>Ga0208648_1003230_pt1 | contig 10434 bp, 13 predicted proteins | sample AntAceMetag02UKL_FD_184772 | JGI IMG/M metagenome (GOLD analysis project Ga0208648, IMG submission 184772) | Saline lake microbial communities from Ace Lake, Antarctica - Antarctic Ace Lake Metagenome 02UKL (SPAdes) (version 2) | ecosystem: Environmental > Aquatic > Non-marine Saline and...
AATTTTTTATTTTATTTTATCGTGGTTAAGATTAGATTATGCCTTGATGTTTTTGTTTTTTTCTTTACCGAGTTATCAAATTAGATTTAGTCTATTTGGTTTACCGTCTAATTTATTAGAAATAATGGTTCTAGTTTCTTTCGCTGTTTGGCTATTCAAAAAAACCGAGTTGTTAAATTATTTATTTAAGCCAAATAGGATAAAACGTTTCAAAAATAACAAACTGAAAAGAGTGCCTTATCCTTTTGGCATGGAAATAGTATTACTTTTAATTATTTCTTTTATAGCAGTTGCTATAACTGGTTTTTCCGATTCAGCTCTAGGTGTTTGGAAAGCTTATTTTTTTGAGCCCATTTTAGTTTTCATTTTAATTTTAAATGTATTTCAACCCCCTCTCAGCCTGCCTACCAGACAGGCAGGTCTCCCCCTTGCCAAGGGAGAGAAAAAAAACGAGGGTATGGCAAAAATAATTTGGCCGTTGGCGCTGTCGGCGCTGATTTTATCATCTTTTGCGATTTATCAAAAGATAACTGGTCAATTTATTTTTAATCCAGCTTGGGCAGAAATTGGTTCGCGTCGGGCAACTTCACTTTTTTCCTATCCAAATGCGTTGGGATTATATCTCGGGCCAATCATACTTGTTTTAGTAGGATTTTTGAGCAATAGAATTAGCAGATTTAAAGACGGGCAAAATGAGAAAAGAAGTTTTGAATTAAGAATTAAGAATTACGAATTACGAATATCAGAAAAGTTTTTGACTGTGTTTGTTTCTTTGACGGTCTTTATTTCTCTTTTGGCGATTTATTTTGCTAAATCCGAAGGGGCTTTAATTGGGATAATTGCTGGATTGTTTGTTTTTGGATTGTTAGCGGGAAAAAGAACGAGGTTAGCGACAATTATTGTGTCCATTATTTTGGGCATCGGAATATTGGCTTATCAACCAGCGCGAGATTATGCGTTTACAAAAATAACATTACAAGACTTGTCGGGTGAAATTAGAAAACAGCAATGGCGGGAGACAGGAGAAATGTTAAAAGATGGTCTAGTTATTTCTGGTACGGGGTTGGCTAATTATCAGATAGCAATTGCGCCATATCATCAGGAAGGAATATTTTTTAATAGTGACAATGATCCAGAATTTCATCGTCATGTTGTTTGGAATGAGGAATATAAAAAATCTCATTGGCAACCAGTAGAAATTTATTTGTATCCGCACAATATATTTTTGAATTTTTGGACAGAACTTGGTTTGGCTGGAATGTTATTATTTGTTTGGATATTTTTTAAATATTTTTTGATATCAATTAATAATTTTAAAAATAGCATTCACTTTGTCATTGCGGGCTCCGACCCGCAATCCAGAAACTTGAATAGTGCAAAAACCTGGATTCCAGATCCCGTGCCTGCCGGCAGGCAGGAAGTCCGGAATGACAGAAAGGAAGGGAAAGTTATAAATAATAAGTTTTTGAATTTAGGTTTAATTGGAGCAATGGTAGTTATTATTATTCATGGTCTAGTTGACGTGCCGTATTTTAAAAACGATTTAGCAATTATTTTTTGGTTATTGGTGGCGATGATTAGTTTAATAGAGACCAATATACGAATAAATGCGAATAATACGAATAAATTCTGATATTAATTTTAAAAGGAGAACATGAAGAAAAATAATTTAATATTTCCAGAATTATCTTATGTTATTACCGGCATATTGTTTGCAGTTCACAATCAAATAGGCCAATATGCACGAGAGAAGTAATACTGTGATTTAGTAGAATTAAAATTAAAAGAAATAAAATTACCACATGAAAGAGAGTTAAAAATTGGCGATAGTGGGAATATAGTTGATTTTTTAATTGATAATAAAATAATTTTAGAAGCAAAGGCAAAAAGAATAATTACTAAAGAGGATTATTATCAGACACAAAGATATTTGCAGGAATCAAAAATAAAATTGGCTTTGTTGGTAAATTTTAGAGATAAATACATAAAACCAAAAAGAATAATCAGAATAGAAAAGTATTAGCATAATTAGTATCATTAGTAATTATTAGTATATTAGTATTGTTTATATGAAGATTATTTTACAAAAACATATTGCTGAAATTGAACATTTTTCACGACGTCAGGCTGAAGAATTAATTCGAGCTGGTAAGGTGGAAATAAATGGTCAGACAGCAGAGCTGGGTATGCGGACAGATGAGCAAGATGAGATAAAAATTGATGGAGAAAAAATCGGCTTGGCAAAACCAAAGATATATATTAAGCTGAACAAACCCATTGGCTATGTTTGTACCAGTAGACGGTTTAAAGGAGAAAAAAACATTTTTGATCTCATAAAAACCCGTCAGCGTTTATTCGCTGTCGGGAGGTTAGATAAGGGTAGCCGTGGTTTGGTTTTATTGACTAATGACGGTGATTTAGCGCAAAAAATAACACATCCTAGCTTTGAGCACGAGAAAGAATATGTTGCGGAAATTAAGAGTGAGCAGATTGATGAAAGTAATATTTTAAATAAGTTTAAATTAGGTATAGATATCGGTGAGGGCGACGGGAGAGTGAAAGCAAAAGATATAAAATTTTTAGGTGATAATAAATTTCAAATTATTTTAATCGAAGGTAAGAAAAGACAGATTAGAAGAATGTTTAAGGCAATTGGTTTTGAAGTAGAGGATTTATCGAGAACAAGAATCGGCAATTTAAAATTAGGCGATTTAGAAGAGGGTAAGTCAGAGCTACTAAAAAGTGACGAAGTAAAAAAGTTTTTAAATTAGATATATGGTAAAAATAAAATTATTTTGGCAAAGCGCGATGAGCGTTGCTGGCGTTTTGGTTTATGTGATGTTGGTATCGTGGTTAATGACTAATGGTGATAAATTATTTGGCAAGATGGATGGCTATATCGGACCAGTGGCATTTCTGATGTTGTTTGTTTTTTCCGTTGCCGTAACTGGGCTATTGGTTTTAGGCCGACCAGCTTATCTTTTTTTGTCAGGGGAGAAAGCTGAAGCAGTCAAATTATTTTTTTATACTTTGGCTTGGATGTTGGTAATTGTCCTAGCAGTTTTTGGCATCGCGATTTTTGTTTAAAATAAAGTTGGAATTTTGAAAAGAGAGGATAACCTTTTTTTGTCATTCTGACCTCCGAGCCGGAATCTAGGTTTTTGCATTATTCAAGTTTCTGGATTGCGGGTCGGAGCCCGCAATGACAGTGATATGGAGAGGTGGCTCGAGCTTGCCCCGCCTTGGCGGGGTGAATTGAAGGAGTCGAGAAAAACAAGTACATAAAAAATTAGGAATAACATAAAATATGGAGAGGTGGCTCGAGCGGTTGAAGGCGTCTGATTCGAAATCAGATGAGCATGTAAGTGTTCCGTGGGTTCAAATCCCACCCTCTCCGCCAATTTTCACTTTTTGTGAAATCGTAAGAAATAGCCTCGGCGCAAAGTGCCTCGGCATGGTATTTTTCCGCAATTTTAAAGGCATTTTTGAAATCGCAAAAGAGCTTTCACAAGATCGCCTCTTAAAACTCGCAGATGTTTCTTATAATTCGATCATCAAACTTGAAACAGGTGGGATTACAAATCCCACGATTAAAACCTTGCAGAAAATCGCCAAGGCATTAGAAGTTTCAGTTGATGATTTAATAAAATAAAGACAACACTCGTTCATTGAAAGAAAAACGTCATCTCCTTTGTATAACTAGTGAAAGGTCGATAATTGTTAATAACTAAAGGAGGTAAATAAAATATATGAATACTAAAAAAATCTTGCTTTCAGTTTCTACTCTAGCAGTAGCGGGTGTTATAGGCTTAATGGCAGCAAATTCCGCTCTCGCTTACCAAGGTGATTACACACAAAAAGGACCTAATTGTACTCCCGAGAGACATGAAGCGATGACAGCTGCTTTTGCTAATCAAGATTATAATGCTTGGCAAGAACTTATGACTGGAAAAGGAAGAGTCGCTCAAGTTGTAAATGAAAGTAATTTTAATCGTTTTGCAGAAGCTCATCAGCTTGCGCTAAACGGAGATTACGAAGGGGCAGATACTATTCGTAAAGAATTAGGTTTGCGAGGAAAAGATGGAGTTAAGATGGGTGCTGGTTTTGGTCAGGGTATGGGACAAGGTCGAATGGCAAAATAGTCATTTTACTGACAAACTCTCATTTAGAATTCTGAATGAGAGTTTGGTTGGTAATTAATAAAAGTTATCGAAAGATATATCGAGCTCATGAACGATGTTAAAATCAATACGCATGGAAGACCTAAAAAAATTAACCGACGAACAAGTTGTGGATTATGTCCGAACGAAAGATCAAGAATCATATCTTGAGATTGTATTGAGGTACCAAGACAAACTTATGAGATACGCTAACTCTTTAACCCGAGACGAGCAGAAGTCCGCCGATATTGTGCAGAATTCCTTTATAAAGGCGTTTGTTAATCTGAATAGTTTTAATACGAAGATGAAGTTTTCCAGTTGGATATACCGTATCGTTCACAATGAAGCTATGAACGAATTTGTTAAACATAAAAATGAAATACCGATGCTTGAAGATATGGATTTTGCGAGCAGTGAGGATGTCGCAGCTGATTTTGATAAAAAAGAAACGCAAGAAAGAGTTAGAAAGTGCCTTTCTGAAATACCCCTTTTATATTCCGAACCGTTATCCTTGTTTTTTCTTGAAGAAAAATCTTACGAGGAGATTAGCGATATTTTACGATTACCCATCGGTACGGTCGGAACAAGGATTAACCGCGCCAAAATTTTAATGAAAAAAACATGCCAAACAATACAAAATTAAACATACCAGAAAACATTATGTCCCGGATTAAGAAGGGACAGGTGAAAATGAAACCCAAATGGTATTTTGTATTGGGTTCGTTTGCTATGATCGGTGGTTTTCTTGGGCTAACTATCGTTTTAATCTTTTTGGTGAGTTTGATAACTTTTTCGCTTCGCACGCATGGACCGATGGGGGCAATTCGTTATGAACAGCTACTTTCAAGTTTCCCCTGGTGGGCACCGATAGTAGCCATTGCTGGTTTTGGGCTCGGTGTTTTGTTGCTAAAAAAGTATGATTTTTCTTACAAGAAAAATTTTCTTTTGATAATCATTGGCTTTATTTTGGCTGTTTTATTGGCTGGTTTGTTAATAAATTATCTAGGACTTGATAATGTATGGATGAAAAGAGGACCAATGAAAGGGCTTTATCAACAGTATGACGGTGGAGGCATGAAGAGGGGCGCTGGTTGGCGGATGATGCAGGACGACGATTATAATAATAAAGACTTTCCGCTTATTCGTAAACAGTAGTTATATAATTTATTTGAGGTGGCGCGCCAATGGTCATCCATAGACGAACAAGAATTTGTATAAACTCCGATAAAGATGATTTTGGCTTAAAATATGTTAAAATAAACAGGTTGATAAATTTTAACAAAACGCATAATTATTATTAACTAAAAACAATATATGAAAAACAAAATTTCAATAGCAATAATCATAGTTCTTTTAGGTGCAGTCGGATTTTTGTCCTATAAAGTAGTTCAGAATCCAAAATCGTTAAATAGTGATTTATCACAAAATCAAAGACCTGTGGGATTAGGTTCCGGACAGGGAAACGGCATTGGGCAGATTCAAGGTGGGATCGGAAACGGACCCACTCAGTCAAGGCAAAACTGTCTATCCGATGTTTGGGTTCGCTGTGGAGAGTTTATTTTGCAAAACGGCAAATTAAAGGGATTAAGCGGGATATCAACGCCGGCTAAAATAAATTATCCGAACCACTTGTCATTTTATGATATAAATGAAATGTCTTATGAAACGCCAAGAAGCGGTTCGCTGTATTTAAAAGACATTAAGACAATTTTCCCCTTAAATGTACAAAAAGTGGTTCTTGCTTTTGATAATATCAATACAATAAACAGACTTAGTAAAAAGATTGAGTCAACTGCGCTTAGTAGCTTAAAGCAATAATAAAATTTAATTTTTAATCTCAATTATTATAAAAATGAACAAAAAAATTATTTACTTTGGCGTAGGAATATTGGCGGTTATTATTACCTTTGCGATATATTTTATATTTTTTGGCTGCTCTGATCACTACACAGTTTCCTGTTATCATCCAGACAGCGAAAATAAGGAAAGAAAAAATATTCCCTGCAGTTCCAATAGTGATTGTTCTATTAAATCAATGGTTTCGTATTGTTCGCCAGATTGTCCGGATCTTTTTTACCGCGCATATGGCAGATATTATTGCGACGATGACGGCTACTGCAAGGGGTGTAATGGTTACGCTTCTTGGGTAAATAATGATTATGTGATTTTTTTGCCCAAATCATGCCATTAATTATAGATTTTTAAAACACACACCACCAATTTATTTCCAGTAATTTTTATATTTTGATGTAATTGACACAATAAAATCAATGAACAAAAAAATTAAAAAATATATAATAATAGATGCAATAATACTGTTTTTTATTCTTTCCCCGTTTCCTATGGGGTGGTTTTTTTGGAAAATTTCACTCAAAAATCTTATAGGAATTAATATTTTTAAAGTTCACCACATATGTAATACACTTGAGTATACAGGTTGGGGTTGTGTTCCGAATTTTTTAGGCATAATGATAGTCATTTTGTGTTGGTTATCAATAGTAGTAGGCATCTCTTATTTAATATATAAAAGGAATTCAAAAAGAATTTGCAGTAAAGAACAAAATTTGTAAGATTTTATTAGTTTATCTTGGCGGGATGAAAAACTTAAAATCCATGTGGCGTGCCAGTTTCACTGGCACGAAATTCGGCGGCGGCTGAAAAAAATTGGAATCGGAAAGCGAGGGCGGGCAAAAATTCCTTCCCCCCAACCCCCTTCCTTTTTGCCCGCCCGAGCAATTGGATTTTAAAATTCGGGATTCGGATTTTCGTCAAAAAATGTTCGAACTTTGTCCAGAACATACCGCCAAAGAAAATTTAATATCGGTTAACCCAAATGCTTAAAAAGCAACAAGAGCAACAACACACAGTGCCCGCTGGGGCTTATCTTAAAAACTTTGTTGACAAGAACGGACACGTTTGGGTGCTTAGTGCCGACGACAAAATATTTAATACCAATCCAAACAGTATCTTGAAAGAGCGGCATTTCTATTCGCTCACGAGGAATAACGGAAAGAAAGATATGTCGGTTGAGAACACTCTTGTTTCCATTGAGGGCGATTTTGTGAATGCATTCAGAGAGAAGTTTATAAAAAATCTGTTCTTAACTGATAAGGAAAGAATTGCAGTTTCCATTTTTATTGAAACTTTAATGGTCAGAACTCGTCCGTATAGAGACCATTTTAAAAGATCTCTCGAAGAATTAAAAGATTGGATGGAAGATCGAAAAAAACATTCAATATAGAGGAAGAAGAAAAAACTCTCGCAGCAGCAATACCGTCTTCAGGTGGAGCAACAATAGACTTGAAAACCCTAAAAGCTGGACTGGAAAACTTTGATGAGCACCACTCGACAAGTATTTTACGTTCATTCTCACATACCGCTGCACTCATTTATCATATGAAATGGTCAGTATGGAAGAATGACAGTTGCGGGTTCGTTACGTCAGATGACCCCGTAGTACTGCTTCGTCCAACGTCCATAAAAAAGTTTGGTGCTGGAACTTTTGGTAGTGCTCCCGGTTTGAAATGGAAGGATGTCGAACTTACCTTGCCTATATCAAAAAATCGTCTCTTGCTTGCAGGCTGGATACTCAACGATGATTCGTACGTTCAGGTTAGCGATGAAATGGCAAAAAACATAAATCACAGGACTATTACGCATTCCCGCGACCGTATTATCACAAGCTCGGAGACTAGGGCCAAAGAGATTAAAGAGCAATACACAGAAAAACCAAACAAGAGATACAACATAGGAAAAAATAATAACAAATAAAACAGATTAACATTAGATTGATAAAATAACACTTTAAAAATAATTAACCCGCTTCCAGCGGGTTTTTTGATTGGGGAATTTTTGAGTATATTTTTGGAGTTCTAGTATTCATTCTTTTGCACCAAAAGAACGAATAGATGTACTAAGATTAGGAAAGTAGAAAACAAGCTAAAAGGGTTGATTTTGTAGCGTAAATAGAGTATATTAGAGGCAGGAGGCCAGTTTATTATTAATAAAAATTTATGCCTAAATCAAACTTTACAAACTCTGTAATCGTTATGATGGCTATATTAACCGTGGTAATTTTAGCCATGCTTTTTTTAGTTCGAGGTGACGAAGATAATTGGATTTGTGAAAATAACCAATGGACAAAACAGGGTAATCCAAGTGTGCCAATGCCAACTGAAGGTTGCGGGGACGTCGTAAAAGAAGGAATTGTTTATGGTGACATAGGAGAAGAATTTGGTTTAGTTTTACCAGAAACTTGGCAGGGATATTATGAAGTAAAAGATATAGCAAAAGATGAAGAAGGTGCACGTCGAGTTGTTTTTAATTATCTTGTTGGTGGCGAGAATCAAGCCTTACTTTTTATAATCAATATTTATGGCGGAGATCAGAGTATTGCCTCTATTGATAATCAACCGAATAATCAAATTATCGCTCAGACAGTTGAAAATGTTTTTACTTTTTCACAAGCACTAGATATGCCGTTTGAACAAGGGACAGAAGACTTCAATCGTTATGCTGAAATGATTAGTGAGGTAGATGGCATTATAGAAAACATTGATACCAATACAGGTGTTTATACTTTGAGTAAAATTATCAGGGAAAATAATCGGGATGAATATTGGGATATTGAAGCATCGTATCCGGTAATTTCAGGAAATGATGATTGTGGGACAGCGAACAGTCTAATCAAAACTGAAGTTGAAAAAATAATTTTGACTTTCAAAGACAATATGAGTGAATGGGAAAGATATGATTCACCCGATATGATGAATAGTTCATTATGGATAAATTATGGTCCTAGATACTTGAGTGATGAATTAGTCAGTTTGCGTTTTGTTATTTATGAATATTATTCTAGCGCAGCTCACCCGAATACTCGTAGTTTTTCTTTCAGCTACAATTTAAAAGAACAGAAAGTTTTAGGCTTAGGGGATTTATTCAAAGTCAGTGAAGAAGAATATTTGAATAAGATTTCAGAATTAGTGTTGGTAGATTTAAAACAAGAATTTATAGAAAGAGATATGGATATTTATTCTGATACACTGGAAACAGGCACAGAACCAAAGATAGATAATTTTAAGAATTTTAATGTATCTACCGGCGGATTAGAATTTTATTTTGACCCATATCATTTAGCCGCTTATGCAGCTGGCGAATTTAATTCCTTGATACCATACAGCGATTTAAGTGATATTTTAGTTGATAATTTTAATATTGATTAATTAAATTATACAATCATGGGATTAGAAAAAATGGGTATTATAAACATTGATCATTTGCACGAAAAAGCTGTTGATTCACTTAACGAATACAGAATAGATATGGATGAGTTTAAAGATGATGTTTACAGGAAAGAAGATGTGGAGAGGGATCAAGAATATACAAAAAAATGTAAGCAAAATCATGAAGAAGATAATACTGTTCAAGAGAAAGAAGCTAAAAAATTAGCAACAATTTTTGAAGCAATAATGCAGGAACATGCCGAGCTAAGTAATTGGTTGGGGGAAAATGTTTGTACTGTGTCGACTTCTGAATATGATGACATAGTAAATGGCATTGACATGATAGCTGAGTTTAAAAAAAGAGGCAGATATGCATATCATTTAGGCTTGGCAGTTGATACGACTTATTGCTCTGATTTAAATAAAAAATTTGATAAGATAAAGGACGATATAGAAAAAGGTAAATTGGCTTTAATAAAATATTTTAAATCGGAGGATAGTGGTTTTATGGGTAGATTAGCACAAGTGCCCAAGGTAGTCATTGGGGCGGATGTAAAAACCATTAACGAACTTATGGAGTTATGGCATACTGGTAGAAAAAAGGAGTTGGCCGAACATCCGATTCAATTTCAGATTCTAGAACAAATGTTAGATCAATTGAAAGTTTTTCAAGAATATTCGTTAAGAACGGGTCATGAAGATTTAGCTGATAAATATGAATCAGCAGAAAAAATTATCAGTGAAATTTACAATAAGAGAAAAGAAAAAATAAAAGATAATGGTGTTAGAGATGAAATGTCAACACATGTCACTGAATATTTAAAAATATTTTCTGAATAATTTTTAGTATAAGATTAATTTTGATATAAAAAAATCTACGGTTTTAATCGTAGGTTATAGTTTGTCCTTATTCTAACTGGCGAGATAAATACGTGTAAACATATTATTTTGAAACTCGTTGCGTGATACAAAAAATTCTTCAGTGTTAAAACCACTGTATAATAGTTGTGATTTGTAATTTTTTAAAAAACCGGGCTATCCTCGGTTTTTTG
>Ga0208648_1003234_pt1 | contig 10423 bp, 9 predicted proteins | sample AntAceMetag02UKL_FD_184772 | JGI IMG/M metagenome (GOLD analysis project Ga0208648, IMG submission 184772) | Saline lake microbial communities from Ace Lake, Antarctica - Antarctic Ace Lake Metagenome 02UKL (SPAdes) (version 2) | ecosystem: Environmental > Aquatic > Non-marine Saline and Alkaline...
CGGACCAAGACACGGAAGAAGAAGGGAGTCCCGACCGTCAAGTACCTGCTCTGGCACGAGACGTTTGAGCTTCTCAAGGCCGAGCGTGCCCCAGAAGGAGACGTCGTCCTCGTCAACGAGCGTGGCGGTCCGCTCAAGGTCGAGGAGCTGGATGCTGAAGGGAAGCTGCGAAAGATCGACAACGTCACCACTGCGTTCAGCCGGCTCAGGAGGAAGACGAAGATCGACAAATCGCTCAAGGTGTTCCGGAAGACGTCGGCAACGCTGATAAGGAGCGAGAAGGGTTACACCGGGTTGGCAGACCTCTTCCTCGGGCTGGCCCCCAGCTCGGTCGCCGACCGGCACTACGCCGATGCACCACAAGCCCTGCTGGATGAGGCAATCCAGTGGCTCGGTAAACAGTACGGGGCTGAATAGCTGGTGCTGGGAGCTGGTTCACGTATGGTTGGCCGGCCTGGGGACGCAGGCCACTGGCGGTCCCGCGCCGAAGCGGGAATCCCCGTGGGCTGACTCCGTGGGCGTGCGGGCTGCTCGTCATTTCCCCCCGTACCATACGCCGCGCAGCCAGCGGTGGCGGCACAATCTCGTCAACAGTGGCTGGGGCAGATCAGGTTTCTCGGAAACCGCCGTGTTGAGTTCGGCTTGCCGGGGGCTACGGATGCCGGGGATGACGGTGCTCATGGCCGGGTGGGCCAGCGCGAACTTCAGGGCCACGTCGGCCGGCGTGTACTGGTCGCTGAGGCCGGCCTCGGCCACGTCAGTTCGGATCTGATCGACCCGGTCGATTGCTCGGTCGAGCCGGTCGCCGGCGAAGTACCGACCGCGGAAGTCGTCATCGGGGAAGTGGTGGCCCTTGTTGTATTTCCCCGTAAGCACGCCCTCGTCGAACACGACGCGGACGATCACCCCCGTGCCCGTCTCGGCGGCGGTGGGGAGCAACTCGGCGGCCGGTTCCTGCTCGAACAGGTTGTAGATCACCTGGACCACGTCGAGATAGCCCCGCCGCATGAGTTCGATCACGCAGTTCTGGTCCTGCTCGGGAGTGGAAATGCCGATGAACCGGAGCTTGCCCTCGTCGCGGAGCCGGCGGAGGATGTCCAGGGGGGCCGGGTCGCGGTTCCACGCCCGGGTCCAGGAGTGCCACGAGGTTCGTGGTGTGGTTCACCATCACCAGTCCTCGGACGAGTGCGAGCTTCGGATGTTTCTAACGCCCCTCCTGTAGCCAAGGCGGACCTGGGAGTCGATCCCGATTAGCTCCCAGAGTCAGGTGTGGCTGGGTCGGGTTATCCCTACCGAGCCCCGTTGTACATCCCATACTCGGGATCAGGATGCGTGTGTCGACTACATTGAGCCGACGACTTATTCTATCCGTTGGAACCCGAGACTGTCATTAGCGGTTTCAGCAACTTCCCCTTTTCCGTCAATTTCGAGGCGCTATCACCGTCCACCCCAACAGTTCGTACTCACGTTTTCTTCTGCGCGTATCCGCCTGGGCCAGGTCGTCGTGCTCGTCGGCGAAATCCACCACCAACAGCGATGCCTTTCTGTTGTTGTTTGACTCACTGGGGAACTTCCTGAACATACCCGTACCCGTCGTCCCCGTGGCCCGTATCACGACATCGGCATCGAACCCATCTTTTGCAGCCCTTACCGCAGTGACGATCGTGCCCTTGGCCTCGGAAAACTTGTCCGGCTCCGTCGACCCGGGAACCCTGTCCACCAATTCCCAGCCCTCCAGCCGCTTGAGCAACTCCTTTCCGTGCTCCACGGACTCCACCAGCACCACGACCGCCGGTCTTCCGGCTTTGGGTATCTCCGGTTTCCCGTTCTGAAACGGAATCCCATACTTGTGCAACTTTCCGGTGTTCTTTTCAGCAAAGGCCTTGGCCACGGAGGCGACGTACTCGTTCCGCCGGTTGTTGTGCCAGTAGGCTTTCTTCTTCCATTCCAGCGATCGCTCCTCGCAGCCGGTGGCGGGGCAACTGGGCGTATTCAGGCGAAGTACCCGAACGGCCGGCTGCCGGGGTTTGATCCTGTAGATCACCGGCCCCGACATGGCCTCCAGCCGGATGCTTCCTCGACGGCCGAGATGTTGCTCGGGCCGTAGGAAGCTGTAGCAGCGGTGTTCGCGAGTCCCGAACACGCCCATGGCATAGGAGAACTGATTCTGTGTCGCCCGCGCGGGGTCCGGCAGCAGAACGACGTCCACGCGATTTGTGTCGAGCGAGTTCATCGGTTGCCATCGCGTCACCATGCACTTCGGTTGTTTCGCCGGCCACCGCTTACCTTTGAGCTTGACGTCACAATCGAAAACCCGCTCATTGAGCTGTTCTCGGATGTACCAGGCAAATTTCCACTGGGCGACAGGAATTAGGACTCGGGCCCACGTGAAAAACTGGGATATCATGGCCATGCAGGCGACCATGTCCTGCGTGTCGTGGACCTCTATCTGACCCATGGCGTGATGTTGTACGGCTTTCAGTAGTCTCCGGTTGTTCCCCTTCGCCCGCGAAAGCATCTGCTCGTCAATGGCGAACCGCTTCCCAAACGTCCTGTTGTCCTTGATGACCACTCGATGGCCCAGGTTTTTCAAATGCTCCTGGATCTTGGGCACCAAACCGGTAGGAACGAGCAGGCGGTCCCTGCGATCGAAGTCCCACATTGGCACGGGCTCTTGTCGCTCCTGGTATCCCAGGGGGCCGGTCTCGTCGAATACCGTGGTGTTGTACTCCACGATGGGCTGCAATTCGGGCACACACGGTGTCACCCGCGAACGTCCTGCGTAGACGTCGATTAGGACCTGCGTGCTTCTGTCGACCCAAGATTCTGCGTCAGCCATGGTTCAATCCAGATACCGTGGTAGAATGGACTTCTCAAAAGCACTTTTGGGGACTGTCCCTGACACGGTTCGCTCGGTGGGTGGTACTCGCTGAGGCGAATCGAGTTACCGAGCAGATCACACCGGCCAAGGTGTCGAGTGTAGCCGTGTCGATCAGCACTCCCAGCGTCTGCTCCGGTGTCCATGCCGCGATTCTCGCAGAACCGTGCAAAGTCGGTCGAGGCCACTTTGCCAAACAGGCGCGCGAAAAGCAGCATAGACCCTTGTCGCACAAAGACTTAGGAAAATAAAAAAGTCGTCTATTCGGCGGCTGAAAAAGCCTTCCGCTAGCTGAAAACACACAACGCAAGCCGGTCGGTAGCGTACAAACCGTGGCAACCGTGGCCGCCGGAAGCTACCCCAGACGCCGATTCGCCTGGGCCTGTATCTGTTGGAGAATCGGAAGCAGCCTCTTCAGATCCGCTCGGATGCCCCTGGGAAGATCAGACAGTTTGATCCGCTCCAGGGGGTCAGTCGTCTCGTCGGCAGGTTGTGCTTCCAGAGCGTTGAGCCACCGGAGCCACGTTTGGGCCATGCTCTCAAGCTGGACGCACGCATCGTCCAGGGTCACTGGCATCTTGGGTTTTCGACCAACATGGCCGCGTTTTCCGTGAAACCGCCTCAATTCCGCTTCGATCTTGGACAATGACCAGCCCTCGGTGATTGCCCGCCTCTGGAACTTCCCCCGCTCGGCGATCTTCCGGATCGTCAAAAACTTGTATATGTGCGATGGACCAAGGGCCCGTCCGTATCGCTCAGCTTGTTTGCAGAGCGCGTCCAGTTGCTTCTCCGTGTAGCGCTCGGCGAATTTCCGCAAACTGCGGGCCGTCTCCGGATGAATCCCGTGGAGGCTGGCTTGTTCGGCAATGTCTCCCCACTTTCCCCGTTCGCACTTGTCTGCGATTTCCTGTCCTTGCGCATACAGTTCCCGGAGCCGGGCCACGGCTGCTCGTACTTCCACCGGTGGCCGCTTACTTCCCTTCTCTGAACGTCGCGCCGTCATCTGATTAACCTTTCTGGTTTGGAGGATGATGGATTGGGATTCTGGCCGCATCGTGTGTCCTGGAAATACAGCCCGCAGGGCCCCTGAATCGCCATCCAGGTGATCGGTACACCGTTTATCTATTCGGCGAGATGCCCGCATACGATAAACTGGAGATACAGTTTGGGACCGGTAATCACAAACCAAAGGACCTTTTGGAGTCAAGGATATGATAGTTGCTAAATCTCGGAGAACAAGGACCTACGGCGAACGGAGGCTCTGGAATCATTTTAGCCCACCGCCTTGGCGCTGGGAGACGGCCGGAGAAATCGCTCGCGGGGAAGCTAGGTCAACTAAGGAGGACGACCCGACCCTACAGGCGGCGATCCGGCTGAGGACTCGCGTAGAGCGTGGGAATCCGTACAAGCGGCCCAACAAGCTGGCCCGATTGATTTTGGAGGCCCTCCCGATCTTCGAGGGAAACGGCTTGCTCCGTTGGGAACTGGAGACCCGACTTCTAGCCGGACAAACCGACGCGGAGATCAGCCGGCAAACCGGCGTGGAGCCGGAGGTTATCGCCACCTACGAGCAGACGTTCTGCAACATTCGAGATTGCCTCGGTGCCAATGACTATTTGCGTAAGCACTTAATTGGGGACGACAAGCTACTAGGTGGCTTCGACAAAGAGGACCTGCGCCCGTTCTGGGCCTGGATTGCCATCTACGGCGACAGGGCCATCCTTGACAGGCTGCTGACAGTTTTCCGGAGTGTGTATCGCCCGGGGGAACCCGCCAATCTGGAGGTATATCTCCGACCGGATGCTCGCATCCCGATGGAAGTACAATCCCTGGTGGCGGGGATGTTCCTGCCCTACGACCCCGTTGGCGCCAAGTTGCTCTATATCCTCGGTGACGAGATGGAGGAGGTGGCGGAGACCGAAGACGCGATAGTGCGCCAGCGACGACTCGAAACCCTCCGGCACAAGGTCATCCAGTACGCGAGGAGGATACTGTCTGGACGACCTCTGCCCGAGGCGGAAATCGACCGCCGCGTGGCCCGTGTCCGGGAGAAGCGTCACGCAGATCGTGACAAACGGTTGGAACCCGCCAGACGATTCTTCGCGAGATTTCTGGACGGAAAGATTGTCGGGCCGGCCTACGCCGGGGATGTTCAGGCCGCCAGGCAGCCTCGCTCCGTCACCAAAGCGGAGAAACCGGCAGATCGTAGTGCAAATCACCGGTGAGTTGGGATCGCCGATGCCGGCATGATGCTATTCGACCTCTCACCTGAACGCATCGAGAACGAACCATGAGCGAGCTGGTACGACAATCAACAGATGAGAGATCGTCGCTTCCAACTGAACACTCCCAGCTTCAATCGGGCCCCGCGGCCCGGGAGAGGGTCGCAGTTGCCAAGGCCACACAGGAAGCAGCGATCATACGGGGCTACGTCTTCCCCGCTGCCCTGGCCTCCGCTGTCCCCACCGGCGATTCCGCGGGAGCAATGGGGTGGAAGGTCTATCGCGATTGGCTGGTCAAGGCTTCCGGCAATCCAACCGATCCCATTGAAATCTTGATAATCGAGCAGATTGCACTCGCCCACTTTCGTGTTGGGCAGCTTCACGCCAAGACGGAAGCGGCGGAGTCCCTTGAGGTAGTCAAGGCTTACTCTGCCGCTGCCGTTCGGCTGACGGGCGAGTTCCGGCGGTTGTCCCTCGCCCTGAGGCAATATCGGCAGCCGGCGAGGACGCAGCACTTCACCGTCGTGAAGCAGGCGAACCTTGCCGAGAACCAGCAAATTGCCCAAATCAATGATGGCAAGCCTCAAAATGAGGCTCCTTCAATTCATAATGACCGCGAACAAGGAAGTAAGCTGACGCATGTCCCAACATCCGCGCTCCCAATCGAATCCGAGACGAGTGGCAGCCGGCCGACGCAACCAGTTGAAACGGGGACCGCTCGCCCCAGAGGGTCGGGAGAAGCTACGGCTGACCGCTTTGCAGAACCAACCTTGGCTCCAGTCCACAGGCCCGAGAACCGCCGAGGGGGAAAGGCGATCGGCGGATAACGGGCGAAAGAATCAGGTGGGCGACAAGTCCGTTCGCGCGATGCGTGCCGAGCTGGCCGACATGTTGGCGATGATGAAGAACATGCAGGAGCTGCGACGGACGGCGCTCCGCAGTCGATAAAGCGCAGGCAAGTACTCCTACGATCTGCAAATGAGAAACAGCATGACCGGGAAGAAGTCGAAAACGCCGAAAGAACGGCGCGAGGATCTCTGCTACGAAATGTTTTCCCCGACCCGAACGCTGGCGGTGAAGATCGAGAGAAAGCTGCGGGACGTCGCGTTGGAGTCAACCTTGGTTCACTACGACCTCGGAAGTTGGATCGCGAAGATCTCGCGGCTGGATCAGGAACCGGTCTTTGGCGAACGCGCTCTGGAGCAGATCGCGAGCTTTCTCGCGATTCCCGGGGGGACCGACTTCCTTTACGACCTTCGCGGCCTGGCGCAGGAGTTCACCCGACACTTCGTCGAGGAGCAAGCATCGAAAACCTTGGATAACGGACGACCTTTCAGCCTGGAGCACTTCCTGGTGCTGACGAGGGTCAGGTCGAAGAGGGAACAGGGAGAACTGATTGAGCGAGTCCGAACTGAAGGCCTCACCGCCCGTCAGCTTCGCCGCGAGATCGACGGCAGGAATGTCTCGTAGTCATCAGCCTTCGCTGCCTGAGCGGCCAACAGAAGGTCCAGAAGAGTCCGGAGAGTTCGCTCAGCACAGAAGGAGGGATATTGGGCCTCAGTCCCCGAACGCGGGCAGGGTCCGAAGGTTGATTCTTCGACGACGATCGGCGAAACTGGTATGGCTGTGTGGAAACATTGGACCCTGTACACGCCTGGCTCGGAAAACGCTCGCGAAGTGCAAAAGTTGTGGAGGAGAGAACGATGAGATGGTTCGTCCGGTTGTGTAGTTCATCCGGCCTGATGCTGGCGGCCCTATTCTGCGTGGCGGCGGGTTCCTCGCCCGGAAGAACGGCATACGCCCAAGGAGCCGCCGATGCAGAACGGGCCAATGTCTTGCTGTTCCTCGTCGACGACATGGGGTGGATGGACAGCGGGGCCTACGGCAGCCGCTACTACGAGACGCCAAACATCGACAAGCTGGCTTCCCGGGGCGTGCTCTTCACCGACGCCTACTCGGCCAACCCGCTTTGCTCACCAACCCGGGCGAGCATTCTCACCGGCAAGTATCCGGCCCGACTGGGAATCACGTCCGCCGTGGGCCATCGGCCGCCGCGGCCCGAGGGCTCCCCACGCTATCCGGAGAAGGCCCCGCCGACCCGACCGATCCTGACGCCCGAAAGTCTGCACTATCTGCGACCCGCCGAGTACACACTGGCCGAAGCCCTTCGCGATGCGGGCTATCGCACGGGGCATTTCGGCAAGTGGCATCTCGGGCTGACCGAGCCCTACTGGCCGGAACGGCAGGGCTTCGATGTTGCCTGGCACGGCAAGCCCGACCCCGGCCCACCAGGCCCCAACGGCTACTTCTCACCCTACAGCTTTGCCGCCGGCACGGTCACGCCAGGACCACCCGGGGAATACATCGTCGACCGGGTAACCGACGAGGCAATTCGGTTCATTGAGGCCAGTAAAGGCCGGCCGTTCTTCGCCAGCGACCCACAGGTAGCGATGCTGCTAGGCTGGGTGCCGAAGTTCTGCACGACGGCCGTCAAGGGCGAGGCGCTAGAGGTTGCAGGGAAGGGCCGGAAACCATTTATCGCCACGGTACGGATAAGAGCCCGCGGCCCACTGGAGTTGCGGGCGCGCCTCAGAAGTGCCTCGGACGGAGAAGGCCTGGTCCAGTGGCGGACCGCGGATCAGAAGACGTTCCCGCCGAAAGAGCAGACGACCGCCTACAAACTTCAGGCCGGTGACTGGCGCGATGTCCGCGTGCCGCTGGCCGAGGATCGCGAGGTAATCCATCTGCGGTTCTATTTGCCGGCCGAGGAGAAGCCCGTCGAAATCGACTGGGTTGAGCTGTGGCAACCGGACGCCGCAGCGCCGGTCGGGCGATGGGATTTTCGCCAGACCAAGTAGCGTTACTGCTGACATCGGGGCACATCACTTTTGAGACACTCCCATGACGCAACACCGTTCCATTAGTCGCACGTCCAACACAACGTTGATTCTCACATCTCTGATTGTCTTGTCGCTCTCAGCATACACGGTCGCCCAGGCGAAGCCGCCTCCGGAAATCCGTGAAATGGCGCTACGTATCGCGCCCGAAGTACGGATCGCCAGTGATGCGGAGTTCTTTGACGCCTGGAATCTGGATTACCCCGGCATGAGAACCGTGAAAATCGCCGTCGAGGCCGGCGACTACCAGCGGGCGAAGGTCGCTCTGAAAGCCTACTTCCTTGGGCGGCGGAAACCGCCGTGGCGAATCAACCATTGGAAGATGCCGGCCAAGCCTGGGGGCAAAGCCGAGCGTCATTCGCTCTACCAGAAGGGCGAAGAAATCCTCGCCCACAAGTTCTCGGCCGGGGGCTTCGATGTTGATTTTGGCGAGAAGATCGAGTGGAATCACTTCCCGCTGAAGCTGTCCAACGGCAATCCCGACACCGAGTACCCGGTCATCCATAACGTAAACCGCTTTCCACACCTGAGGACGCTGGGTCGGCTGTATTGGTTTAGCCACGACGAGAAGTACGCTCGCGAATTCGTCGCCGAAGTCACCGACCACGTCCAGAGCAATCCGGCACCGGAGAAGTACATTCGCTTCACGTCCGTCTGGTCGCGCTTAACCGCGTGCGTGCCGCTAAACGGCTCCTGGCTGGACGCCTGGAACCACTTTCTGCCCTCGGAGAGCTTCACCCCCGAAGCTGTCGCAATCATGCTCAAGGGGTTCATCCAGAAGGCTCGCTACGCGGTGCGTGCGCCGGATAGCGTGAACCGTTACATGGCGCAGCTCGTGGGAGTGTACAACGTCGGCGCCTACTTCCCCGAATTGAAGCAGGCCGACGAGTTCCGCCGCTTCGGCCTGCGCGGCATGGAGTTGGCCGCCGAGGAAGAGTTCTACCCTGACGGGTTGTCGAAGGAACTCTGTCCGGGCTACCACGGGGGCAGCCGGGGGGCCATTCAACGAATCATCCAATCCGCCGCACTGATGGGATACCAGACGCCCAAGACGCTGGAAGCTTCGATGAAAAAGACGTTCGACGTCTATGCGGTCATTGCCACGCCGCTTGGAGGCTTGCCGCAGTTTGGAGACACGTGGGGAGTGGGTGATGTGAACAGGACTTTCCGCGCAATCCGGGGTCGCTGGAATGATCCCGTGCACGAGTGGTTCGGCTCGGCCGGCAAGGAAGGCAGCCCCCCAGACTTCAACTCGGCCCGGTTGCCTTGGTCGGGACTCTACGCCATGCGCTCAGGATGGGATGATCGGGCACTCTATCTCTGCTTTGATGCCGGACCAGTCGGCCTGGGTCACTTTCATGAGGATTACGGGAACTTCGAGTGTTACGCTTTCGGCGAGCGGTTGATCTCGGACGTCGGCGTGAATAGCTACACGGTCAGTAAATGGCACAATTACTGTTACTCGTCGTTGGCGCACAACGTGGTGATTGTTGACGGGCTTAGCCAGGCTCGGGCCGCTTTTCCCAAGGAGCACCCACGCGCGGTCGCACAGCCGCGAAAGAACGACTGGCACAGCGATCAGGTGTTCGATCTGGCTTGCGGCTTCCTTGATGCACCTTGGGTCCCGTACTCGGAGTGGGTCGGACCTTCCAACCGCTTTGGGCGGAAAAGCGCCCACAAGCTGGCCACGCACCGTCGCGACATCTGCTTTGTCAAAAACAGCTATTGGATCATTTGCGACCGACTCTCTGCTGAAGGCGAGCACACCTACGAACAACTCTTCCACCTACGGCCCGACCGTACCGTTAAGGTTCTAGGCGAGCGCAGTGCTGGGACGGACGATGTCGACCGACCCAACATTGTGCTGATCCAGGCCGATGCGGTGACTCCCGAAGTGATCATCGCACGCGAAGAGCCGCCTCAAGGATGGGTGGCTGTCAACCATGGCCAGATGGAGCCGGCCCCGTGCATCAGCTTTCGGCAGGCGGCGACGGGCAAGGCCGTTTACGATACCGTTCTGCTGCCGTTGGACGTGGGGAAAAAGGCCGACGTCAAGCTTTCTCGATTGCACGCCCAGGGCAAGAACGGAAACCAGTTGACCGTCCACGAAGTCTGCGCGCTTCGCATCGAGACATCCCAGGGGACCGATTACTTCGTCAACGATCTACGGCAAACAGACATCGGCCCCGCCAACGGCCGCGCGAAGACGGTCGGCCCAATCGAGACGGACGCCCGCGCCGCAATCATCCGCCTCAACCGCGCCGGCTCTTTGCAGGCGGTCTCGGCCGTGGGCGCATCGTACGTCAAGCTAGACCATCGCACCATCTGGCCGCGGCGGTGAGTCAGACATAACCACCAGGGTAATGCAATGCGACCTAGACTTCTGATGGCAAGTCTTGCGGCAGTCCTCCTTGCCAGCCCCATGG
>Ga0208648_1003236_pt1 | contig 10419 bp, 6 predicted proteins | sample AntAceMetag02UKL_FD_184772 | JGI IMG/M metagenome (GOLD analysis project Ga0208648, IMG submission 184772) | Saline lake microbial communities from Ace Lake, Antarctica - Antarctic Ace Lake Metagenome 02UKL (SPAdes) (version 2) | ecosystem: Environmental > Aquatic > Non-marine Saline and Alkaline...
GGAGACTTTAGAGGTTCGGGAAAGCGCTGCCCGTTATTCGATGTCGTTTGACGTTTCGGCAGACAATAAGGATGGGCGCAAAAAAGCCTGATGGCAAAAGGTTCCAAAAGGCCCTACTCCGGATTCTCATGTTGGCGATCCTGTTTACCAGCGCCGGCGCCTTTGTCCTCTGGGACTATCTCAGGGTCGACAGAGACTTCTCAGCGCTAAAGGCACTTCTTTAGGATACACGATATCGGGCGATCGGCAAGGACAAATACGTGAAAAGGTCAAGCAGATTCTTTATTCCCACAAGTGGGCCAGAAGATTGGAAAGGGCTTTTAGCTGAACCGGACAAACAATGGCGAACAGGCTATTCCGCAAAAGCGTTAGCATGTTGTTGGGAAGAAGCCCATGGATTTCCTAATAGTGTTGAGCAGGTCTTTTCTAAAGCAAGGTATCCGCTTTTCAAGAAAATCTTTCCTTTATTAGCTCTTCCAGAATACCAGGTGCCTCTTCCTGGTGGAGCCAGGCCTTCCCAAAATGACATCTTTATCCTTGCTCGATCTGATATTGATCTTGTAACCATTGCAGTGGAAGGGAAAGTTAAAGAGCCCTTCGGGCCAACTGTCTCTGAGTGGTTACGAAACGCCTCTTCCGGTAAGCGTGTCCGTCTCAAATTCATTCAAGCCCTGCTTGAATTAGGCGATCAGCCTTTGAACACAGTCAGGTATCAACTGCTGCATCGCACTGCCTCCGCACTAATTGAGGCCAAATGGTTCAATGCCTCCAGTGCTGTAATGTTAGTCCATTCGTTTAGTCAAGATCACGCATGGTTTGAAGATTATAAAGAATTCTTGGGACTCTTCGACAAAACTGCAAAACCTGATTCCGTCACCTTTGCTGGTGAGAAAGGCGGAATAGATCTATATCTTTCGTGGGTTACTGGCGAAGAGAAATATCTTGAAGTATAGAGGTTAGAATTTACATTAAGCGCCAAACGTGATGGGTTTGCCGTTTTCTGAGAATAGAGTATGGTGTAGGGGTAACGACCATTAAGTACCGGGTGTCCAAAGGCCCCTGGTTCGGCAGTTGTTCGGTGTATTTGGGGCCCTGTAGAGGGGTTATTTGTCGAGGCCATAGATAGGTATGGGTTTGGGTTAAGATGGCGATTTTAGGGCGCTATATCCTGACCTGGGGGCCATTTTCAACAATTGTGCTGGTGTCTTGCATAATTTTGCCCAGTATGAGACAAAAGGTTAATGCCAAAAACATACCGTCTGAGCGCGTTCGAAGCATACACAGTATATGGAAATCGGCCCCGGATTAACATGAAGCCGCGTATCTGGACGGATAACATTACAAACGAGATGATATCTGGGTCGGTATAATCACTCGTTATACATCATAGGCGAGTTCCATGATTCAAGACGATGGTGACATGGTCCGCGGATTAGGATTCGTGGTTATGCATTCGGCACACCTTGAAGGATGGGTCAATGAACTATTGTTTCATTTGGATTCGATTGAGGAATATACGGAAAAACAACAGCGGTGGCCTATTACCCGTAAGATAGAGAAAATTAAAAGCATTTTGTCTAAAATCGATGACCTTTTAGCAAAGGAGATTTGCGACGATCTTGATCTCTGTTCTGCTAACTTCGAATGGCGCAATGAACTTGTGCACGGCCGTATCTACGCGCCTGAATATCACGAAGACAACTTGCAGTCTTCAAGACCGAACGTACCTAATCGAAAAGCAGACTCAGAAGAATTGTACATGCTGGCAAATAATTTAAAAGAATTGAGCAGAAGGATTTATGGACCAACTATAGTTAGGTTGCCAAGATTAATCGAAAAATTAAAGTAAAAATATGTATAACATCGGCCTTGAGGGCGTCGGCGAAAATTCGCCGCGCCTTAGGCCGCGCGTTATGCAATGCCAAAGAGATTCTTTAAACGAATAGGGCTCCCGATTTTAGCGGAAGCAAACACATAACTTAATCTACCGAACCGCCATGGTATCTGCTCCGCATGCCTGGTGGTGTGGGAGAGAGGAAGCCGCAGGGCTCCTTACAGTCCCGATTACGGTGCTTGAGGTCATCAACAAAATCGGATATACAAAAGATATGAAAAACGTGAATCTGATAAAAAGTGAAGATTTGAGTCTCAATAGTGTACTTTTGAGGGAGTCAATATTTTGGCAAGGATGCTGCCCTAAATCATGGATAAGAAATGATATTAGATAACGAAAATAAAAATCTGAAAGTTCATGCATGGATTTCCAAATACACTGAAAATGGGAAACTGGATATCGTGACAGGTTATTTCACTATTGCCGCGCTTGCTTATTTATCCAACCAGATAAATTCTAAAATCACAGACTTTCGACTCATTCTCGGCGATATTGTAAATATTGATCCGGAAGAAAACCGACCTCTTGATTTGTTAAATGAAAATATAACAATTGACGCGGCTTTAAGACTGAACAGTCTTTCCCGTGAAGCTGTCCGTTTCCTGAAGCAGGATAAAGTGGCAGCAAAAACCCTGGAACCCAATTTTTGCCATGCCAAAAACTATCTGTTTTCACCCGAGAAAGATGATGACAGAAATAACTATTTTATTTCAGGAAGTTCCAACCTTACGGAAGCAGGTCTCGGATTAAAAAAAACAAACAATGTAGAGCTTAATATTGCTGAAACCGGGAAAAACAATCAGTATAAAGAATTGGTTAAGTGGTTTGAAACTTTATGGAAAAAACCCCAAGCCCATAAAGATAAAACAATCATTTTCAAGGACGGCTCAAAAGAAAAAATTGATTTTAAACAATATTTAATCAATGAGATCGAGAAAATATTCGTTCGATATATACCAAGAGAAATTTACTATAAAGTCCTCTTCGAGCTGTTCGGAAACCAGATCCTTGATGAACAAAACGACCCCGAATTCAACAGGCAGATTGGCAGATTGGAAAATTCGGTCATTTACAATGTGCTTTACGAATTTCAAAAAAAAGGGGTGCTCAGTCTCATAAAGATGCTTCAGAAATATAATGGAGCGATACTGGCGGATGCTGTTGGCTTGGGTAAAACATGGACGGCTCTGGCTGTTATAAAATTTTTCCAGTTACAGGGGCGTGAAACGCTTCTGTTGTGTCCCAAGAAGCTGGAAGCGAACTGGAATCGTTATAAAAAACATCAGGAATCCCGATTTGAAAAAGATCAACTGGATTATTTTATCCGGTTTCATACGGATATGATTGATGAAAGATTGGAAAAGTATAACGACCGGGCAGACAAATATTTCACCAGCGACAAGCCCAAACTTATCGTCATTGATGAGAGTCATAATCTTAGAAATGATAAATCAAAGAGATATGAACTGCTTATGAAGGATATCCTCCAAAAAAATGAGGATATTAAAGTGCTGCTTTTATCTGCAACACCTATCAACAACTCTTTAAATGATATTCGGAATCAGTTCAAGTTAATGGTGCAGGGCGATGTACGTGGCTATGATGAAAAATTAGGCGTTAAAAACATAGATTATTCTTTCAGGACCGCACAGAGAGAATTTAACAGATGGCGGGAAAATGAGCAGCCTAAAATCAGTGAATTTATTAAAAAATTACCTGCCAGTTTTTTTACCTTAACCGATTCATTAACCGTAGCGCGAACCAGGAAGATGGTTGAAGGCCAGCAGGCGGCTTTAACATTTCCGGTTAAAGCAAAACCGGAAAATATATTTGTCACCCCAAAACAATTAGGAAATTTTGATTCCTTTGAAGAGCTTTTCGACCATTTCCCGCCAAAACTGTCGGGATATCAACCATCTTTTTATCTTGAGACTGATCAAGAAAAGGATAAGGATATTCTCCACGATGAACGCCAGCGGGATTTTTTCCTGGTGAAAATGATGTATATTCTTTTGGTAAAACGGCTCGAATCTTCCTGGTTCTCATTTTATTCCACAGTTGGAAAAATAAGAGCCCACCATCAAAACGCTCTTGATAAAATCAAAACGTATCAAGAGAACCGTTCAGATTCCACTGTTGAACAAGATGATTTTGATTTGTTTGAAGATGATGATCTTGAAAATGAAATGGATGGATTTACACTCGGCAAAAAAAGAAAGGTCCGTCTGGCTGATATTGATAAAAATGGAAAATTGGATGTGTTTAAAAAGGATCTCAAGCAGGACCTTGATGCCTTAGATAATCTTTTTATCAACATGCAGAAATTTGAAACCCGGTTAAAGGAAGAGCTCAAAACTCCCAACAACCAAAAGAGTGCTGATGATAAATTGGAACAGTTGATTTCAAAAATAAATGAAAAGCGCCGCAAAGATGAAAACGATCACAATCAAAAGGTGGTTATTTTTACAGCTTATCGTGATACGGCTCAGTATCTGTTTGAGCAATTAAAAAACCGGGGGTTTGATAAAATCGCCATGGTATCGGGAACAGGCTCAAAAACAGATGACAGCAAAGAGACAACTAAAAATTTTGAGCCTATTTTAGAACGCTTTGCGCCCTATACCAAGCTCTTTAATGAAAAAGAATGGAGTTTTGACACCAAGAAGAAGGATAGAAATACTTTTTATAAGTGGATGAAATGGATTGCAGAAAATCATCCAAAAATTCATGAAAAGCTGGCAAAACCGATAGATATTCTCATTGCCACGGATGTTTTGAGCGAAGGGCAAAATTTACAGGATGCGGATATGGTGATCAATTATGATATTCACTGGAACCCGGTTCGGATTATTCAGCGTATGGGGCGTATTGACCGTCTGGGCAGTCCCAATAAAAAAATATTCGGCATCAACTTCTGGCCTTCCAATAATATTAATACCTACCTGAACCTGCAGGGCAGGATTGAACAACGAATGGCAGCCATGAAACTGGCTGGCGCCGAGGTTGATCACCAATTCTCGGAGACATTTGCAGCAATGATTCACGATGAGTCACTGGATCAGAAAATGAACGCCCGCATGATGAAACTCATGGAAACAACCTGGGATGATATTGAAGTGACGGATGAAGGTCTTGGTTTTGATGATCTCTCATTAGAGCGTTATCGCCAGGATTTGCTGGAAGAGTACAATAAAGATAAAAATAAGTATTTAAAAATGCCCAAAGCTGTTTATACCGGTTTTAAGTCTGATAATAATCTATGTAAGGAAACCGGTATTATCGCGCTGCTGGGTTATCCGGCCAGACCATCCAAAAACCCGGATTACGAATATCAGCTTTTTGATCTGATTTATATTGATATGCAGGGAAAGACAGTGTTGTTAAATCAGAAAGATATCCTCGACGCCTTGACAGTGCATAAAGACAAAAACAGATTTGTGCCTGCGGCTGTTGACAGGGGCGATGAAAACGCAATTAAAGAACTGGTAAGCGCTGTTCAAGGATGGCTTAAGGCTCAGGCTGTGGAGACAGAACAACAATCCGATGGAACTGAAAAAACAGTCATGGGTAAAGAGGCCCAGGACATACTTACAAAACTTAAAAAAGGTGACAGGGGCAGTTTGTCCAGGTTAAAACAAAACACCAAAACCAGTGAAAAATATCAACTGACCAATTTTGATTTAATCGCCTGGTTTCTGGTCACAGTATAAAAGGGGTTTAACAAAATGGATTTAAGCAGATTCAACCGGATGGACTTTCTGCCCGCCTTAAAGGCATTGTTTAAAGATCTTCACGTTCCGGTGAATTATTTGGCCGACGAGCCGACTTCCCCCCAAACTATTTTAAAGGATACATGGAAAGACAATGCCGCCTTTAAACTGATGAAGGATGTATATTTCTTGGGAATGGTGGATGATGCGGCTTTTTCCGGGAATAAAAGTATCGATGCTTCCAAAATCCAGTCAGATTACGACGGCGTTCTTATCTTCGGCGTTACCTTGAGTGAAAGGGACAACAACCGTCTGCCGACCCGTTCTCAGTTGGCGGAAATCGCCCGCGCATTCAACCGTGAATATTTTTACACACCGGTTATTGTGGTTTTTAAATACGGCATGTATTTGGCTTTTGCCAATACTGAACGATTGAAATACAAACAGGAATGGCGAGAAGGTGAAAAAGCGGGCAAAGTTTCACTGCTGCGAGATATTGATATAACAAATCGCCATCCCGGCCATTTTCGCATTATAAACGATTTAAAAATCCCTGACAGCGGAAAGAATAAAGTTGATTCCTTTGCAACCCTGTACGCCTATTGGCAGGATGTGTTCAGTGTTAGTATCCTTAATAAAAAATTCTATCAGGAGCTTTCTAACTGGTATTTTTGGGCAATTAAGGAGGTTTCTTTTCCTGATTCACCTGTTTCCTTAATACATAAACTCGATGAAAAGGAACAGGCAATGAAACATGAACATAACGCCAAAAATGTGATCCGCCTGCTCACACGGTTCTTGTTTGTCTGGTTTATAAAAGAAAAAAAGCTGATCCCCGAAGAACTTTTCGATATTGACTATCTGAAAAATGAACTTCTGAAGGATTTAAGTCCGGTTCATCATGAAGGCTTGTTTAAGCAAGCAAACATTGCAAGTGTATACTATAAGGCCATCCTGCAAAATCTTTTCTTTGCTTCTTTGAATTGTCCCATAGAACCGTCCGGAGATGGAGATAACCGCAAACGGGGATTTCGCTTAAAAGATAATTTCGGGCAGCACAGGGATGCCAATTATTTAATGCGCTATCAGGATCAGTTTAATAATCCTGAAAAATTTACTGAATTGATAAATGGTATTGTCCCTTTTTTAAACGGCGGCTTGTTTGAATGTCTGGATAATAAAACAGATAAAATCTACATTGACGGCTTTTCAGATAATCTGGTGAAACCGCATCAACTGATTGTACCGGATTATCTGTTTTTTGGATTTGACCAGGAAGTTGATTTAAGCGGCGTTGTGGGCATAAAAACCAAAGCCTTTAAAAACGCCAGGGTCAAAGGATTAATTTCCATTCTTGAATCGTACAAATTCACGGTTGCTGAAAACACACCAATTGAAGAAGATGTAGCCCTTGACCCCGAACTATTGGGAAAAGTCTTTGAAAACCTGCTTGCCACCTATAACCCTGAAACCAAAACAACCGCCCGCAAACAGACCGGCTCTTTCTATACACCCAGAGAGATTGTCAATTACATGGTGGATGAAAGCCTGATCGCCTATCTTAAGAACAGTGTGAAAAATTGGGATATTGAAGCAGAGGAACTGGATGAGCAGCTTCATGACCTGCTCTCTTATGATGCTCTCAATCCGTTTGCTGAAAATAATAACCTGCAAAAACAAATCATACATACCCTGGACAATTGCAAGATTCTTGATCCGGCCTGTGGCTCAGGTGCGTTTCCCATGGGGATATTGCAGAAAATGGTGCATATTCTGCAAAAAGTTGACCCTGAAAATAAATACTGGCAGGAACTGCAATTAAACAAGGCGGTGAAGGAAACTGAAGGCGCTTTTGCCATCACGGATAAGAAAGAGCGGGAACAGAAATTAATCGAAATCAATGAAGCCTTTGATGAAAAAATCAATGATCCGGATTATGCCAGGAAACTGTTTTTAGTCGAAGACTGCATTTATGGTGTGGATATCCAGCCCATTGCCACACAGATTTCAAAACTGCGGTTTTTTATTTCGCTGGTTGTTGATCAGAAAGTGGATAAAGCCAAATCCAACTTCGGCATCAGGGCTTTACCCAATCTTGAAACCAAATTTGTGGCAGCCAATACCCTTATCGGCATTGATAAACCCGAAGTGCAGATGACACTTTTTGATAATCAGGAAATAAAGGAACTGGAACAAGAACTGAAAAATGTCAGGCATCGGCTATTTTCAGCAAAATCTCCGGCAACAAAAAGAAAGCTGAGAGATAAGGATAAAGAGATACGGGAAAAAATAGGGGGCCTGCTGGTTGAACACGGCTGGGGGAATGAAACAGCTAAACAGCTTGCCGGTTGGGATCCCTATGATCAGAATGCGTCTTCGCCATTTTTTGATCCAGAATGGATGTTTGGGATTGAGGATGGGTTTGATGTTGTCATTGGTAATCCGCCTTACATTACCTACAAAGGAAAAGAGGTTGTAGATATTAGTGATGCAGAAGTAAAACAACTGATTAGTTTGTATCCTAACTCTGCTGAATACAAAGTAAACAGTTACGCTTTATTTACGGAGAATGGTGCTAAACTTTTGAAAAAAGGTGGAACACTTTCATTCATTATTCCAAGCACTATTTTACAGAATGAATACTTGAAAAAAATCAGAAAATATTTAGTTACCAAGTATCACATTTCTCAAATAGTTTCATTTGCAAACAAAGTTTTTGAGGCAGTTACCGATTCAATTATTCTGAATGTAATTAACAATCATTCAAAAACATTGGACACAATCGCAATTAGAAAGAGTGATTTAGATTTTTCAAATCTTGACGATTTAAAAACTTACAGTCAGAAAAATTGGGATGACGAACCAAACTGCTATGTGATAAACTTAAAGACAACTGAAAGTGAAGATGTGATTATTTCAAAGATAGAATTGAATTCAGAATTTGTGGATGATTATCTTGAAGTTTATGTAGGCATTGTTGCAAATGGGATAAAGAAATTTCTTTCGTCAACAAAGATAAATTCAAATTACAAAAAATATCTGCAAGGAAAACACATTGACAACTTTGCAATTTACCCCGATAAACTTTTTATCAATTTCATCAAAGAGGAATTGCACAGCAATACTGATGAAGCAGTTTATCTCCAAAAGGAAAAGATTCTTGTAAGAAAAACTGGTAACAGGTTGATTGCGGTAATTGATGATGAGAAATATTTTACAGACCAAAGCATTTATAATTTGTATCCCAAGAGAGGTAAAACAGTAAATCTTAAAATTATTACTGCTTTACTGAACTCACCAATGTTGGAATATTACTTCAATAAAAAAATGATAACCAATCCTGATGTCTTTCCATACATCAAAGGAATTCATCTGAAAAAACTTCCAATAAAATTTCCAAAAGATAAATCTCTTGAAAATAAAATTGAATCACTTTTCATAAAAATTATTGACGGCAAGAAGGATGATACTGATGTAACGAAATTGAAACAACAACTAAATGAAATGGTTTACAAGCTCTATGAATTGACAGATGAAGAAATAGCCATTGTTGAAGGTCCTAAATAAATATTTTTTTGAACTCTTCCTCCCGACCACATGAAAGAGCGCAATATCGATATCCTGCAATTTGTAGAAAAAGATTTAAAGGAAGTGATGCAAGGCAGAGAATTTGACCAGTCGACAGACGACCAGAAAGAAAAGATAATCAAGCAACTTCATACCAGATGGACAGACCCCGAAAGTGAAATCGTCAAACGCATGGACAGCTTTGCCGAAAAAAGCCCGGATATATTAAAACCGATTCTGGAAAGCCGTTAAATGGAGAATAAGATTCAACGATTGATGCCGTATAACAATCACATAACCAATCACTTCAGCGGCCGTAAAAAAACCACGCCGCTGATTAGCTCTGTAAGCCTCTTCAGCGTAGCATCCCCTTGCCCCCTGTCACTCAACACCCCCCGACACACCAGCTTTCCAAGTATCAATCGGCAGCCCAAAATGATCAATTATCGTATTTAATCGGATCCAGTATTTATAATCACCCGGTTTTTCCAGTATCAGCACTATCCCGGCTTTCTTCCCTGTCTGGATCGAATAGTGGAGCGCCTGTCCGATTGATTCGGCCCATTTCTTTCCGAAATCAAATTCAATGGCGTGGCTGCCGGTAACGCAATCACAACGGGTTCTATCCGGAAATACCACTTCCGACTGTCCTCCGTTCGCGTTACACCATATCTCCTGATAATACTTTTCATAGTGCAGCTTTTTTGCGCTTGCCATGCACGCGGACACAACAATAATCAGCGTCATCCCGATCAACATAATACGCTTCATTTTGCAACCTCCTTACATGATATGAATAGACGTGATCTAAATAGCCACTGACTACACAATTCATAAGTTTTCGTTATGGGTAAACCAGGCAAATAAAGCCCCGCGGTGATGGGGGGATGAGAACGGCTACGCTTCCATATTGGCTTTCTGTGTTTTGGTTGCGTGTGCGTATAGCAGGTGGATTGTGAAGGATACGTAGCTTGTACGCTGTATTTACATGGTTGTGAATATAAATGTGCATAATATATGTACCATTATGTTAATTGACATATAAGTATGCATAATTTACATCAGACCGATTCCTGCCTGTACTGTTTCTTAAACGCCGTCAAAAGATCTCCATAGTACCTACAAGGAGATATTCCATCCCTCGCGCATCAAATACACCCCGAATTCCACCTGACAAATTGAATCCTAAGTCCAATGCCAGGAATATGTCAATTCTTTTCTGTGTGCTGGATTGTTTTTATCTGGTCT
>Ga0208648_1003239_pt1 | contig 10415 bp, 6 predicted proteins | sample AntAceMetag02UKL_FD_184772 | JGI IMG/M metagenome (GOLD analysis project Ga0208648, IMG submission 184772) | Saline lake microbial communities from Ace Lake, Antarctica - Antarctic Ace Lake Metagenome 02UKL (SPAdes) (version 2) | ecosystem: Environmental > Aquatic > Non-marine Saline and Alkaline...
CGGAGAAACAAAGAATGAAAGCATTTCAAGATTACTATGCAGACGATTTCAGCCATTGCTATGGATGTGGAAGACTTAATGAACAAGGATTACAGATTAAAAGTTATTGGGATGGTGAGGAAAGTGTTGCAAAACTCATTCCCAATGAAAAATATATTGCCATACCGGGATTTGCCTATGGCGGATTAATCGCCTCTCTTATTGACTGTCATTGTACAGGAACTGCTGCTGCTGCAAAATACCGGGAAGAAGGCAGAGATATGGATACAGAACCGGCTCTGCGGTATGTCACAGCCTCTTTAAAAGTTGATTTTCTTGCGCCAACCCCTTTGGGTGTGGAACTTGAAATCCGGGGCAAGGTTATTGAAATAAAAGAAAAAAAAGTGGTTGTAGAAGCAACAGTACTGGCGGAAAATAAAATCTGTGCAACGGGAAAAGTTGTAGCCGTGCGGATGCCTAAAACCATGTTAAATAAATAGGTTAAGCAAATAAATGAATTCTTTTACCAAATATATTTAAGGAGTATATAAATGGAAAATCAAAAAAAAGTGATCTTTGCATTCCGGGGTGACCCCATGTGTTTTATCCATGTCCTTCTCAATGGGATCGATCTGTATGAACGCGGCCTTGAAGGCTTAATAGTCATTGAAGGTGAGGCAGTGACCCTTGTTCCGGAAATGAGCAAACCAGAACATTTCCTTTCAGGTCTTTTTCAGAAGGCCAAAAGCCTTGGCATATTGCATGGAGCCTGCAAAGCATGCTCCATCAAACTTAAAGTTGAAAAAGAAATTGAAAAACAAGGCATTCCACTCATTGGAGACATGTCGGGTCATCCATCCATGGGAAGTTTTATTGAAAAGGGCTATCAGATAATTACTTTTTAGCGGCCTGCATCCCATTGATGGGGGGAGCCACAATGAGATTCAATTCCCTATCTGCCGGTCAAGGGTCTTCCAAGGCTGTAAATCTGGCCGCAATGATCATAGGCAAGGGCATTATCAAGGCTTTTAATCTGATCAAACTGATCCCTGATTTCTTCGGCTTTTATCACCCTTTTTGTGTCACCAATGCAGATGCCTTTGCCACAAACCATTGCTGAACGGGCAAACCAACCGGCACTCATGGTAAAAATCATCCCGGATTCCTGATTTCCTTCAGAGCACAGAAAGGTCACAATGGGCGTGTTGAATTCAGGGCGTATTCTTTTGGCCACTTCATCGGGGAAAACGCCCTGGGTCATTCCAGTAGCGGCATTGGGAGCCACTGTATTGATTTTAATGTTATACTTGGCTGTTTCAAGCTTTAAGGTGTTCATGATGCCGATAACCCCCATTTTGGCAGCCCCATAATTTGACTGACCAAAATTTCCATACATACCCGATGAAGAAGCAGTAAATACAATTCGACCATATCCATTCTCCTTCATAATTTTTACGGCTGGCTGGGTAACACAAAAAGCACCTTTCAAATGAACGGCAATGACATCATCCCAGTCTTTTTCTGTCATCTTCATAAATGTCCGGTCCCGCAGTATTCCGGCATTGTTAATCAGAATATCCACCTTGCCAAAATGATCCATGGCCGTGTCAACTATATTCCGGCCGCCTTTCATGGTTGCCACGGAATCTAAATTCGCAACTGCCTTTCCACCTGCTTTTTTTATTTCATCCACAACCTTGTCTGCTGTCCTGCCCTGATCCTGCGTGTGGCCGATATCATTAACAACAACCTGTGCCCCTCTTTTTGCAAGATCCAGCGCATATTCTCTTCCAATCCCTTCTCCTGCACCAGTTACAATGGCAACCCTGTTTTTAAAAGTGATGGCTTCCATCCAGCCTCCGCTCTTGTGCCTGAACAAAAACAGCTGTTTTCTCCGATTGCTGTGCCGGGCACAATCTATTAAAGTTTTTTCCATACCAACGGCCATGCCCTACTAGGGCAAAACAAATAATGAAAGCATATCATCAAATATCATCCGCATAAACCTAAAAATGCAATACTGGGGTATACATATGATCGGGCATCTGTTAATTTAAACACATTATTGCTTCAAATTATATTCTTATTCACTACTTTTGGGAAAAAGCAGATTATTGAATAGTTTCAGCCTGACTAAAAATATCCATTCAATTGTAGAATATTCTTCACTGGTCCATGTAAGGGATTATAATATATGCATAAATCCAGCAGCTTACAACTATAATGGATGGTGGTACGATAATTGCTGTTTTAATTTCTCAGTTAAAATATTAAGACCCAAATTATAAAAAGGCTGCCACAGGTATTATGAAAAATACAAACCGTTTACAATTTAAAACCTTGCAGGGACGTCTTATTGTCCTATTGCTCGTTCCGGTTTTTTTAACATTTTTTGCAGGCAGTATAATAAGTTTTATATACACCCGTAATATTATGATTAGTCAATGGAATGAGTCTTCTGTTTTAAAACTCCAGCGTGCAGCCCATTATCTTGAAATGCAGGTTTTAAAACCAATAGAATTACTGAACACCTTATATATGATTCCTTATTTTCAGGATATGGCAAAATCCAAAGACGAACTCTTAAAAAATCTGGCAGCTTTAGAGGGTATTGTAAGGGTAGGAATTACATATTCTCAGGATAATGAAATAAATGAGTTGCGACCCTATCATTCCATGCATATGGGAGATCAAGGGCAGATGCAGATCCATCGTAGTCAGATTTTAAAAATCACTGAGCCTGAATATGATACGGATGCAGCCCAGGAAACGGTTACCCTTGTTTTATCGCTGCTGAATCCTTCGGATCAGATTGTTGGCACCCTTAAAATCGTAATGAGTTTTAAATATCTGCTGAAAGATATTTTTAAAATGGGATGGTGGCAGAGTAATATGGCATGTATTGTGGATCAAAAGGGTAAATACCTGGTACATACCAATATGTTAATGAAAGGCCGGCAATTCCTGGGTGGAACCGGTGATTTAATCGAGACGGCTGTTTTAAACGCAATGGAAACAAAGTCGTCCGGGACGATTCAATCAGGCGGGCACCCTCCTGATATGGTGGCAGGCTTTCAAAAATTGGAACATTTACCCTGGACCATTATATTGTTTGCCAAAGGAGAAAAAATATTCAAACCCATTATTGACTATCGAAATGCCTTTGCTTTGGGTGGCATCTTTTTAATCATCATCATCCTTATTCTGATACGGCAGCAGGTTGGCAAGATAGTCGAAAAAATAAAAACACTGTCTGAAAAAGCTAAAAAAATTGCAAAAGGGAATTATGGAGCCCCCCTAAAGATTGAAACCCAAGATGAAATAGGCCAACTGGTCCAAAGCTATAATTCCATGGCCAAAGGGCTTAAGGAGCGTGATTTTATAAGAGATTCTTTTGGACGGTATGTTGATCCTGAATTTGCAAAATTTTTGCTCCAGCATCCAGATGCGGGCAAACTGGGAGGGGAAAGAAGAGAAGTTGCCATTTTAATGTCTGATATCAGGGGGTTTACAGCCTTGTCAGAGACCTTGAGCCCTGAAGTCATCATAACCGTTCTAAACCAGTATTTCTCCCATATGATAAGTATAATTCAAAGATATAATGGCATTATTGTTGATTTTTTCGGAGATGCAATCCTCGTCTTTTTTGAACCTTTTTCAAGCTCTATTGAAGATACTGCTCTGCACTGCATCCAGTGCGCCACTGATATGCAAAATGAGATGCGTGTATTCAATAAAAAAATGAAAAATGAGAATTTACCTGAATTGAATATGGGTATTGGAATAAATACAGGCCAGGTAATTGTTGGCAACATAGGCTCTGAAAGCCGTGCCAAATATGGGATAGTAGGGTCTGCTGTAAATATCACCAGCCGTATTCAGGCAAAAGCCGCGGAAAAAGAAATCATTGTCTCTGATGCAGTTTATAAATATTTAAAAAATGAACTGCAAATTAAAAAATCATTCAGTACAACTATGAAAGGCATCGATTATCCCATGACTCTGCATGTGATAGAGCCAAAATCTGATTAGATTTTTTATTGCAATACCCAATTTCAAAAATGGGTTCCCTTGCCAAAGGCAATAGATATTAAATTTTTAATAAAATTGTAGAATATTTGAGCATCACTGTAGAATATTCTACAATAAAATATTTTATTTTGGTTTAAACGTATAATTATGTGCTGTTGTTTTAATGAGTTACATTCATTTGCCCTCTCTGGCACATCTTATGCAAATTATAATTTTCAGTTTTAAAGGTATTCCTATAATTTTTATTAAACATAAAAGGTAACACCATGAAACAAATCATTTTTTTAGCAGCCCTGTTCTGGACACTTTGTTTATCTTTTCCCATGGGCCTGTCTTTTGCCGATGATGTAAAAAAATTAGAAGAGATTGAAAACAGGCTTTCAAACGAACTTGTCTTATCAGACTTGCTCAGATATGCCTATCTATCTAACCCATCCATCACATCATCCAAAGAATCCTGGAAAATGTTTATTGAAAACTATCGTATTGCAAAAAGCTATCCCGACCCCCAGCTGGTTGCCACCTATTTCCCATCACCCATAGAGACCCGTCTTGGACCTCAGGACTGGAATCTGACACTTTCCCAGGCCATTCCCTTCCCCGGCAAGCTGACCCAAAAAGGCAAAGTCCTTGAGGCAGATACAAAAATTTCCAAGCTTAAACTTGATAAGACCATAAAAAATATTGTGACCTCAATTTCTGCCTCCTTTTATGAATTAAATTATATTCAACGTGCCGTTGAAATCGCCAGGGCCAATTTTAATTTAAACCAGGAATTAATAAAAATAAGTGCAACTGCCTACGCACAGGATAAGGCATTGTTTTATGATGTTTCAAAAGCCCAGGCCCAGACTGGCCAGATTCAATATGACATTCTTCTTTTGGAAGAACTGGAACTGACTGAAAAAGCAAGAATTAATACCCTATTAAACAGAGCACCAGATGCTTTTTTAGGCAAGACTGCAGATCTTATTTTCAGGAAAGTTGTTTATCGCCTTGATGAAATTTATGCTCTCAGCCTGACTCATCAAGAGGATATTTTAATTGCTGAAGAAAAGGTAAGGCAGTCTGAGGACCTCATTATATTATCCCGATATGAATCCCTTCCCTCTTTTAAATTGGGTCTTTTCTATGCAGTCATTGGGGAGCCTGATGTGCCCACGCCCCCAAAGAATGCGGGAGATGATGCCATTGGGATTCAACTTGGCTTTAATCTTCCCATATGGTTTGGGAAAAATGAAAGTGAAATATCTAAAGCAATGGCTTCCAAGCGAAAAGCACAGTCAGATAAACTTGTCATCGCTAATCAGACAAAAGAGAAAATCAGCCGGCTCTGGTTCAAGCTTCAAAACTCAAAAAGATTGATTACCTTGTATGAAAAACAACTTATACCCCAGTCTATTCGATCGGTTCAAACTGCTGAGACCTGGTACAGACAGGGACAAGGCAGTTTCTCCGATTTTCTCGAAATCCAGGCAACCACTTATAATTTTCAATTGTCCCTTGCCCGGGCATTGGCAGATTATGGGGAAAACCTGGTTCTGCTTGAACAGATGACTGGCGTTATTCTGGATAAAAAGATCGAAGACAAAAGGGAGATAATAACTCATGAAAAATAAAACCGCCGTCATTTTGATCATCTGCTTATTTTATTTTTCGCCTCTGTCTGCAGATTATTCCAGGATGAATACAGCATTGGATAATTACACACCGCCTGTATATTACACAGATGCATTAGAATTTAAAACAGGTCCTTCTGAATCAACAGCCAAGCCGGATAAGCTTACGGATGAAGCCTTTGTTCGGATTGAAAAATTAAAACAACAGCATGAAAACAACATAAGCCATGACCACAAGATTTTTTTCCTGGCTGACGATGACAAAGAAACATTTAACCGGCTGGGTGATATCGCTTCAGACTCTGAAGCCGTCAAAACGCTTGTCAGTCACACGTTAAAACTACAAGAGATAGAAATCATTGCAGCCTTAAGAAATCCTGCGATTCTGGCCGCACAAAAAAAGGTAAGGGCTGAGTTGGAATCGTTTAACCAGGTATTGGATCTTGACAACACCTTAAAGCAATACTCGGCTTTTACAGAAGGACTTGACAATAAGGTCGGGCCTGTGAAAATGAACGAGTCCATAAAACAAAAATACCCTTATCCAGGATTAACTTCCCTTAAAGGAAGAATCATTGATCAGCAGGTAGCTGTTTTTGTGGAAAAAATGAAAATAGCCCAAAAGGACATTATTACTGAGACTCGACGAGCCTATTGGAACATCGTTTTAATAGAACAATCCATAAAGGTGACATCTGAAACAATTGATGCCTTTGCCCGGCTTAAAGATGTGGCAACAACACTATATAGAAGCGGCAAGACAAGTTTTCAGGATATCATTAAAATAAATATCAAAATAGAGCTGCTCAAAGAAGATCTTGTCACCCTTTCATCCAAAAAGAAAAATATTGAAATAGCCCTTAGTGAACTTTTAAATCTTCCTGCAAACACCAGGATGGGTGTTGTTGTTGTCAGTAAGCCGGACAAAAATATCCCCGGGCCTGAAGTTCTTTTTTCTCTGGCCCGGCAAAACAGCCAGGAACTCAAAGTGATCCAACATCAGATCAGCAAGGTTGAAAATATGGTCGAACTGGCTGAATCCATGATACAGGAACCTTTTACACTGGGTTTTTCAAGCTATGAAGATGAAGCTATCAATACGGTGGGCACGCAAGCCGGCAAACCCTCTTTCCCGGAAAAAACCATGGCTGCCATGAAAAATAGCAGCCCTTTAAAACCCTGGTATGGAATTGATTACCCATGGCTGAACCAGACAAAACAAACTTTGTCAAGCTTAAGGCAAACCCTTGTAAAACAGGAAAATGCCACTGATAGAATGGTAAGAGAAGCCTGGTTTTTGGTTGATAAAAACAAACGGGAACTTGCTTTGTATAAAAACAAGATCTTATCTTTGTCCAGATCAGCATTTGATGTTTCCACAAGAGAGTATGAATCCGGTTCAATTCCATTTTCCCAGGCAATCGATTCCTATACTGCCTGGTTAAAAGCAAACCTGACAATTGCAGAAAAACAAACAGATTTAGGCAGCGCAATTGCAAATCTTGAACGGATGATCGGAAGCAGTTTCAAACAATGAAAATCATAGAGGATCTTAAACATGAACCAGAAAAGCAATAAAAAACTCATTATTTTAACGGTTTTAATCACGGCTGTGATTACAGGATCAACTTTTTTTGCAGTATTCAAATATATGGGTATGGGACTGGAACAAGGCAAACAAACCAATGCTGTCAGCCAGTCTGAAACAGGAAATACAGGGTCTCAAGAAAAAAAAGCGATTTACTGGCGAGCGCCAATGGACCCTATGGAGATATATGATGCGCCTGGCAAAAGCAAAATGGGGATGGAACTTGTTCCCGTATATGAAGATGAGGTTGCCGAAGATTCCAAAAGTCGGAAACGAAAAATTGTATACTGGAAAGCCCCGATGGACCCCACTGAAATTTATGAACAGCCCGGAAAAAGCAAAATGGGTATGGACTTGGTTCCCGTATATGAAGATGAGCTTGTGGGAGGAGTTGACATAAAGATAGACCCTGTTGTGGAACAGAACATGGGACTGAAAATCGAACGGGTAGAAAAAAGCATACTAAGTCATACGATAAAAACCTATGGCCATATTACGATTGATGAAACTCGCACGGGTATCGTAAGTCAGAAAACAGGAGGATGGATCGAAAAGCTCTATGCAGATTATACGGGGTTTTTTGTAGAAAAAGGGCAACCCCTGTATGAAATTTATTCCCCCTCGATTCTTGCATCCCAGGAAGAGTACCTTTCTGCCTTTAAAAACGTTCAAAAAAACGACACCAGCCTGAACAGGGAAATCCTTTTTTCAGCCAGACAAAGGCTGGGTTATTCTGATATTGCAGACCAGGAGATCGAATCTATTGAAAAAAATGGCAAGATCAAAAAATCAATCCTGGTAAGATCACCGTTTACAGGTGTTATCACCCAGAAAAATATTATTGAAGGGGCATTTACCAAACCAGGGGAAAGCCTTTTTACCATTTCAGATCTCTCTTCCGTATGGGTTGAGGCCCACATTTTTGAGTATGAACAAAACCTGATATCTGAAGGGCAGCAAGTCGAAATGACCCTGTCTTATAATCCTGAAAAAATCTATACAGGGGAAATATTCTATATTTTTCCCTATCTTCAGAAAAAAACAAGGGATGTCATCATTCGAATTGCTTTTGAAAATAAGCATGGCGAACTTATGCCGGACATGTTTGCAAAAATTTTTATCAATACGGGTTTAAATAAAGAAGGAATTTCAATCCCGTCTGAAGCAGTGATCCATTCAGGAGAGAAAAAAATCGTTTTTGTTACCAAAGGAGATGGGAAATTTACTCCCCGGAAAATACAGACTGGCATTTATCTTGATAATGGCAGGGTAGAAATTTTAAGCGGGCTTGCCCAGAATGATCGTGTTGTGATTTCAGGTCAGTTCCTGCTTGATTCGGAATCCAAGCTCAGAGAAGCAATTCAGAAAATGATTGAATCCAAATCCGCCCCTGCAGACAAGGAAAATAATGACGATTTCTTTGATGACATGGAAACTGATGACAAGGAAACCAAAGACAGTTTTTTCAAAGACATGGAATAAAATTAAGGACCAAAGCTAAAAATTGAAAAGGTGATTTCCCATGATAGATAAAATAATTGAATGGTCTGTCAACAACCGGTTTATGGTTATCCTTGCAACACTTTTTATCATTGCAGCCGGAATTATAGCCATGTTGAAAACCCCTCTTGATGCAATTCCCGACCTGTCCGATGTCCAGGTTATTATTTATACCGAATACCCAGGGCAGGCGCCCCAGGTTGTTGAGGATCAGATCACTTATCCCTTAACCACAGCCATGCTCAGTGTTCCTTTTGCAAAAGTCGTCCGGGGGTATTCCTTTTTCGGATATTCTTTTGTCTACCTTATTTTTGAAGATGGTACAGATATCTACTGGGCAAGATCCAGGGTAATGGAGTATTTAAATTTTGTCTCAGCCCGGCTGCCCCAAGGGGTTACACCGAGTCTGGGACCGGACGCTACAGGGGTTGGATGGGTATATGAATATGTTCTGAAAGACACGACGGGGAAAAACGATCTTCAAAAGCTTCGTTCCATCCAGGACTGGTTTTTAAGATATGAACTGACAGCCGTTCCCGGGGTATCTGAAGTTGCCAGCATTGGTGGTTTTGTAAAACAATACCAGGTGGAAGTGGATCCAAACAAATTGGTTTCATACAATATTCCCATCCAGAAAATCAAGAACGCCATTCAACGTTCCAACTCTGATGTGGGAGGCAAGCTCATTGAAATGGGAGAAACCGAATTCATGGTGCGGGGCCTGGGATATATAAAATCAGTTGAAGACATACAGAATATTGCCGTTTCCTTTGATGAAAAAGGAACCCCAATTTTATTAAAAGATATTGCCAACGTACATATCGGCCCTGAACTGCGACGCGGTATCCTTGAATGGAATGGTGAAGGAGAAGCTGTTGGCGGGGTGGTGATCATGCGCTTTGGCGAAAATGCCCTTGAAGTCATTAAAAAAGTTAAGGAAAAATTAAAAGATCTTCAAAAAGGTCTTCCCGAAGGTGTGGAAATTCTAACGGGTTATGACAGGTCTGCACTTATTGAAAGAGCTGTTGAAACCTTAAAAACAAAACTGACTGAAGAGATGATTGTGGTTGCTGCCATCTGTATTATCTTTCTTTTACATTTCAGGTCTGCATTTGTAGCAATTTTTACCCTGCCAGTAGGCATTTTAATGTCATTTTTAATAATGTATCCTATGGGGATTAATGCAAACATAATGAGCCTTGGCGGAATTGCCATTGCCATCGGTGTTATGGTTGACGCATCCATTGTACTTGTTGAAAACGCCCACAAGCACCTGCAACGGGACCGGGGGGAAAAAAGTCATACCCAGATCATTATCGATGCATCAAAAGAGGTGGGGCCGGCCCTTTTTTTCAGTCTTTTGATAATCACTATTTCTTTTTTACCCGTATTCAGTCTGGGGGAACAATCCGGAAGACTGTTCAAACCGCTTGCCTATACAAAAACAACGGCCATGGCAGCTTCCGCTTTTCTTGCCATTACAATCATCCCTGTTCTGATGACTTTTTTTGTAAAAGAAAATCCCATTGATCCCCAATTGCCATCAAAGAAAAAAATCCAAATCTGGATTCTGGCTGTTGCAGGACCTCCGGCATGCGTTATCATTGCCGGTTTGCTTGGGATAAATCTGCCGGATTTAAGTCTTGTGGCGGCAGTGATACTTTCCATTTTTCTTTTTTTCTGTCTGAATCCTCAGA
>Ga0208648_1003240_pt1 | contig 10413 bp, 7 predicted proteins | sample AntAceMetag02UKL_FD_184772 | JGI IMG/M metagenome (GOLD analysis project Ga0208648, IMG submission 184772) | Saline lake microbial communities from Ace Lake, Antarctica - Antarctic Ace Lake Metagenome 02UKL (SPAdes) (version 2) | ecosystem: Environmental > Aquatic > Non-marine Saline and Alkaline...
AGCGAATATATCATTTGTTTGATTCTCATAGGCAGCATGCTGCTTTTATATAAACACAAGGATAGATTCAAAAAAAGTGTTTATAGGATGCTCCTTTTATCTATGGTTTATACAATCGTATCTGAACTGGCATTTACTTTCTATGTGAGCAACTACGGGATATCAAATCTGGTTGGTCATTACTTCAAACTTTTTTCATTTTTTCTGTTATACAAAGTCATAATCGAAACCGGTATCCGGAATCCATATGAACTCATTTTCAGAGAACTTAACACCACCAACGAAAACCTGAACAAAGAGATTGAAGCGCGAATCAAGAGTGATAAAGAACGTGAAAAACTTATCCAAAAGCTCGAACTTGCTTTATCTGATATTAAACAATTAAGCGGCCTGCTTCCCATCTGTTCTCACTGCAAAAAAATTCGTGATGATAAAGGCTATTGGAATCAAATTGAAGAATATATCCATGAGCATTCGGACGTAGAATTCAGTCATGGTATTTGCCAGGAGTGTGCTGAAAAATACTATCCAGATCTGGATCTTTATGGTGATGATGAAACTTAAGGTGCGTAGATGAATCATAAAATCAAAATATCATTAAAGGATTTGCTTGACATGACCTTCGTTATTCAGATTGCTTTTGCCACGGGTCTTACGGGGTACAAAAAGAGGGAGTTCGAACGATGGCAAGAATAGCGATCATTGATGACGAAGCCCCAATCGGTAAACTAATATCCAAAATGGCAAAGATGGAAGGCCATGACACGATATCTGCTTTAAACTTCAAGCAGGGCCTTTCCATCTTGGAATCAGGAAGATTTGATATTGTTTTTTTAGATATCAATTTGCCTGATGGTAACGGCCTGGAGATGATACCCCTTATAAAAGCTATACCGGATTCGCCTGAAATAATCGTCATAACCGGTTTTGGAAATCCGGAGAGTGCTGAAACAGCCGTCAGAATGGGGGCATGGGATTACCTTTTAAAACCGCTTTCAAATCAACAGTTAACGCTCACTATCAAGAGTGCCCTTCAATACAGAGAATCTCGTATCAAAGACTCGATGGCAGCCAATATCCTTAAACTGGAAGGCGTTAAAACCAGAAGTCCGCTATTGAGAGAATGTTTAAAGGCTTTGGCCCAGGCAGCGCAAGGTGACGTAAATGTTTTTATTACAGGGGAGACAGGGACGGGCAAAGATTTTTATGCGCAGGTGCTTCATAACAGCAGTTCCCGTGCCAGCAACAATTTTGTGGTGGCCGACTGTGCTGCTTTGCCCGGGTCACTCATTGAAAGTCTCTTGTTCGGCAGTGAAAAAGGTGCCTTTACCGATTCAAAAGAGTCTAAGATCGGCCTGGTTGAGCAGGCTGATAAGGGTACGCTTTTTCTTGATGAAGTGGGTGACCTTCCATTGGTGAATCAAAAAGCGTTTCTAAAAGTGCTTGATACCCAACGATTTCGTCCCATCGGCGGCAACCATGAGATTCAAAGTGATTTTCGCTTGATTTCGGCAACCAACCGGCATCTCCACAATCTTGTTCAAAAAGGGCTGTTCAGAAAAGATCTTTATTACCGGCTTCGTGCATTCACCATTGTTTTGCCGCCCCTGAGAGAGTGTCTGGAAGACCTTGAGCCTTTGACTTTGTATTACATGTATAAAAGATGCAAACGGATGAACCTTGAACCCATAAAATTTTCCGCTGATTTTTTTGATTATTGCTCCCGCTACAGCTGGCCGGGTAATATTCGAGAATTGTTTAACACCATAGAAACAATGATACTACAGTCACCCGATCAAACCATTTTCTTCCCAAGGCACCTGCCTGATGACATCCGGGTCAAGGTTGCAAGAACTTCGGTTAAAGTTGAACCCAAGTCACATGAAGATAACAAAACCGATGAAACTATTAGTACGGACACTTTTTTGTCTTTTAAGGATTTCAAAACGGCCACCCTTGAAGATGCCCAGAAAAATTATTTTTTATCTTTGATGGACCATACAAAGGGGGATATAAAAAAAGCCTGCCGAATTTCCGGTTTAAGCCGCTCCGGCATTTATAATTTTTTAAAAAAATATAATATCACTCGAAGCATTTGGACCTCCTGCTAATTATTTAATAATTTGAACGATAGTCCAAATTTTTAGACACATATCCATATTTTATTCAAAATCACCCTTTAAAATATCTTGTCTATAATTCCAATTTTTATATAACCAACTGTAATAAAAAGAGTATCTGTTTTACTGTATGTTATGGCGCGGTTATTGCGGTATAGAATATTATTGTCCGAACATAGGGCATTTGGGTGATGGCTAAAAAAGAGCTTGAATTTTCTCCATGGAACCAAAAAGAGACAGGGATAAAAAAATGCCGGAAACAAGACTGATTTTTTATGCGGGGAAGGCAAATGAGGTTTCACAACGACTTCAAAATTCAATTCAACCCATTATCTCTAAAAATAAAATTAAAATCAGCCGGTCCATCAAAGAACTGTCCCACAGCCTCATCCATACGGGCACGAATAATACCCTTACTCTTCTTCTGGCTACCGGCAAAAAGGATCTGGATGACTTATTGGCAATTCGCGATCTGCTTGTCAATGTTCGCTGCATTCTTATTCTACCTGACGACGATAGGCAGACCATTGCCAAAGGACTTAAGTTCTATCCACGGTTTACAAGTACCATCAGCAGCGACTTTAAAGATGTGTCGGCCGTGCTTGTGAAAATGCTAAAGAACAATTAATGAGTCGGATATATTGGAAAAACAATGAAACAACCCTTTAAAAAAGAGAGAGCAGCCCATGACTGAAAAAAAACCTGCAAAACAACCAACAAAGAAAATTCTATTTTCATCATTCCCTGTCCGTCCTATAGTGCTGTTCTTCTGCACACTAACCATTTTTTGCTTAACATTCATGCCTGGTGTTGTTTTTGCCAGAACCATTACCATAGATATCCTTATGGCCAATGATTTACGGCTGGAACCTGTCAACGGTTTGAAAGAGGGTCTGGCCGAACATGCCGGAGAAGAAGAGATAACCTTTGTTTATAAGCTTAAAAATGTGGCAGGCGACCGGAAAAAGCTTTCGGGTCTGGCGGCTGAAATTATTGCCGGCAAACCCGATATTGCCGTAGCCGCGGGAGGGATAGAAGCGGACGCTTTGCTGGCTGCCTCAAAGGGGACAAATATTCCCGTGATTTTCCTCTCCGTCTCCTCTTCAGTTGACCGCGGCATTGTCGCAAGTCTGGTCAGTTCAGGCAATAATTTTACGGGTATCGAGACCAACGACACCCAGCTCATGGCAAAGCGACTCTGGTTTATCAAAAAGATGCTGCCGGCCGCAAAAAAAATTCTCTGTTTCCATGTTCCCTCCATCGTGCCGTCCGTTAAATCCCTTGCTGTTGCCCGAGAGGCGGCATCGGAGCTGGGATTTTCTCTCCAGGTCGCAGCCGTGGAATCGAAAACCGATATCAGCCAGGCTGTTGCCGCTCTGTCAAGGGCAAATACAGACGTGATCCTTCAGCTGCCGGTTGCCCCCGTTGACAAAGCTTTGAAGTCAGTAGTCTTCCCCAGGGCCTTTGCAGAGAAGATCCCCATCTTTGGATACGGCATGACCAGCATCAAGTCGGGCGCGGTTTTTTCCTATGCCGGGTCCCGGTATGCCAACGGCAGGCAGGCGGCACGCCTGGTCCATAAAATCGTCAACGGCATAAAACCTGCTGATATCCCCGTGGAAACTCCGGAAAAGCTTGAGCTCGTTATCAACCGGGACCTGGCTGGTAAGCTCGGTCTGAAACTGTCCAGCAGGGTGTGGCGTATGGCAGACCAGATTGTGGATATACAATTTTAATAATGGGAGATACAGCTATGAAATGGTGGCATCGCCTCAGCTATAAACTGACGGGTTTTATTCTTCTCCTGGCCATTGTTCCCCTTGCAGGATTCGGCATCACAACAATCAAAGAAATCCGGAAGGTCAGACTGGACTCCGTTGCACAGATCCACAGGGGCATTGCCACGGATTCAGCCAAAAAAATTACTGCTTCCATTGCCGATACCATCAAGGAGGTCCAGCTTGTCATAAACAGCAATGAACTGGAAAGCCTGGATGTTTTGGACCAGGAGTGGTTTCTCCAGCTACTGATAAAGGCCATCCCCCATCTTTACACCCTGACCCTTACCGAATCCAATGGTCAGGAGCGGGTAAAGGTGGGGCGGGACAGGGTGTATAATCCCGGCGATCTGGAACGGCACGCGGATCACCCGGTGTTTCATGACAGCAAAGAGACAGAACCGCAGATTGGACAGCTGCACAGGAACCAAAACAATATTTTGATCATGGATCTCTATATTCCCCTTTTAAGCCCCATGGACAGGAAGGTCACGGCCGTTCTTGAAGTGGCGGTGGATATTGAAAAGCTGTTGAGTTTTACGGCTGATCTTCGCATCGGGAAAACCGGTTATGTTTATGTGGTGGATGAAAAGGGAAAATTTCTGGTTCATCCGGATCACAGTGTGGTGCTGGCAGGGGAAGACGCGCTGAAAAACCCTCTGGTTATGTCTTTTATCTCAGGTCGGGACGTGTCTGAAACCAACAAAACCTACATCAACCGAAAACAAGTGGAGGTCCTGTCCAATGCCCGAGCCGTGACGGAACCGAAACTGCTGGTGGTTACCGTGCAATCCATGGACGAGGCCCTGGCTGCAGTGACCCGTGTCAGCAACCGGCAGGCTGTAACCCTGATGTTCGTCATCGCTGTTGCCATTCTCCTCTCCCTCTATTTTATCATCAAGATCAACAGACCCCTGGGCCGGCTGGAATCTGGTGCCCAGCGCATCGGAACGGGCCATCTTTCCCACAGAATACCCGTGACCTCTTCCGATGAGATCGGCACCGTAACCCGCTCCTTTAATGCCATGGCAGACGATCTGGAATCGGCAAAAAAAGCGTCTGACAATCAGAACTGGGTGAGACAGGGGGTGGTGGAGCTTGACAGTCTTCTCAGGGGAGAGCTTTCCCTTAAGGAGCTCTGCACCCATGTGATCACCTTCATGGCCGGCTATCTGGAGGAGCAGGTGGGCATCATTTACGTTCATGACGGCATGGGCGGCTTTGACTATACTGCAGGATACGCCTTTAAGCCGGGCAAAGGATTTTTAAGGCGCTTCAGTCTGGGCCAGGGGTTGCCGGGCCAGGCTGCACTGGAACAAAAACTCCTCACCATTTCCGATGTTCCACCTGAGTATATCCGTGTAACCTCGGGTCTGGGGAACAAGGTGCCCGGGCATCTGTGCATTATCCCCTTTGTGTTTAACGATGCTGTGGAGGCAGTGATGGAGTTGGGTTCTTTAAAGGAGCTCACCAAACTTCAGCAAAAATTTATACGAGAAACAGCAGATGGTATTGCCATTATCATCGCTGCTGCCCGCTCAAGACAGGAACTCAATAAAACCCTGGTGCAGACCCGGGCGCAGGCCGAAGAGCTACAGCGGCAGCAGGAGGAGCTCCAGGCAGCCAACGAAGAGATGGAAGAACAGACCCAGATGCTGACGGCCTCGGAGAGCAAATTAAAGGAGCAGCAGGAAGAACTCCAGGCTGCCAATGAGGAGCTTGAGGAAAAAACAGAGTACCTGGAACGAAACAAAAAGAATATCGAAGAGAAAAATCAGACCCTGGTACAATTGGGTGAGCAACTTGAAAAGAAAGCCGAAGATCTGTCCATTGCCAGCAAATACAAATCCGAGTTTCTGGCCAATATGTCCCATGAGCTGAGAACGCCCCTTAACAGCCTGCTGCTGCTTTCCCGGATGCTGACGGATAATAAGGAGGGCAATCTTCTGGATGATCAGGTGGATTCAGCCAGAATTATTTACAACTCCGGCAATGATCTTTTGTCCCTTATTAATGAAATCCTTGATCTCTCAAAAATTGAAGCCGGTAAAATGCAGCTCTCCCTGGCCGAGATACCCTTAACGGATCTAAAGGATTCCCTTGGAATGAACTTTAAGGAACTGGCCAGGGAAAAGAACCTCTCCCTGGATATTTCTATCCGGGCGGGTTCCCCTGACATCATTGTCACGGATCAGCTGCGTATCTTACAGATTCTGAAAAATTTCATTGCCAATGCCTTCAAGTTTACTGAAACCGGCGGCATCACCGTGGAATTTTACCGGCCGGACAATTCGATTCGTTTTTCACGCAGCGAACTTACCCCTGCAAACAGCCTTGCAGTTGATGTCACGGATACGGGAATCGGTATCCCTGAAGAGAAACAGAAAATTATTTTCGAAGCGTTTCAGCAGGTGGAGGGGGGTAGTGCAAGAAAATACGGCGGCACGGGCCTGGGACTTTCCATCTCAAGGGAGCTGGTAAACCTTCTGGGCGGAGAGATCAGCCTTGCAAGCCGGGAAAATGCCGGTGCCACCTTCACCCTTTATCTGCCGATAAAAGCAGCTTCATCTGAAGCGGCCGGGGCTGCTTCTCACACCGAAAAATCAGACCCTGAAGAATCAGATAAAGAAAAATCCAGAGCCCCTGCCGGGAAAGAACAAAAAAGCCACAAGTCTCAGAAACAGCTGCCAAAAAGCCCTGCGGATGACCGGGATCATATCGGCCCCGATGACAGGGCCATTCTCATCATTGAAGATGATGCCAATTTTGCAGAAACCCTGTTGAAATTCTGCAGGGAAAAGGGGTTCAAGGGGATCATCACCCCCACGGGTGAAGAGGGCCTGAAGCTTGTGGAAAGTTTCAAAATTAACGCCATTGTCCTTGATATCCATCTGCCTGGAATTGATGGATGGACCGTGCTTGCCACCCTTAAAGAGAATTCGTCAACCCGGCATATCCCGGTTCACTTCATGAGTGCCGACGACCCGGTTCCCGAGGCTTTTACCAGGGGGGCCATGGGCTATCTGACAAAACCGGTCACACCTGAAGATCTCGAAACAGTGATGGCCAATCTGGAGTCAATGATCAACAAAAAGATGAAGGATCTGCTGCTGGTTGAGGATAATGCCAACCAGCGCCATGCCATTGCCAAGCTGATCAGTGACAGCGATGTGGTCATCCATGAAGTTTCCACAGGAAAGGATGCCCTTAAAGCCCTGCAGAAGAAAACCTATGACTGCATGATCCTGGACCTGGGACTGCCGGATATGTCAGGCTTTGATCTTTTGAAAAAAATGGAAACCGACAACCGGATACACCTGCCCCCCGTGGTCGTTTATACGGGCAGGGAACTGACAAAAAAGGAGGAGCAGGAGCTGCGGCGGTATTCGGATTCCATCATCATCAAAGGGGTGCGTTCAGAAGAGAGACTCCTTGATGAAACCTCCCTGTTCCTCCACAGGGTGGTTGAAAAAATGCCCGAAGAAAAAAGAAAAATGATCACGGCCCTCCATGACCCGGACCAGGCCCTTCAAGGCAGTACCATTCTTATTGTTGATGATGACATGCGAAACGTTTTTGCCCTGTCAAAGGTACTAAAGGCCAAGGGCGCCGATACACTGAAGGCTGAAAACGGCATCAAGGCCCTGGAGATGCTGGAAGTAAGAAATGATGTAGACCTGGTCCTCATGGATATCATGATGCCCGTGATGGACGGCTATGAAACCATGAGAAAAATCCGGGCACAGGCAAAATTTGGCAAACTGCCCATCATAGCCCTGACAGCCAAGGCCATGCAGCGGGACAAAGAAGAGTGCATTGCTGCCGGTGCCAACGATTATCTGGCAAAACCCGTTGATATCGACCGGCTTTTATCCATGATGCGGGTCTGGCTTTACCGATAACCTTTCACTATTAAAAGAGCAGTCTATGAAACCAAACGATATTGAAAACCTTGAGATCAAACTTCTCCTTGATGCCGTATTCGGGCGTTACGGTTATGATTTCAGGGGATATGCAAGAGCCTCCATTCGCAGAAGAATCCTTCAGTTCATGGGGATGACCGGAGTTGATTCTATTTCAGATATGATTCCAAGGCTGATCCACGATTCATCTTTTTTTGAAAAAATGGTCAGGGAGTTTTCCATCACAGTGACCGAGATGTTCAGGGATCCTTCCCTGTTTCTCTCCCTCCGGCAGAACATTTTACCCCTGTTAAAAAGCTATCCGTTCATCCGGATATGGCATGCGGGTTGTGCCACAGGAGAAGAGGCCTATTCCCTGGCAATCCTGATGCAGGAGGAGGAGCTGGGGAAAAAGGCCACCTTTTTTGCCACTGATTTTAATGACAACGCCCTGAAAAAGGCCAGAGACGGCATCTTTGAACTGGACCATGCCAAAGCGTATACCCAAAACTATCAGCAGGCCGGCGGCAAACACTCCTTTTCCGAGTATTACCATTCCCGATACGGGGCTCTGGCAGTGAAGCGTGCATTAAAAGAAAAAATCACCTTTGCAAACCATAATCTGGTAACGGACCAGGTCTTTAGTGAGACCCACCTTATTTTGTGCAGGAACGTGCTGATCTATTTTAATAAAAAATTGCAGGAGCGGGTCCTCCGTCTGTTCTATGAGAGTCTGGTCCATGGGGGTTTTTTGTGTCTTGGTATGAAAGAGAGCCTTCTCTTCTCAGGATACCAGGACAGATTCAAGGTGATTGATCAAAAAAATAAAATATTTCAGAAGAGAGACTGATGGAGATGAATCACACCAAAGCGATTGTCATCGGCGGGTCAGCAGGGTCTATGGAGGTGCTGTTAACCCTGTTTACATTTCTGCCGGAAAAGTTCAGGGTGCCCATCATCATCGTCTGCCACCTTCACCCCGTTGACAACGGCGGCCTGGTTGATTTCTTCAGTCTCCAGACCCCTCTTAATCTTAACATCAAAGAGGCGGATGAAAAAGAGCGGATACGGAAGGGATGCGTCTATTTCCCGGCGGCCAATTATCATCTTCTGGTTGAACCGGATAAAACCTTTGCCCTCTCTGTTGACCCCAAGGTCAATTATGCCAGACCCTCCATTGATGTGTTGTTTGAAAGTGCGGCAGTGGTCTGGGAAGATACGCTGATGGGAATCATACTGACGGGTGCAAACAGTGACGGGGCGGCAGGCATTTGTGCCATTAAACGCTATGGCGGCCTTACCATAGCACAAAATCCTTCAGGGGCAGTTTATCCCGTGATGCCCCAGGCTGCAGTGGATACGGGAAAAATTGATAAAATTTTAACGGTTGATGAGATTGGCGTTATTTTGCAACAGATGGGTTCTACAACATAAACAGGGAGCAAAACCATGTCGACAGACAGACAGAAGATTCTTATTGTTGATGATAAAGCGGCAAACCTGTTCAGTCTTGAGCAAGTTTTAAAGAAGACAAAAGCTGAGATCATCCGGGCCCAGAGCGGCAATGATGCCCTGGTTGCTTCACTGAATCATGATTTTGCCCTGGCCTTTCTGGATGTTCAGATGCCCGTCATGGACGGATATGAACTGGCTGAGTGGCTGCGGAGTGAAGACAAAACCAGGGAACTGCCGATTATCTTTGTTTCTGCGGCTTATTCCAGTGATTACCATGTTTTTAAGGGGTATAACGCCGGTGCCGTGGATTTCATGGTCAAGCCCTACAACCCTGAAATTCTCCTGAGCAAGGTCAATGTGTTTCTGCAGCTGGATCGGCAGAAGGCGCTGCTGAGGAAGTCCAGAAAAAATCTTGCCCGGGCAAATAAAACCCTGGAAGAAAAGGTCCGGGAGCGGACCAGAGAACTTGAGACGGCCATAGACAACCTTACGGTTGAGGTAAGGAAAAGAAAGCAGGCTGAAACACATATCAGAAAGGCCAAAAAGGAGTGGCAGGAAATTTTTGAAGCCATTGGCCAGATGACCCTGATTCTGGACAGGGATCACACCATCATTCGGGCCAACAGAGCCGTCCTGGAACATACGGGTCTGACAACTAAAGAGATTGTGGGTAAAAAATGCTACAGTATTTTTCATGGTTCAGATCAGGCCGCCGACCATTGCCCACTGAAAGGGCTGATGGATTCAGACGACTCTGGGTTAACGGAGTCGGAAATAGAAATTTCAGGAAAGAGTTTTCTTGTTTCCTGCACACCCGTATTTGGAAGCAAAGGAAAGCTGGAAAAAATCATTCATATTGCAACGGATGTTACCAAACAAAAACAACTGAAAAAAGAGTTGATCCAGGCTCACAAAATGGAAGCCATCGGTTCACTTGCAGGGGGGATTGCCCATGATTTTAACAACATCCTTGCCGGGGTACTGGGATTTACGGATCTGGCATTGGAAGATGCAGAAAAGGGATCAAATATTGAGGCAGACCTAAAGCAGGTCTATTCCGCAGGCCTCCGGGCAAAGGATCTGGTAAAGCAGATTTTAAATTTTGCCCGGACATCGGACGAAAATTTTAGCCCCGTACGTACGGATCTCATTGTCAAG
>Ga0208648_1003242_pt1 | contig 10407 bp, 6 predicted proteins | sample AntAceMetag02UKL_FD_184772 | JGI IMG/M metagenome (GOLD analysis project Ga0208648, IMG submission 184772) | Saline lake microbial communities from Ace Lake, Antarctica - Antarctic Ace Lake Metagenome 02UKL (SPAdes) (version 2) | ecosystem: Environmental > Aquatic > Non-marine Saline and Alkaline...
TGTTGTGGTATTGTCAATTGCTGGACTCCAAGTTCCATTTATTCCGTTATTTGAATTGGTTGGTAAAGCAGTTATAGGATTTCCATAGCAATATGGCCCAATTGGGTCGAATTCAGGTAATAAATTATCATTAACAATTATTTGCATTGTTGTCGTAAGTGTGCATTGTCCTGTATTAGGAGTAAATGTGTATGTTGTTGTTGCTATGTTATTAATTGTAGGAGACCAAGTTCCAGTAATACTATTATTCGATGTTGTCGGTATAGAAGAAATTGACTCTCCCGAACAAAATGGTCCAACTTGAGTAAATGATGGTGATATATTAGGATTTATTGTGATTATCATACTTGTAGTTGTAGCACATTGCCCTGCATTTGGTGTAAATGTGTATGTTGTTGTTGTTGTATTGTTTATAGCAGGAGACCAATTTCCTGAGATACCATTGTTTGATGTTGTTGCTAAATTTGGTACAGCATCGTCTTCACAATAAGGGGCGAGCTGAGTAAATGTTGGTGTTGTTTGTGCAGTGATATTTATTGATAGAGTTGTGGTCAGAGCACATTGTCCTGCATTTGGAGTAAAAGTGTAGGTTGTAGTTGTTGTGTTGTTTATTGCTGGAGACCATGAGCCAGTAATAGCATTTGTGCTTGTGGTAGGCAATGCAGAAATAGATTCTCCGGAACAGTATGGTCCTACTGCATTAAATGTTGGATTAGTATTTGGAGTAATTGTGATATCGTTTGTTGTTGTAAAAGCGCATTGTCCTGTGGTAGGAGTAAATGTGTATGTTGTTGTTGCAGTATTATTGATTGCGGGAGACCAAGTACCAGTGATACTATTATTGGATGTTGTTGGTAATGCAGAAATATATTCTCCTGAGCAATATGTGCCTCCAGAGTCGAATATTGGATTAGTATTTGGACTAATTACAACATCTGTTGTAACTGGATCGCTAGTATCGCTACCAACGGTAATTACAAGACTATACGTTCCGTCATTGGCGCTTGTGACACCAGAAATTGTTGGATACATAGCAGTTGATGTCCAACTATTTGGTCCACTCCAACTGTAAGTTGCACCGGCAGTTGGATTGGAAACAGATAGTTGTAATGTTTCACCCTCACAAAGAGGCCCATTGTTAGTAATAGGAGGCGCAATAATTCCACAATTTGTTGAACCTGCTCCACTTGTTTGACTAAAAGATATATTAGTTTCAATATTTGCATAGTTTGTTATAAGAAGTACATAGACTTCTCCTGTTTGTGCACTAGCAATATTGGCTGTTTCTGTTGCAGCAGTGGAATATGAGCAATCTATTCCTGAGTCTGACATTAAGTCTGAAGCACATGCTGCTGTAAGTGATGTAAATGGTCCCCAAGCAATGAAGTCGACATCCCCACCACTAGACATATCAATATCTATACTTCCAGCATCACCAATTTCCATCCAATACCAAGCAGGGTTTGGTGTTGTATATAGACATCCCACAGATCCCATGTCTGCAACATTTGTACTTGCCGGGAAAGTATATGAATCACTTGTGCAAAATGGTAAAGCTCCAAGACAATCAGTTGATGGAGGTGTTCCACCTGAACAGTTTGCAGTAACTGATTGTGACGTTGGTGGCGTGCTACCTGAACCAGAATTATATAGAGAAGATCCACCACCATCTTCACTACTAAAAATCTGATAGTAATTTTCAGATGAATAGGAACCTGCCGAATATGTAATTGTGATTGCTTCTCCATCTGTAACATCAAAGTTATAACATGCTGGACCATATCCTGAACTTACTGTTGCAGCATTTACGACATTTGTGCCTCCTACATTTACTGTAACAGATCCACCATTCCAACTATCGCCGTATGTATCATATAAGCAAATTGAGTGAGTGCAGTCGCTTGTTCCACCACCACCATCAATGCAGCTATTTGTAATTGATTGACTTGAAGGAGGTTCAGAACCTGATGTTGAGCCATATATCATACTACCACCTCCACCAGAACTATTGTAAACCTGATAATAATTCTCATTACCCCATGATCCTGCAGTATAATTTACAGATATTGATTGGCCTTCATAAACAGTGAAGTTATAACATGCTGGTCCAGAACCTGAACTTAATGTAGCTGCACTTACAACATTTGATCCAGCAACTGTGACAGTTACAGAACCACTATCCCATCCATCTCCATATGTGTCGTAGAGACAAATGGAATACGTACACTGACTACTTGAGTAAATTGTTATTCCTAGCAATATCAGAAAGGGGATTAGGGCTTTTTTTATTGCGATTTTCATGGCTATTTGGTTTAGTGGTTTTGTATTTCGGTTATGCTTAATCCATAGGATTCGAAAATATTACGGATGAGTTCTCCGGAGATTACTTTTGACATGGTTATTTTGCAAATATTCTCATCATTTATTTCTGCTGAGATAATAATTTCTTCGATTAATAAATTGTTGATTATTTGATTTTTATGCTCGTCGTTTTCTATTCCACCTACAAAGAATTTCACGGCTTTATTATTTTCAAAATATGCAGTGTTTTGAAGATCGTGTGAAATATCAAAATCTTCAAATTGTCGAATAAAATCATTTATTAAATCGTTAATGAGATGTAAATCAATACTTTCATCAGCAGTAAACATGATTTTATTTATATTGTTGATGTCATAAAATGAGAATTTAGTAATGTCTGGATGCGACTCGATATGTTGGGTGAGTCCATCAATTAAATGTGAGGGAAAATGGCCAGATAATACTAAGTATGATGTTTGGGTTTGATCCTCATATGATTTTTTACTTACTATTTTGGATGATGTGATTTGTGCATTTATCACGAAGCTACAAATAATGCAAGTGCAAATTAGTATCGTTTTTTTCATGGCAATTATTTCAATTTTAAAAATGTTTTATCATATCTATCAATGACTGTGCCGAATCGACAACACAATGACTTTCAGCATAATAAGCTAGTATGTTCTCGTGATTGAGTTTCAGCTGCCTTCGTTATCGAAGGCAGTGTGTTCGTTTACAATTTATATATAGGCTTGGCTAAGATAAATACATGAAGAAAATTTCTATAAAGGCTGTCAAATTTTTAGTTGAGCCAAGTATTTGGGTTATCGTTTTGACACAATCGAGTTTGTAGTATGCGTTTCATTATTTCGTATAAAAAAGAATAGGCTCAACTTCATAACCAAAACAAAGCTTTGTCAGTCATGTTGTTTTTGTTAGAGTGGATTCAAGTATAGACTATTCTTGAAGAGGATAAGATGTTAAACGTAGAACATTCTGGGAGAATTCGATTAAAAGTTTATAAGGATAAACGTTTAGAGTGCTGGGTATTTTCTTAATGTGCTTATTGGTGCAGGTCAAACAAAGCATGATAAATTAATGACTTCTAAAAACTGTCTACCTAAAATATTAAATATGAAGATTCTGAAATATTTTACGTTGGTGGTTAACTTGACATATGAAACTAAACGTTATGTATACTGCCGAAGAGCTCTCTGTATCATTAATCATCTGTCGGCGACAATTACATGCTTGATCTTTTTAATCGTACTTTTTGAATTGTAAAAAATGATACAATTACAATCCGTATATGTTTATTGGGCTTTAATTCTTAAGAATTAGTTTTACTGACTTTCGAACTTTGTCATTAACATTTACTTGCTTAAATTAACTAAAATATATTTTAAACTGAATTAAAAGGAATTGAAACTTCAACTCTTGTCCCGTGTCCTAAAGTTGATATTATTTTAATCTCACCACCCATTGCGTCTGCATAGGCTTTAGCAATAGCAAGTCCTAAACCATTACCACCATAGTCGCGAGTCAGACCGATTTCTACTTGACGGAAAGGTTCAAAAATGTTCTTTGCTTCCTCTTCAGGTATACCAATGCCATTATCCTGAATGCAAATAATCGCTAGATTTTTGCCTGTAATACTTCCAGAAAAATCGATTTTGCCATCAAAAGTAAATTTAATAGCGTTTTCAGTAACAATTTCGACCATCTTTGTCAGTTTTTCAACATCAATCATAATGTCAACTTCGACAGAGTCGGATGTTTTCATTTGATGTAATTTGTTTCTTCGTTGCAGAGCTTTGCCAGTATTTTTCATTATTACTAAATCCAAAACTTCTTGAATGTTCGTTTTCGTATAAGTGATTTTAATATCGCCCGCTTGAATTCGTGAATAGTCAATAATCTTTTCCATTATATCTAAGAGACGATAAACAGCACTTTGTATGTATTCTTTGTATAATTCTGCTTTCTGGTTATCTTTATCTAAAACTAACAACTCGGTAAAGCCAATAATTCCGTTAAGTGGTGTGCGAACTTCGTGTTCCATATTTCGCAAAAATTCAGTCTTAAGAATATTACTTTGTTCTGCTTCTTTTCTTGCTTCCAACAATAGCATGTATTGCTCACTATTTTGGTCGATTTCTGTTTTCAATTTGTAATTTATGTTTATTAAGTCTGAAACTATTTTGGCAATCGAAGAAGTGAAATTTATTATTCCAGCAAGCTGATCCTCTGTATATATTGACTTGCGTTTAGTCGTTTTTTTTGTTTCTGTTTTTAATATTGTTTTTTTGAAAGAATTGATTTTATTTGTAGGTATTTTAGCGAAATCATCATTTTCAGAGAATGGATTAATAAATATTGTTGCAACATGTTGTTCTTCAATAAATATTGTTTTTTCTATTCTTTCGTGTATAAAATGCGAGGTGGGAATATTAAATTTAGTGTTACCGTTAATTTGCATTGACAACGGTATCTTGTCTAAACTATTCATCTCAGTTGTTACATAATTTATATTTCCATCTTCAATATTTTTATTATTCGCAGTAACCAAAATATTATTGTTGCAATCTGATATCCCCATGGGAACTCCTGTTAATGTAAAGAACTCATCCAGTAAATGCTGAAATTCTTTGAAATCCAACAAATTTTCTAATGTCATTGTATCGTTTGTCATAATGATTTAATGTTTTGTAAAGAGGTTTAAATACTTGCAACCTTTACTTTTTATTTTTTATAGTGTGAGTACCTTTATAGTCGTTATTAGTATTCATCATTAGCAATGCTTTTATAAAAAAATAGTATTATACATTATATAACTAAACTGTAATTCAAAGCAATTAAAATTATTATTCTCGTATTATTATTTAACTCAACGTAAGTAAATTCTAGACCTATAAGAATCTTATTGTTCTGTCTTTCCAAAAAACGTTAAATTCTTCATGCTTTCATAAAGATACCATGCACCAGAACCAATCCCAAATAATCCTATAATTATCATTAGTATTCTTTCCACTTCTATTCCATGATAGACTATTATGCCTGCACCAAATATCATTATTAGTATAAATACAATTCTTGTAATATCAGTTCTATCTTTCATCGTTATGTTTTTAAATTTTTAAAATAACAATCCGTTATAACCAATTGTTATGCCATGCTTGTAATACATTGACTATATGCATTGTATGTGTATTGTATGTGTATTGTTGAATAATTTAAAGTTAAATAATCTTCGATAACGAATGGTTTATTTTAAAATAGAAGAGAGAGAGTTGACTAATCAACAGATTGCTTGTTTTGGTTTATGATGTTTTGAGTTTCACGTCCTATGGTAAACAAAGCTGCCTCAGCAACTTTGTTTTAAGTTAAGTGGATTCGAGTAAAGAAAAATATTATAGAGAGAGGATAAGAGAGAGGATAAGCATTTTTAACTATACATTCGGAAGAATGTTATCAGTATTGATAAAAAGTTTATAAAATTCCTCAGTACTCGTTTCCACTTAACCAAACAACACTGTATTCGCCATGAAATAACCTAGTGTAATTAGCTAAACCGCAAATTACAAATCAAAATTTGTGCCATTTTGATAACCAATTGAATATCTGAGCTTTGCTATTGCTGTAGATTTGCACATGACTATTGATTACTCATTTGCGAATATAAATATTCGATTGCGAATAGAGCTAGGATGACGCTATAGAATTACAATCTTTTTCTTAAATGCTAAAAATATTAATTAATAGCGAATTAATAAACATTTAATCAGATGATTAACGTATTTTCAACTTTAGAATGGTTTAGCAGTTAACCATTCTAAACAAACTTAATATGCCGATCGAAAAGTTGTTTAGGATAAATGGCTATTTTAAAATTTGACCTAATTCAGATACTGTACAGGTATAACTTTAGATCGCATTATAAGATTAAAAACAATTGTCATGTAAAAGTTAATGATTAATGAAATCGTTAACTTTTAAAATATCGTCGATGTTGAAGGTCTGAAATTATTCTGGTAATTGAATATTATATTTTTTTATCCTTCTATGCAAAGCATTCCATTCAAGCTTGAGTAGATTTGCAGCTTTCACTTTATTGTAATTTACTTTTTCCAAAGCTTTAACAATCGTATTTTTTTCAATTTCGGCTAAATCCCAGATATCCTTAGATGCCAAGCTTGAGGTGTTTTTTTTTAAATAATCCACCGAAGAAAAATCCTCAGGTTTCAGCTCTTTACCTTTGCATATAATAACAGCTCTTTCCATTAAGTTTTTTAATTCTCGTATGTTTCCAGGGAAATTATATGAATTTAAATAAGTGAATACCGATTTGTTTATTGATTTAATATTCTTGCCAGTTTTTTTGTTCATTAAAGTTAAAAAATAATTTGCTAATAGCGGAATGTCTTCCATTCTGTCTCTTAATGGAGGCACAAATATTACATAAGTTGCAAGCCTGTGAAATAAGTCTGTTCTAAAGTTTTTTCTATCTGTTAATTCTTCGGGCAATTTATTTGATGCTGAAATAATTCTAGTGTCGAAGCTTTGTTCCTTTTGGGTGCCTATTTTGATGAATTTTCTATCTTCGAGCACTCTCAACATTTTAACTTGAAGAACCATCGACATTTCACCAATTTCATCAAGAAACAAACTTCCTTTATCGGTGGCTTCAAACCAACCAGCCCTGTCAGATATTGCACCTGTAAAACTTCCTTTTTTATGTCCAAAGAATTCGCTTTCAAAAAGACTTTCAGGCACTGCAGACATGTTTACAGCGCCAAATATTTCCTTTCCCCTACTACTCAAATTGTGTATCCCTCGAGCTACTAACTCTTTGCCAGTTCCACTTTCGCCAATAATTAGAACTGAAGTATTGAGTGTCTCTGCAAGCATTTCTATTTCTTGCTTAACCTTCAATATTGCGGCTGAGTTTCCAATAAAATTATCACCAAATTCTTTGTTGACTTCACTTTTTAAGATAGTATTATGTTTTTCTACCTTGTTCAAATTTGAAGTTAAATCAGAAATTTTTAGTGTTCGCTCAATCGAAAGCCATATGTCTTGGCTTTTAAATGGTTTTGGAAAATAATCTGCGGCTCCTTGACGCAAAGCCTCAATAACTGTTTCCATATTACCTTCGTTACTGATTACGATTACCTCTGTACTTGAATATTTTGATTTTACTACTTTTAAAACCTCTAACCCATTCATTTCTGGTAAAATATAGTCAGATATTAGAATATGAATGATATTTTTATTTAAAATTTCAAAAGCTTGTGAGGGCTTTGATGCAATAAAAACATTGTACTGTTTATTTAAAATGCTTTCTAAAACATTCCTGTAAACAGGATCATCATCAAGTACAAGAATATTCTTTTTTACACTATTCATAATCTTACCGAAGGTTTTAAAAATAATTAATTGATCTGTTATTTTTTAATTCTATTTGAATTTGGCAATGTTACAAAAATATTTGTTCCTTTATTGATAATACTTTCAACTTTTATAGAACCATTATTTATTTCCGTAAAATCTTTCACTAAAAACAATCCCAATCCGCTACCTTGCACATTTCCAGAATCACAAGTCGAATGATATTTATCTTCAACAAAAATTCGGTTAATATCCTCCTCCGAAATGCCAATACCATTGTCTGCAAAAACTATTGTTGTTGACCTCGTTTCTTGAAAAGCAAAAATGTTTATTAGTCCATTATTAGGTGTAAATTTAATGGCGTTAGATAAAAGGTTTCTAAAGATTGTATTTAAAGACAACTCATCGACAAAAGCATCAATGTTTGAATCTATTTCTAATTTGATTTCAATATCTTTTGATCTTGCTAAATTGTTTAAAAGTTGAATGTTATATTGGGCAATCGTGCTAAGGTTCAACAGTTTAGGTGTAATTGGAATTTTATTGCTTTTTAGCTTTGTCCATTCCAGCAAATTGTTAAGAAGAGCAAAAGTATTTGAGCTCCGTTTGCTTAGTAAATTAATCATTTCCATAAAAAATGGACTGTTACTCTTAACTACACCTTCTGTTATCAGGTTCAATGTTTGTATAATACCGCCAAATGGTGCCCGTATGTCATGAGCAATAATAGAATATAATTTGTCACGAGTCGCATTCATTTCAACAATTTGTTTTTTACTCCAAAATAAATCAAGATGTGTTTTAACTCTCATCATCAACTCTTCTTTGATAAATGGTTTAGTTATAAAATCAACGGCTCCAGCTTCGAAACAAGAAATTAAGTCTTCGACTTGGTTTTTGGCTGTAAGAAATATTACTGGCACATCATCGAATTTAGAATTTTCTTTAATTTTTGCAATCACTTCAAATCCACTCATGTCTGGCATCATAATGTCTAACAAAATTAAATCAGGTGAAAATTCATCCAATTGAATAAGTGCAAGTGGCCCCGAGGATGCTACACTAATAATGTATCCTTGATCTTTAAGAATCTTTCCTGTAATTTGCAAGTTTTTCAAATTATCATCTACAATTAGAACTTTATTAGGTGATTTTTTCATAGCTATTTAATTTACAGGTTAATAAAATACATTTTTAATTCATTAATGCCTTTGACCCTTATTACCGGTCTTTCAGTAAAAGAATATTTACTTATAATCAATTTGTGAGTGGCTTCTGAAATATTTATTTGCATAGGCTCCGAAAGTGATTCTAAACGAAAAGCTATATTTACATCAGAACCGAAAATATCATAAGCAAACTTTTTTGTTCCTACTATTCCTCCCGTTATTTCACCAGAATTAATTCCAATTCTTACTTCCCATTTGTGTTCTGAGTTTATATTTCTTTGTTGCAAATATTTCACAATTTCTATTGCAGATTCTACTATGTTGTTGGCATGATTGTCGCACGCAGGAAACATACCACTCACTGCAAGGTATCCATCTCCTATAGTTTTTATTCTTTCGCAGTTATTTTTTTCAATAATCTCATCAAACCCAGAATATAAATCATTTAGCTCTTCAAATAATATACAAGATTTCATAATGCTAGTTGCTTGAGTGAAATTCACAAAATCGCAAACAAAAATTGTTGCATTTCTGTGAGTTTTTGGATCAGACTTGCCAGTTCTTTTGAAATCTGCAGCAACATCAACGGGTAAAACATTGAGTAAAAGATTGTCTAATAGTTCGACTGCCGATGATAGCTTTTTAATGTTTTCACAGAGTTCTTCCTTGTATAACTTAATTTCAATATGATTTCTGATTCTCGCAAGTAACTCTTCTTTTATATATGGTTTTGTAATGTAATCGGAGCCCCCACATTGAAATCCTTTTGTTATATCTTCTGTTCTTGTTTTAGCCGTTAGAAAAATAACTGGAATAATCGATGTTTCAGGTTTTGACTTTAATAATTCAATTGTTTGAAACCCATCAATGTCTGGCATCATTATGTCTAACAAAATTAAATCAATCTTGTTTTCATTGACAATCTTAATTGTAGTGTAACCGTCAAATGCGATAGCAATATTAAAGCCTTGATCTTTTAAAAACAGGCTTAGCACAATCAGGTTTTCACGATTATCATCGACCAATAATATGTTTCTCTTATCAATCATTAATTATTTGTTACTAATTGCGATATCTGGCTCATTAGTTTTGGAAAGTAATTTAAATTTATTTTCAGTGATTCTAAGTCAACCATTTCGAGATCACTCTTTAAACTGTTTGTGTACTTTTGTAGAAAAACACACTTTCTGCTTTCAGCATATTCATTTAATTCGTCAGTAAATTTTTCAATTTTAAAAAGTACAAAATATTTGTGTATAGTTTCCCATTTTGGCAAAAATTCTGTTTGCAAATCCAACAATATGTCAATCAAGTTGTTGTCAATTCCTTCTTCCGAGAGATCTATTGTAAATTTAGGCTCTATTAATTCAATAGTATTTTTGTCAGTTTTGTATTTTAAATGTTTGATCAGTTCGGTAACTATAGTAGTTTTACTGACTGGTTTAAATAGTATCCCTTTAAAGTGTCCAGTATTTGTAATCCTTTCAATATTAAAGACAGATGCCGTATAGGCAATAATAGGCACATCTTTTAGTTTAGCTTGCTTTTT
>Ga0208648_1003247_pt1 | contig 10386 bp, 13 predicted proteins | sample AntAceMetag02UKL_FD_184772 | JGI IMG/M metagenome (GOLD analysis project Ga0208648, IMG submission 184772) | Saline lake microbial communities from Ace Lake, Antarctica - Antarctic Ace Lake Metagenome 02UKL (SPAdes) (version 2) | ecosystem: Environmental > Aquatic > Non-marine Saline and...
TGCTATATCTGATGGCAAGAGCCAAAACCGAAAAAATGAGGAGGCTTATCTCTTTTTTCTTTACGAAGTTAAAAGGGGAAAAAGCCCTGGTAGATGGAAAAGAGCTGCTGCAGATGGGCTTGAAATCGGGTCCGGTTTTTAGGGAAGTGTTTGACAATCTATTGGAAGCCCGGCTGAATAATCTGACAAAAACACGGGACGATGAAATACGTTTTGTCAAAAACAAATTCGGTGATCTGTTTGATGAAAGTGACTAAGTTTGATGAATTCGTAAAAAGTCAGAAAGCACCCGTTATTGTCATTCCCGCGAACGCGGGAATCCAGGAAAATTAAACACTTCTGGACTCCCGCGTTCGCGGGAGTGACGGCCTTAGAGACTTTTTACGAGACCATCAAGTTTGGAGTGCCTAAAGTTAAGGAATGCTTCGCCCATTTTTTGTGAAGATCGGCTTTTTCAAAAATAGGTTCAGTAAAATTTAATCCCGCTTCAGATAGTGTCATGTGACACAAATATAGGCGGGACTCACTTAAAATTTAAAGGATAATTCGACCAAATGAAAAAAGGGAAAATTGTGAGTGGAATGAGACCCACCGGAAAAATGCATCTCGGACATCTGCACGGAGCTCTTCTGAACTGGAAAAAGCTCCAGGAGGAATATAACTGTTTTTACTTTATTGCAGACTGGCATGCCCTGACCAGTGAATACGTGCACCCCGACATCATTCAAGAAAGCACCTATGATATTATTATCGACTGGATTTCGGTGGGGCTTGATCCTGAGGTTTCCACCTTTTTTATTCAATCCGAAATCAAAGAGCACGCAGAGCTCTATCTGCTCTTTTCTATGATTACACCCCTACCCTGGTTGGAGAGGAACCCCACCTATAAGGAGCAGCTTAACGAGCTGAGCCAAAAAAACGTCTATACCTATGGATTCCTGGGTTATCCCGTGCTCCAGGCCGCCGACATCTTGATGTATAAGGCCAATGGTGTCCCTGTGGGCGAGGACCAGGCTCCTCATGTTGAACTGACGAGGGAAATCGCCCGTCGTTTCAATCATCTCTACAAAGAGGTATTCCCTGTCCCCAAGGTCCTCCTTACCCCTACATCAAAGCTTCTCGGTATTGACAGGCGAAAGATGAGCAAGAGCTATGGGAATGCAATATTGTTAACAGACACGGATGAAAAGATCGACGCAAAAGTGGCGCAGATGATAACCGACCCCCAACGTGCCAGGAAAACCGACCCTGGCGACCCAACTATCTGTAATGTTTTTTCTTTCCATGAGATCTATTCAGATAATGAAACAACCGAAACCATTCGCAGCGAATGTCCGTCAGCCCGAATCGGATGTGTGGACTGCAAAAGGCGGATGGCTTCAGCACTCAAAATCGGTCTTGAACCGATAAGGGCCAAGAGAAAGGAGTTGGAGTCTGATACGGAGGGGGTTAAAGAGATCATGGCAGAGGGGAATAAAAAATCCCGAGCGATCGCACGACAGACCATGGAAGAGGTCAGAGAGGCCGTTAAGATTTAAGGCTGGATACCTTTTGGATTGAATATTGACTATTGACTATTGAATATTGACGATTGTTGTAGCGCAACGGAAATCCCGTTTGAGCGGGGATACTGGGTACTGGGGGATTGATGATCGTTGATTGAAGGGCCACCCACTTCGGGTACCCCAATTAAATAGGGCTTCGCAGTATCTTCTCAATAAATTGGGGTAAATCCCCTGCTGTGCCAATTTTTCTGGATTCCCGTTTTCACGGGAATGACACATACTTACTCTATTTCGTCATTCCCGCGAAAGCGGGAATCCAGGGGCCAGACCGCTACCTATTGAGATGTTACATTACCATAACCCCTTAGTGCAAACGTTGGGGTAAACTTTAGTCACTTTAGGCACTTTAGATCACTTTAGTCACTTAAAATGGAATACGAAGTTAAATTAGAGATATTTGAAGGACCTTTGGATCTGTTGCTACACCTTATTCACAAGAATGAACTGGACATCTTCGACATCCCAATCACAAAGATTGCGGATCAGTACTTAGCGTATCTGGATATGATGAAGGCGCTCAATATAAGCGTTGCCGGCGATTTCCTGGTCATGGCCTCCACGCTAATCCATATAAAATCAAAAATGCTCCTTCCAGGTTTAAATGACGGAGATGAAGGTGAGGATCCCCGCGATGAGATCATGAGACCCTTATTGGAATACATGCGTCTGAAGGAGATGGCAGAAGAACTATCAGAGAGGGAGATTTTAGGTAAAGACGTCTTTGCCAGACAGGATTTCTCTTTGGATCAGGATCAGATTGATGCGGAAGTGCCCCGGTTGGATGTCAACCTGTTTCAGTTGATAGATGCGTTCAAGCGAATCATGGAACAGATTGAGCCTGGGGCAGATCTGACGCTTCGATACGAGAAGTGGTCTATAAAGGATAAGTCCCAGCTCATAGTTTCTCTCCTGAAAGAAAAAGGAGAGATGTTTTTTGACGAGATATTCACTGGGGATCGAACCGTCTCGGAGCTTATTGTGACGTTCTTAGCGCTTTTAGAACTTGTTCACACCGGTCTTGTCAGGGTATTTCAGCCTTCTCATAGCAGTGGTATTCGGCTTGTAGCCCATTTTGATCAAAATGAAAGGACTGATAACGACGAAAAATATGGAGAAACAGCTTAAACTGATCATCGAGGCCCTTTTGTTTGCCTCGAGCAAGCCCCTGAGCACACAGGACATTCATGGGTGTCTTCCGGATACGACTCTGCCCGATATCAGAGCCGCCCTGACAGGGCTCCAGACAGAATATGAATCCATGGAGAGGAGCTTTGTCCTCAAAGAGGTAGCACAGGGGTACCAGATAAGGACAAGATCCGGGTATGCCCCCTATGTCCTCAGGATGCTGAGGAGTTCACCCTCCAGATTATCCCGTGCCGCATTAGAGACCGTGGCCATCATTGCCTACAAACAACCGATTATCCGTCAGGAGATTGAGAGATTCAGGGGGGTGGACGTCGGGGGAATTTTAAGAATGCTCCTCGAAAAGGACCTGATTCGAATCATGGGACGAAAGATTCTTCCCGGAAGACCTCTCATATATGGAACTACTAAGAGGTTTCTGGAGGTATTTGATCTCAAGGATTTGGAATCACTCCCTAAGCTGAAAGAGATAAAGGACTTCGGGTCTGGCGATGAGGAATCCGTGCAGATCCCGGAGGAGGATACGCAGATTGACGAGTCCAAAGAAAAAGAAACCCCTCCAATATCCTACGAGCCGGAAATCACTCCCACAGGAGAGTGGGAAGGCCCAGAGGCTTAACCGGATATTATCTTCTGCTGGTGTGACGTCGCGACGGAACGCGGACCAGTTGATTAAATCGGGTAAAATCACGGTCAATGGAAAAGTGGTAAAGGAGTTAGGGACTGCTGCGGTATGGGGTTTAGACATCATTCTCGTGGATGGCCAGGAAATCTCTGCCCCATCTGAGAGGCTTTACCTGATCCTCAATAAACCTTTCGGTTACATCTGCTCTCTTAAAGATCCCGAGGGGAGGCCCCTGATAACTGACCTCTTGAAAGATATTCACCACAGAATTTACCCTGTTGGGCGTCTTGACTTTGACACCCTCGGTCTGTTACTTCTCACCAATGACGGAGAATGGGCGCATCGCCTCACCCATCCACGTTACCACGTTCCCCGTACCTACAAAGTGACCGTTGAGGGGAGAATAACAGACCAGGCAATAACCCGTTTGGGAAAAGGGTTCCTGTTGAAGGATGGCCCAAGTGGACCGTCAAAAACCGGGCTGGTAACGCGCAATGACAGACAGAGTATAATCAGGATGACAATTAAACAGGGAAGAACCCGCCAGGTGAGGCGTATGATAGAGGCGGCAGGGTTCAGGGTGGTTCATCTGATACGAATCTCATTCGGCAATATCGAGTTAGGGGATTTGAAGATAGGTAAATACAGGCATCTGGACAGGGAAGAGGTAATGGGTTCAAAAAAATTAGTGGGTATGGTTTAATTTTTTGTTTGCAGATCGTTTGTTTATGTTGTATGTGTAACTTCACAGTTTTTTGGCCACTCAACAAAACAAATCGGGCGGTTAACTCAGCGGGAGAGTGCCATCCTCACACGGTGGAAGCCCCGGGTTCAAACCCCGGACCGCCCACCATATTTATATTGTAATTGCAAGCAGTTAGATTAGAGTTGACAACCTCATAAAAAGTCAGAAAACACCGGTTTTCGTCATTCCCGCAAAAGCGGGAATCCAGGAAACTCAACCACTTGTGGACTCCCGCTTTAGCGGGAGTTACGGCCTTGGAGACTTTTTACGAGCCCATCAAATTTCAGGTCCGTGATTTCTGCAGTATGGGCGGAAGAAGCCGGTTTTGCCGGAACAAGGTTAATACCCCGTGGCAAAATCAACCGCATACTTGAGCGGCTCTCCGGTTACAAACAGGCGATAATTTTCTGCGAAAATATTCACGATCTCTTCCGGGAAACTGTATGCTGAATTGTGGGGCGTAATGAACACGTTCGGCAATCCCCATAGGAGGCTGTCTTTGGGCAGGGGTTCTTTCTCGAACACATCTAACACTGCTCCCCGAATCAGTTTTTCCTCCAAAGCTTGAACCAGTGCACTCTCCAAAACAACCGATCCCCTACCCACATTGATCAATACGGCAGATCTCTTCATGGCCTGAAAAGAGCCATAGTCAAAGAGGTGAAAGCTTTCGGGCGTATGGGGAAGTGTGATCACAACATAATCCGGATGAGCTAAGAATTCTCTGAAGTCGGTCTGGGTGAAGAGACGATCGACTTCGGGCAACTCTTCATAAGAGCGTTTATAACCCCAAACGTCCATCCCAAAATGCTTTCCTGTTAGAGCAATATGACGACCAATGGAACCAAGACCGCAAATACCGAGGAGGGTGCCCTTAAGACTCTTGTACGGCATATTTTGCCATAATCTTGCTTTTTGATTCTCGTAAGTCTGGAAGATATTCCTCTCTAAGGCAAGAATATAGGTAAAGACATATTCACTCATAAGCGGTCCGAACAGGTCTTTCACACCAGTCAGGAGGTAGTCGGTTCTTCGAGATGGCGTCACAAGCGCCTCTACCCCGGCATAGGTGGATTGAATCCATTGCAGATTCTCTGCAACATCTAAAACAGGTGCAATCCGATCGGGTTCGCCTAAGATGATATTGCAGTCTTTAGCATGGTTTTTCGCATCCTCTGCCCTGTCGCAGGTGATGAAATCAAGACCGGAAAGATCGAGTCTCCCGATCAACTCAGCATAATGGCTTGGGTTTTCGGTGAGGATTAGAAGTCTATTTTTTTCACTCATCATTTTTTGTCACTACAGGGTGAAAGGGTCTCTCATTGACGACAAGCTGGAAGACATCAGGGCGAGCGTAGTGACCCGCAACATCAAAATCGAACTTACCCCGGGCTATCTCGGCGAGATCGAGGTCGGCGAACAGGATCCCTTCCTGATCGTAGAGGGGACCGGCGAGGACCTCACCGAACGGCGAAATTATGGCACTGCCTCCGCGACACATTATCTCCGTAAGTTCATTTAGATCATCCAACCCTTCTAAATCGGCAGGGTACATATCCTTTGTCACAAACTGGTTGCAACCCAGGACAAAGCAGCGGCCTTCACATGCTATGTGACGCAGTGTAGACTGCCATGTCTCACGATGGTCGGCAGTAGGGGCGAGATATATTTCAACTCCTTTTCCGTACATGGCCATCCTGGCTAAAGGCATATAATTTTCCCAACAGATCAGTCCACCGATCCTCCCTATCGTGGTCTCAAAAACCGGCATTGTGCTGCCGTCTCCCTCTCCCCAGATCAGACGCTCGGACGCGGTTGGCTTGAGCTTTCGATGTTTACCCAACAACTCTCCATTGGGGCTAAAATAGAGTAGAGTGCAATAAAGAGTACCCTGGCTAAACCGGCTGTCTCGCTCGATAATACCGATTGCCAAATAGACACCTGCTTCACGGGCAGCTTTGCCTAAAGCCTCAGTAGCAGGGCTGGGTACCTGAACGGCATTTGCCCAGTACCGCTCGAAGGTGCGTCTTCCCGCCGCGCTCCGGCTGCCGACTACCGCTCCAAAACCGAGTCCACGCGGGTAGGCCGGGATGAAGGCCTCGGGAAAAAGCACCAGATTTACGCCCTGATCTCCAACTTCACGAATGAGCCGACAGGTTTTCTCGATTGTTGCCTCACGATCAAACAGGACCGGACTTGCCTGTACCACTGCGACTTTAACTGTTTGAAATTCTTCACCCATCTTTCTCCTCCCTAAGCCGGACAAACCGGAAAAGTGCCTAAAGTGAGCTAAAGTGCCTAAATTGCCTAAAGTTGATGTTTTTTATTTCACGCTGGCAACGGGATTCGATGACCATCTTTCAGCGCAGCATGTAAACTCTGCGTTCCTTATTCGATTTTGTTTTTTTATTCGACGTTCGATGTTGGATGTTCGATGTTGGACGTTCATCTTTTTCTACCCCGCTTTCACTATCAACAAGGCGGGATTTCCGCTTTGCTTCAACAATCTTCAATATTCAATCCCGCGCATCGCGGGATCAATCTTCAATTCCAAAGGCTCTATCAAAATCCTCAATCATATCTTCAGTAGCTTCCAAACCGACTGACAGCCGGATCAGGCAGTCTTGCGCTAAAAGATGGTCGCCTGCAGCCAAAAGGGTCAAAAGGGTAGTGGAAATAGCCGCCATGCCGCTGGCGGTTACAAGGGCGGCCTCGGCATTCTCCGATGCTGCTAACTTCTCATGAAGCGCCACATGATTCGGGGTGTTGTTCAGACGAATATATTTAAGGTTGTAATAGCCTGGTTCACCCGCACACTCAAACGTGGATGACTGAAACACAGGCATACTCACCGCTCCGTATATCAACGGATCAGGTTCGCCCGCATGTATCAGTTTGGTCTCAAGATGTTTGTACTCTTTGGCCATAATACAGTTCCTTCTATATCCCTTTACGGTTGCTACCGTTATCATTGGAATATACTAACCGTTCACAGGTTCAAAGAAAAATTCAGAACCTGTAAACGCCTACGCAATATATCATATCAATGGTTTTTGCAAGTGGGATCACGCGGTCCCAGCAATTGTAATTTCAGTAGGACCTGTGCAAATCAATGGCTGGACAATACCACAAGAGCACGAAGGTCACGAAAAAGACTGAAAACCAATCTTTACATAGTCCTCTTCGTGCACTTCGTGGTGAATAATAGACCATGTCAGGATTGCTGCTTGACAGAAAAGGGTTGACAAAACATGACTTAGGTGGTACCAAAAAAGTGGGTTTTCCCGTTTCTTTGAAACCTACCGTTTACATTCCAACCAATCCGAAGGAGCTATTTATGAACGAAAAACCCGACATTAGAGTGTTACTCGTTGATGATGAGGAGACCCTCGTCGAATACCTTTCAAAACGCCTTTTGAGAGAAGGTTTTACGGTTAAGGCCACGTTTTCAGGTGAGGAAGCCGTGGAAGTGGGTGCGAATGACGATTTTGACGTGGCGGTGGTGGATCTCAAGATGCCGGGGATAGATGGTGTTGAGACACAGCAGAAGCTGAAGAAGCTCCAGCCTTTTCTCCAGAGTATAGTACTGACAGGGCATGGGGCAATTGACTCTGCCTTAGAGAGTGGTCGGCAGGATGCCTTTAAATACCTTCTCAAGCCGATTGAGTACGACAACCTTGTGGAGACCATAAGAGAGGCCTACGAGAAAAAGGTCGAATTGCAGCAAGCCAAATTCCGCCAGGAGGTGGATGATATTTACCGGGCCGGAATGGGGGCAAGAGGGATAAAAAAGGCCATGAACAAATTGAGAAAGATCTATGGAATTGATTGATTCCCTCAAAAATCAGTTGAAAGAGGTTTCGCAGGAACTGGCGGGGCTAAAAACCGAACTCCACCAGGCCAGAGGATACCTCCAGTCCATTCTGCAAAAGTCCAATGACATGATTTTTGCCGCAGATGTGGACGGGATTCTGTTCTCGTTCAGCAACGGAGGGGAAAAGGTCCTGGGATACTCCTGGGAAGATGTGGCAGGCACTCTTGTCAAGAATCTGGCGAGCAATCCTCTTGCATTTGAAAAACTCATAGCAACTACCCAGGAGGAGGGAAGCTCCGTTCGGCTTGATGTGCCTTTCCGGCACAAGGACGGCAACACCATCCATTGCGATGTCTCCCTGATCGGGCTCACCAACACGAAGGGGCAGAAAGTGGGGACTGTCGGGATTTGCCGGGATATTACACTCTCGAAGAAGCTCCAGGAAGACCTCATTCGTGTGGATAGACTGGCAGAAATAGGCCGGATAGCATCCGGGATCGTCCATGAAATTAATAATCCACTGGCAGTTATCAATGAGATCGCCGGATGGGCAGGCACGTTGGTGTACGATGCCGGGGGGTTGAGCGGGGAAGACAGGGAGGAACTGGAAACGGCTGTCAGGCGTATCATCGAACAGACCGGACGATGCAGCAGCATCACCCACCAACTACTGGATTTTGCGAGGGATTCAGCCCCTGCAAAGAGGTCCCTGGATATCCATCAGCTTTTGAATGAGACTATTAATTTTCTTAAGCCGGATTTGAGATTCAAGAACACGGAGATTGTGCCCATTTTTGAGGAAAGCCTGTTCGAAATTCACTCTGATCCCAAATTCCTGGAGCAGGTCTTTGTCAATCTGATCAGCAACGCCATATACGCCACAAAACAGAAAGGGCCTGGTCAGGGTCGCATCGAGATTAGAACCTCTAAGGCTGGTGCCAACGTGGAGATCGTGATCTCAGACAACGGCACGGGCATCCCCGACGAAGATCGGGAGAAGATCTTTGACATGTTTTACACAACCAAGCCCACCGGCAAGGGGACCGGTCTGGGAATGCCAATAAGCCAGAACATCGTCAATAAACTCGGGGGCGATATTAGTTTTGAAAGCCGGTTAGGCGTAGGTACTGCCTTTACTGTTCGAATCCCCGTTTCATGAGATGCCGGTTATCTATTCCGGATGTTCTCTTTAACACCTCAGGCGGAATGTAGTTCCAATCCCTGAAGAGGTTGTTAATAATCCTGTAGATTATGGAGAACTGGTCAATGTTGTCAGCGATGTTTTGTAAGTTGACAAACAATGCGTTAAAGAGTAAAAGGCACATTTTGATGTCGTTTTTTTCCTGTAGCAATCTTCTCAATTCCTGCAAACCCAAAGGAGTCGGTTATGAGCGACAAACCTGATATAAAGGTCCTTCTCATTGATGATGAAGAAACACTCCTCGAATACCTTTCTAAACGTCTTTTAAGGGAGGGATTTACTGTAAAGGCCACCTTTTCAGGAGAGGAAGCGGTTGAAGTGGCCACCGATGATCAATTCGACGTGGCGGTTGTGGACCTCAAGATGCCCGGAATGGATGGCGTCGAGACGCAAAAGCGGCTCAAAAAAAGCCAGCCCTTTCTTCAGTGTATCGTCCTTACAGGGCACGGGTCCATTGACTCCGCCTTAGAGAGCGGACATCAAGATGCCTTTAAGTACCTGCTCAAGCCAATTGACTATGAGAAGCTCGTTGAGACCATCAGGGAAGCCTACGAAAAGAAAGCCGAGATGCAGGGTGCCAAGTTCCGCGAACAGGTGGATGAGATTTCCAGGTCAGGCCTGGGTGCGCACGGCATAAACAAGGCCATTAACAGATTACGAAAGATTTATGGAATCGATTGATTTCAGTCTGCTCTGTGTTTGACTTTAAGAAACAAAAGGAATGGGTTGAAGATCTTGCATTGGTTTCACAGCTCGGGCTGACCATGGCAGGTTCGATCCTGTTCTGTTTCGCCATCGGGTATTACTTAGACAAGTGGTTAAACACAAAGGGGCTTTTTATCACTATTTTTATTCTTCTGGGCGTTGCGGGTGGAGGCTATACCGTTTACCGGCAGATCATGGAAACCCTCAAAGGCGATGATAATAAAAGCCCCCGGAACAGATAAGTTTTTCATTATTCGGCCTATTAGTGCTTTTTGATCTTTTGCTTGAACAACCCAGACATCGCCTCATATCGTGGATTCGGCGGTTTTTTAATGTCGATTGAATCAGGTATGACTATCCTTACCCGGGCCATGGCTGGGCTTACAACTCAACTGCAATTATTATCAGGGAATGGTCATAAGGGGGGATGATCCGGCCTTCTATTTCTTTGGCAGGCGGGTACATCTCCCCATTCTCCTTGCCTTTATATGCAGCCTTCTGGATTTTGCATTTGTGGAAAAGGGAAGAAATTAATTTGTCTTTCAGAGGATAAGCAAAATGACTGATACAGATGGAATAAAAGACGTG
>Ga0208648_1003248_pt1 | contig 10384 bp, 20 predicted proteins | sample AntAceMetag02UKL_FD_184772 | JGI IMG/M metagenome (GOLD analysis project Ga0208648, IMG submission 184772) | Saline lake microbial communities from Ace Lake, Antarctica - Antarctic Ace Lake Metagenome 02UKL (SPAdes) (version 2) | ecosystem: Environmental > Aquatic > Non-marine Saline and...
ATAGCGCGACTATCGGCGGCCGGCTTGCTTATTGACATAAACGTAACATAAAACGGTTTTTATATCCCGGTTGGCGCGTAGTGAAACTTGGCAGGAATGCGAATAATGGCACGAATGCAGGTGTCACGTATTGGAATGCGAATAACACTTCCTCGAATGATAACACGAATATCGGCAGCCAGATCAGCTTATGTATTTTTTAGAAAAAGATATAAAAACCTTGCCTCTTGGCAAAACACAAATTACGCCTCTCAAAGTATTGGTAGGGAAACCGAAGATTCTGAGGTCAATAAGCAGATTAGGAAAAGCATGAAAAGATATAATAATTTATACTCACAAATATATGATATGGAGAACATTAAATTGGCTCATAAAAATGCCATGAAGGGAAAGGCTCATTATTCGGAAGTCAGAATGGTGGAAGCTAATCCTGATAAATATTTTAATGAAATTCATAACATACTTAAAGATAAAATATTTAAAAATTCCAAATATAAAATGTTCGTCAAAACGGACAAAGGCAAGAAACGGGAAATATTTAAACTTCCTTATTTCCCGGATAGAATTATCCATCATTGCATCATGAACATTTTAGAACCGATTTGGATGAAGACGTTAATAACAGATACTTACTCTTCTTTAAAGAACAGGGGCATTCACAAGGGTGTGCGGAGATTAAAGAAGGCTTTAAAAGACAGGGATAATACCAAATATTGTTTAAAAATGGATGTCAGAAAGTTTTATCCATCCATTGATCATGATGTTTTAAAGCAGATTATCAGACAAAAAATTAAAGACAAAGATTTACTATGGTTGCTTGATGAAATTATTGATTCGGCTGATGGTGTTCCGATAGGTAATTATCTGAGTCAATATTTTGGAAATTTATATCTGTCAGGCCTGGATCATTGGCTAAAAGAACAGAAGCAATGCAAGTATGTTTTTAGATATTGCGATGATATTTGTGTGCTCCATTCGGATAAAAAATATTTATCTGGGCTTAGAAAAGATATTTCAGAATATTTGGAAACAAAACTAAACGTCAATTTAAAAGAAAATTGGCAGGTGTTCCCAGTTGCTGTAAGAGGAATTGACTTTTTGGGATATAGGTTTTTTCATGACTACACACTCTTAAGAAAAAGTACCGCTACCAGATTCAAAAAGAGAATGAGAAGCATAAAAAAGAATCATAACAATCTAACCCCGATAAATATTTTGAGCGGAGTGATGAGTTATTGGGGATGGATGAAGCATGCAGATTGTGTTAGGTTACAGAATAAATATATTGACTATGGTGTCAAAAAGATAGTTGATAATGTCTGCAAAGAAAATAAATTACATAATCCGATGGGAGTATTTTAATGAAAGAATATCCTGACTTTGCGAGTTTTGCAGAAGAATCTAAACCCCTGGATGGTGATAAGAAAAAGATTGATGATATATTGGGTCAGAATATCTTGGTGCTGGATTTTAAGATAAACCCGAGCAAACAAAACAAAGGCACTTCATATGCAACTATTCAGTTTAAAATAGATAAAATAAATTATGTCGTTTTTACTGGATCAAGTGTTTTGTCGGGTCAGCTCGAAAAATACAAAGACAATTTACCATTCAATACCGTGATAAAAAAGATCAATAAATACTACACATTTTCATAGAGGATCAAAATGAAAACAAACTCAAAAGATTATCCAACAATACAACGCTTGCAAGGCAAGATCCTTGTGCCAACTAACATAACCCAGTCAACAAATGAAGAGGGTGAAGAGTCATACAATTACTGGCAAGTAGCCTTTCCGTTGACATCAAAACTATCCAACGCCGAATTAACAGCAGCAGCCAATAAAGAATATGCAAAACTCAGTCAAATAAAAACTCTCGAAGCAGGTTGTCCAACAAGCCTTGGATTCAGGATTGATTGCATGGATAATAATGTGGCTGATTTTGATAAGACTCTTGGCTTGATAAGTATTTATCCCACAATGACAGAAGTCACCGTGAGAGATTATGACAACCTCAACCACACGATTACAGTCGATCAGTATAAGCAGATGTGCTTGGAACTGGGTGCGCATGTAATGACTGTCCGGCAGGCTTATTGGGCTGATGTGGATGCTGTGTAACGTTTAAGCGGGGACTCATGGTTCAACAAAACCCCGCCTAAATTATTAAGGATTAACACATAAAGCCGGAGTTAAAATGACTGAGCCAACGAGACGGTATAATGACGGAATTGAGCCAACGACTGACCACGATTTATTAATCAGGTTGAACACTAAAATCAGCACGATTTGTTTGTCCCAGGCAGAAACGAACCAGCATTTAAAGGATTTCACTGATAAGATAGAACTCAGGTGTGAGTCAAGATTGAAATTGATTGATAAAGTGAATGATAAAATCCTTGGCAAGTCAATATTCACATGGCTTTTGGGAATTGTAATTGTGGTGATTATGACGGTATTTTCAATAGCTGGGATTAATAAAGTTGAGATCGCAAAGTATCAGCTTATGATTGACGCAAACGCTGAACAAATCAAGTCAAATGCTGATGCTATAAAAATCTTAATTAGCTCTCAACAGAAGGACATAATAGAATGAATTTTGACAGCATAATTATTGAGTTTATCACGAACAATTATTTGACATTGACAATCATGTTCACGGCACTTAAAGGAGTGGCTAAAATAACTCCCTGGGCGTGGGATGATTCCATTGTCTCCCTGCTTTTTGGGGCTTTTAAGTCAATCAATCCGACGAAGAGTGTTGAAAAATGAATACTAAAAAAATACAAGATATGATCATTGACCATGAAGGATATAGGCGATTTCCTTACAAATGCACTGCAGGGGCCACCACTGTGGGATATGGTCGAAACTTGGACTCCAGAGGCATATCAGAAGATGATGCTCTGTATCTGCTCAACAATGATATCCGGGATTGCACTGCAGACTTGCTCTCCATTTTTCCTGATCAATTTGAATCATTCCCAGAAAATATCCAGCTGGTCCTGATTGACATGAGATTTCAAATGGGTTCCGGTGGGTTCCGAAAGTTTAAAAAGATGATCGCCGCCGTTAAGCGAGATGACCCCGGGGAAATGATAAGGCAGATGAAAGATAGTCGCTGGTATCGGCAAGTGCCTGGCAGGGCCGAGGATTTAATTCGGATGATCGAGGTGCTGTGAATCAAAAAAGGCCCACAACAGTCATTTGCTGTGGGCCTTTACTCTTATTCGTTTTCCATCCATGCGATAAGATTTTTCCATACCGATGCATTACAGCTATCACCGTAGGGCATTTCCCGCATGTTAAACCACACCTCTATTTCAGATTTGATATCCCGTTTGATTTGGGATTTTAGATTGTCTGATAACTCATTCCAATGGTTTTTAATCCAATCGCATATCAAACTTGGGGCGTATGATGCACGCCCGATTCCGTAACGTATACCTGCCAGGATAATAAAATCTGTGTCTCTGTCGTCGAGTATTTTATTATTCATGTTTCTCCTTTTCCGCATCGAGCCGGTAATCAAAATCAGAAATATCTGGCCAATCCGAATTATTGATATCAGTTTCCAGCCATTTTGAATAGTTGGCCAATTTCTCGAAATCTCTTGACTTACTACCTTTAAAATTTAGCCTGCAAGCATATTTTATGACGTTCCCGAGCAAGTATCCAATATACTGTTCATGCGTCAATTTTGCTTTGATAATTTCGATAGTTTCAATATTTCCTGTGTCATAATAATTGGATTTCTTGTCTTGACTCATTGTTTTGTTTTCCTTTGGGTTTAACCGTTCGTCTTCTTTTTTCCATTTAGAGGCAGTTTTCCATCCGTAAACATCGTCTCTATCGCAATATTCACACGTGTTTTCCGTTATATCTATCCCAGCTTTTGAAGCTTCTTCAATAAAATCTTTAATCATTTTGTTTCTCCCTTCATTGATGTTTTATTTGTTTTGGGTATCAAATATGAGCCGGCCATTTCCTTCCCAGATTTAAGCCGGTCAATATTCGTTTTTAATTTATAGTTTTCAGATTTTAATTTATAGTTTTCCGTAATTAGCTGTTGGTGCTTTTCTCTCAGTTCTTGGCCTGGGAGGATTATTATCCACGCACATGTGGCGATAACACCGATGCATATTCCGATGACTAACGATTTCATAATCCTCATACCTCCCCGTCTCTCAACTTAACCAAAAATCTGAAACAATCGGCGATGCTTGCTTTTGCGTTTTGAATGAGATGCATGCTGTTTATCTCTTTGAATTTTACAAGCATCTTGTCGTTAGCATTTACGTACGCCAGCACTTTTAGTGCCGTTTGAATCTCGCCTTTTGTCGGTTTTTTCATGATTTATCCCTTTCAAAAAACGCTGTTATAACCCAGTTATCCCTCATTACCACAGACCACCCCATGTACTCAATGATCTCATTATATCTGCTATATCGGCACAAACCATGCTTAATCACGGCCAACACAGTTGGTTTGAGTATTCCCCGGGCCGTCATCCGCTCAATTGCATGGCTGGTGAAATTTACTGCATGATCCAGTTCACGGGCCATATCCCGGTTCATGTCGCATCTTCCTCCTGGAGTTGCCAGCCGACCAATGTCCAGCCATCGACCTCCCTGGGATCCTTGGCATACATAGCACCACAGTTCTTGCAGATCAATTCTTTCCCGTTTTTCGATAGTTCAGTTTCACACTGCTCACATTTTTTCATTAATAGCTCCAATTCGTAGGGACACCGAAATTATCCGGCACATATTCTTTGCGGCCATCGGCAGTGGCGTGCAGCGATTTCGATTCGTAAAAAATACAATTCTCACAATAAACTCTCCCCTGTCCACCCTTCTTAAATGCTGCCTTGGGCAGGCAGTCGGACAGATAGAATTTGCAATCTGGCTTGACAGGGGGTATTTTTTTTAGTTCTTTATATGTGTATTTTCGGGCAGGCGCTGGTATGCTTTTGTCGCGGGATATCCATGCGTCATGCCTGGCCGTCTTCTTGCGCTCAGCTGCACAAATCTTGCATCTGACCCTTTTGTGGGATGTTGACTTTGTCCCCAAAAACCACTTCTCACAGTCAACGCAATAAAAAATCTTATTAGTGAGTTCTGCGCCACATTCTGGGCACATTTTTTTTCTGTATCGACTGCCAGACCCGATATTCGAGCTTTTTCTAAACATCATGTCAGGGCACGTGCTGCCACATTCAAAAAGGAGATATTGTTCCTGGCCAGGGCCAGGGGTGGGTATTCGTATGTCGTTTTTCATTTTGCCCCCTTCCGGCGAAGACCGTATTTCATTGGTTTCCTGTGTGCTGTTTTTTTAAAATCGTAGCAGGACAACGGGAGGCTCCCGCCTTTGACCCGGATGTTCTCCTCAAGGATTTTTATCAACAAGTTCTCTGTTTTTTTCTTCATGGTGTCACCGGTGTCTGTGGTGGGTGGTAGTCTGACCTGCAGGTATCCTCTTGTCTTTTGACGTACCAGGAACAGCCGCACTCAGGGCAGGAGGCTTTATAGTAGTTTAGCCCATTGATTCGTTTCGATTTTTTGCGCCCGTTAGCTGATAACTCCCACTTGTAAAACATTTTCTGCTTGCATTGTTTGCATCTGTTTTTTTGCATGGTTCTCCTTTATGCCTCCCTGGTGGGGGAGGCCTTTGGGTTGGTTTATTCTGCGACTTCTGGCTTATACTCAATCTGTTTGAGAGCATTAACGGCATCAATCACGACTGGATCACCAGCAAAGAAACAACCAATTAAACGGTGAAGGTCTGCTTCTGTTTGGCCCGGCACTCTTCAAATGAAATAATGCGACAAAGCCCGTGCTCATCAAACATGGCCAGCGCATAAAAAATATCAACAAAAACATCTTTCATTTCATCACCACCATTTATGCCCATCAGTGTTCCTTCAAAATCATCAAATATTGGATCACCATCAAAACATCTGACAGCATACCCATATATTGTAAGCAAGTCTTCATCTCTAAAAATTCTCACAATTGGCGTACCTGCCAACTCAAAACAATTCTCAGCTATAAATACTGTGTATCCAGGCACTATTGACAATATGGCAGGTGTTATCTCTCCAGGTGGTTGCGTGTGCTTTAAAAGCGATCTTGCCGAGTCTAATTTTTCCATGACATTCTCCTTATATGCTCGTTGTCTGACAATCTAAGTTTTAGCAACATGCCTGTGGATATATCTTTCAACTTTTGGACAGCAGATATTCCATGTATCCCAAAATCAGCATGTTTCAAAAACTCCTTGAAAATTTGATCTGAAAAACAATTATATTCTTCAAAAATATCTAAATGCCTTATAATGCTATGAACTATCGCATGGCAATTAGGACATAAAACTATTTGATTAGCTAATTCAAATTTTTCATCTGGGATACCCAAATTAAAACCTCTTGCGTGGTAGAGATCTAATTTTGAATACATACTGATGGGGCATATGTGATGAATGTGCATACATTCTGATACCAGAGATTCCCAACCACATAGTTCACAGCTATAAGACGATCTTGTTAGAACAGTCTTTCTATATCTCTTAGAGTTCTTTCTTGATCGTTTTATAAACTCTTTTTTTCCATTACCAGATTCCTCTTTATCCATATTTTAATACCTCCTCATTTAAAAAAATCATTTCTCCCCCCTTATTAGTTTGCGGACCTTGTCGATATTAAACATCCAGTCAACCGAGCTGGTCTTAATCCCCAGCCGTGCCGTCGCCTCTGCCAATGCAATTGCAGTTTTTTTAGAAGGGTTATATTTACCAATCAATATGAATGATATATAAGCAGGCGTTAGCCCGCTTTCTTTTGCCAATTCGATGTTTGTGATTTTCTTTTTCATGTTGAGATAATATAATATTGTTATATCAAAGTCAATATAATAATTTTATATTTTTTACATTGACAAACAAAAAAAAACAATATAATCTTTTCATACAGTCTAAATCGACACCGGGTACACAAGCCGCACGCGGCAAACAATGGGCGAAACGGATTGAACCAAAAACCACCACTATAATAAAGGAATGAATTGCATGAAATGAATTTTGAGCCAGCCAGGGGCCGCGCTTGATAGAAAGCAAACCAGAGATTTGCCCTGGCGGGGATTAAATAAGAACTTTAAAATATAAGGTTTCAATAAATTCACATTTATTCAAAAAATCGCCGGGGCTTACTTTAAACTGCATTATATATAAGGATAAAAATCATGAAAACAATATTAGCAGCAGCGTTACTCTTAACAGCAGGGTTTACGATTATGGGCACAGGAGAAGAATCACTTACGTTTGTTATCGTTTTGTGCATTGCAAAAATCGCCATGATTTTTGGCGGCGGCTGCTTGTTGATCCATAGTCAGGGGGCAAATCATGAAAGACGATAAAATAAAACATCTGAGAGACGAGAACGCCAGGCTGAAAAAGTTGCTGGCCGAAGTGGTAGAAGCTTACGGCGATCGGGGATACCATGGAGATAGGATTTTTACCAGGGATCACCAGCCGGGGATCATGCGGCGGGTGATGGACGCGGCGGGTGATGGACGCGGCGGGTGTGAAATGATTTATCCGAATTGTGGAAAATCGTTGAATGTCAAGAAACGTGATTGATGCCATTGGCTTAGCTTCTTGGCTGATTGATACGCCGGAAATTAGAGAAATTTGTGAAAAATTCGGGGCAGATATCGAAGAGTTGATCGCTGATTTAAACTCTGAAATTGCGGGGATTATTTAGTAAAAATCGTTGCTCATTAATACATTGACAAAGCTATTTTTTTAATATAATATTTATTATTATATAATAATAAAAGGAGGTGTATGGTTTGAAGAATAAATTTAAAAAGCAATTGAGAGATAACGGTCAAAGCCTTAAATGGTTTTGGTCAACATATCTCAAAAGGAATATCTCTTACCAATATTTCATTATACAGATGAATGACGGTGCCGAGATACGGGAAGACGTAGAGCTGGCGATTACAAGTTTCATGATTGAAAAGGGGAAAAAATGAAAAAGAGAAAATTTATTGCTATTGATCTCGAAACTATCGCAGATCCTGCCATGCTGGGGATACTCCCAGAAGTGAAACCCAAAGGCACATTAAAAGATCCTGTCAAGATCGCGGCTGACATTGCACAAAAGAAAGCCGCACAGATTTCAGGCATGGGGTTATCCCCTATGATGAACATGATATGTTGTGCCGGGTGGTGGGACTCAGATGGTAAATCGGGAGCCGTTATGCTCGATGACGCCACAGATGAGGCAGAAAAGAACCTGCTTATTGAATTCTGGGATATCTTAGGTGGGTACGATCACTTTGTCACGTTCAACGGGCGTGCCTTTGATATTCGGTGCATGTTGTTGCATGGCGTGAGTCATGGCATCAGGCCGAGTGTAAATATTGACCACGGGCGGTACAACCGAGCCGGGTCAAACCATACCGATTTAAGGCCGATACTGGCGGGTGATGATAAGTTTGCACCAGGGAAGCTTGATTTTTTTTGTAGGAAATTCCTGGGGGCAGGGGAGGAGGATCATAAGACCGAGGGGATTTCAGGCGATTTGGTCCAGGGGTACTTCGATCTTGGACTTTTGGATGAGATTCGGGAATATTGCATTCAGGACTGTTCATTGACATATCGATTGTTTGAAAAGATTAGAACTGCTGGATTGATTGAATAAGGAGAAATAACTAAATGATTAAAAATATCACAGTACAACTTAATGAAGCAGGCAAAATAAAGATAGGCCGTAAGGGTTCAATGATCACCAGCCAGGCCGGGAAGGAGTTTCGCCCCCCTGAAAAACTCGATCATTTCCAACTCGTCACTACTGAAAAAGACGAATCCGGGGATTATCTCGTTGACACAGTTCTCGAAAACAGAATTAAAGAAGAGGGCACCGGCATTGTCAATGATGCAGGAAACCTCATCGGGCTACCTATCAGGCTTCTATATAATGACACCGAATTGAATTTTCCCACCAGGCTGGCCAGTTATGTGGGCGGGAAACTGTCATGTTCTGGTGACGGGGAAACGGCCACAAAGCGTATTGATGATTTCACGAAAAGTCACCCATGCCCATGCCCCAGATTTGACCATGGATATGCCGGGAAGGACAAATGCAAGCCCATGGGTGTGCTTTCTTGTATCATTGACGAGGCTGGATTGTTCGGGCAGGCACATAAATTTAGAACCACCAGCATGAACAGCGTAAAAGGTATTCTGGGTGGTCTTGAATTGATCCGGACTGCTACCCGGGGGAGGATTTCAGGACTTCCGCTCATGCTGACACTAAACGCAAAATCGACACAAACACCCCAGGGCCAGAATGTCACCGTCTATGTGGTTTCAGTCTGTTATCGAGGGGATATGTCGGCATTAAGAAAAACTGCTATGGCGCTGGTTAAAGATGAGGCACATTACATGTTGAGTATTGAAAGCCTGGAGGCCGACGCGATAAAAGCCATCCCTGAAAAAACCCAGGTCAATGAGGCTGAAGAGTTGGAGGTTGCTGAGGAATTTTATCCTGAATCCCTGCCGGGGGCTGATTCAGAGAGTGTAAAAATAATATCCCAAACAGGTGTGGAAACCGAAACCATTGACCTTACACCGGAGCCCCTGGCGGGGAATGAAGAATCAGACACCCTAGGGGAAACCCCGGTGGGGCCATACAAGGCAGTTTATGAAAAGCTCCTGATTGAAACCGATTATAAAAAGGCCATTTCGCTGGTCAAGCGGTTGACAAAGGGTAACTTGGTTTATTTTCTCACCCAAGAACACCCATCTATCATAATTGAGGATGGGGCCAAAAAACCAGAACTTATTGAGTATTGCGAAACTGTTCTTGTAAGCCTTGTGGGGGAAGTCGGTGTCACAGACACAGAAGACCATTCGATGCTTGGCACAGTTAAAAGCAGCCCGGCATATGTGGCCATCAATGGCATTCCAAATGCCGATAGGGTCAAGTTTCTCAATGCTGTTGGTGAATTTTTTAAGCCCATGCCGATCGACAGGACGGCTACCCGGGATATTTTGTTGGCCAAAGTGGTGGCAGAACTTGAGCGGCGCATCAAAGCTGACATGAAACCCCAGGCGGGGCCTGCTGCGCAAAAAGAACAATCGGAAGTCAAAGAACCTGAGGTAGAAAATAATATTCAGGAAAAAGAAGTTGAACCCGAACAATCTACGGAGCTTGAACCAGAAAAAAGCCCGCTGCAAGCGTGGGACGATTCAGGATTAATAGAAAAACCTCAACTTATCCAAATTGTCAAACTGAAAAAAGACATGGAGATGCTTGGCACTCTGGATGTGACAAAACCAGAGGAGTGGCAAGAAAACTGGATCTCCCACTTTCTGGA
>Ga0208648_1003249_pt1 | contig 10377 bp, 20 predicted proteins | sample AntAceMetag02UKL_FD_184772 | JGI IMG/M metagenome (GOLD analysis project Ga0208648, IMG submission 184772) | Saline lake microbial communities from Ace Lake, Antarctica - Antarctic Ace Lake Metagenome 02UKL (SPAdes) (version 2) | ecosystem: Environmental > Aquatic > Non-marine Saline and...
CCACTTAAATTAGCGCCACTTAAATTAGCGCCACGTAAATCAGCGTCACTTAAATTAGCGCCACGTAAATCAGCGCCACGTAAATCAGCGTAACTTAAATCAGCGTCACTTAAATTAGCGCCACTTAAATCAGCGCCACGTAAATCAGCGTAACTTAAATCAGCGTCACTTAAATTAGCGCCAACCATTTCACCGTTTTTTATTTTTTTAACCATATCTGTTTTTTTCATATCCACCCCCTATAAAGTTTTTTCTCTATACATCTGCCGCTTGCGCTTTTGCGCCTGTCCCGGGTCTTCATGCTCACGTTTTGTAATTAGCTTAACAACGTCTTCAACTATGTGCTTTCCGCATACCATTTGTTCGGGCGTTGAATGTGGCTGAATATCATCGTTCGGGAACACCTCATTGTAAAATGGTTCATTGACATATTTTGACGTTCTGCATTTATGACATCGTGCAGAAAAATGATATTTTACACCGTTGATCTCTTTCCAGTAATCAATGCACCCCAGTGAATCGCAATACGTACAGCCGATTTTTTCATCAACACCCTTTTTACTTTTAAGACATTCCTTTATTGAGGTTTCAATTACATATTTATTTAGCTTTGGCGGTGGTGCATCGGTAAGCCTTTTAAATCCTGCCCGTACTTCATCGGTTGTGTATTTCTGACCGAAATTTTCATAATAAACATCGGGGTATCTTTCTCGAATTGCGGATCCGCACAAGTCATACAGTTTTATCATTTCATATTTAAAAGAATCTTGTGAAATTGGATATGGCTGCATTATATAAATTCACTCCCATCTTTTACCGTGTCCACGTTATCATGATTCCCGGACATTACTGAGTTGACCGAATCAGCTTTGCAAAGCCATTTAAGGCCGAGCGTTGTTTTCTTCTGGCCTTTCCCCTTTGATCTTCGCATAAGCCAATCAGACTCTTTGATGCGCTCAACATATATTTTCCAATTATCCATTTTCTTAAACACTACACATTCTGAAACAAAGCTATCAATCAAATCAAACTGCATACTTGAAACAAGCGGTGCATCAAGTCCAAGCTCCGGGAGTTCATTATTTAGATAATCTTTCAGTTCTTCTATATTATAATCTTTAACAATAACTTCATTTTCACTTTCACTTTCACTTTCATTTTCAGAGTTTGCTTTAACATTTGCTTTAGCTAATTGAGTGCTTTTACCACCTTTTGAACCAGCAGAACAACGCTTTAAAGAAATATCATTATCCTTAATCATTCGCTTTTGCAATAGCTTAGAGCCTTCAAGCTGTATTACATCATGTAAAAGAAGCTCTTTAAGTGCGCAGTCTATAATGTTTTCCTTGTAAGGCATCGATCTATCAAGCATACAAGCAAAATCCAAGCAAGTAAAAACACCCTGCTTTAAACTTTGCTTAAGCAAAAGCACACCGTATTCTTTTTGTTTATGAAGAATACACATAAGACGAATATACACGCCTGTTGTTTCTGCTGAACATTCAATTAACTTTTCATCTGTTAAAAAGTCTTGAATATATAGTGGTAAATATGGTTGATCTCTAAGAGCCATTGTCAAACCCCGTATTTCTTTTTATACTTTTCAGGATAAAGAAAAATATCTTTATTGCATTTTAGAAGTTTTGCCAACTTTTCAGCCATTGCCGGGCCGACGCGATAACCACGTTCAATCATACTTGGGAACCCCGTTGAGCATTCAAGCATTCGGGCTATGTCCTTGTGTTTCCATCGGTTTTCGATCCTAAACTTTTTCAGCGGGTGCATATACTTTTTTTCTTCAGCCATTGTCTTGCCTCCATTAAAATTAGTATTGTATATTTATATAGCTTATTAAAATGGAAAAAGCAAGTATTTTTATTTTTATTATTTATTAAAATAATTTAAAATAACGCTTGCAATCCTTAAAATAAAATACTATATTGAATACAGAACGTACATCAGTCAAACAGCAAACCGCAAAAGGAGAACAGACAATGAAAAACTTCACACTCAACAAAACAACATACAGCACAGACCAAGAAACATTAAATGTAATTAAAAGCATAATTTCGTCGGCCAAGATCAATAATGATAGTAGCGCAGTACAGTCAATTATGTTTCTCGGACTGTCAAGCGGAAGAATTAAAACAATATAATCAATGGGGCGGGGGGTGTCCAAGCACCTTCGCCCAACCTTAAAGGAGACAGCATGGAAGAACGAAAGCAGGTTGCACATCCAATATTTGAAAACGCTATTGACCTGCACTTTAAGCTTTCAGAGACGCTTGTAGAGTGCGATCGGTGCGGAAGTATGCTGACACCGGAAGAAGTGCGCTGGAGCGAAGGCCGGGCGTTTTGTGCGGGTTGTTATGATGATTAAACGCCGCCAAGCAAAATCCCAACACAAGCAGCTCGACACGAATTATCTCTGGTGCGAGCGTGACAATAATCGTGTTCCTGCTGGCAAGTGTCGCAAGTGCAAAACTGCTAAATCGAAACGTGGATGCGCTGACTATAAGGCGTTCCAATATAGGAGTAAATCGTTATGAATAAATTCGAGATCCCGTTAATTTCGCACTGGATATTTATCGCGCTAGTTTACTGCGGAGTTGCAATGTTCTGCGCTGCATTTACCGAGCCGATACAACCGATGGATTTAATCCGCACGCATGTGCAGGAAAGGACGGTGGGGGAATAATGGACAAGCGTGTTTTTGATGGCAAGCATTGTTCCAGTGGTTGCCCTTTTATGTCAAGAGGGCATGGAGGTAGCAGGAATCATGAACATAAAATATGTACCTTTAACGATAGCACCCAAGATTTGCAAGATGATCCTGGAGCTGAAATGTTCAACGGTGTACCATATTTAAGAATAAAAACTTGCAGGGAAACCGAGAAAGGGGAAACGATGGCAGAAGCAGACAACTTGAAGATATGGAATCAAGTAAAACAACCTCCCGTTAATTCACTTAAAAAAATCAAGGGTGGTAGGTTGAGTGGTATGACAGATATTAGCCCACAATGGCGATATCAGATTATGACTGAAATTTTCGGGCCGATTGGATTTGGGTGGACATATCGTACTATCCGGTTATGGTGTGAAAACGGTGCGGGTGGCGAAATATGTGCTTTTTCAGACATTGCATTAAAGGTAAAGGTTGACGGTGTTTGGTCTGAAGAGATACCCGGCAATGGCGGCTCAATGCTTGTCGCTCAAGAGAAAAACGGCCCACACACAAGCGATGAAGCCTATAAAATGGCTACCACAGACGCTTTGAGCGTTGCCATGAAACAACTTGGAGTTGCTGCCGACATTTATCTAGGGAACTTTGATGGCAGTAAATATCTTGTCCCGGCAACCCCTGAAAAGAAAATAGAACCACCAGACCCACGTATAATTGAATTCACACGCATGGTACGTGAAATCAGTGCTGAGAGTATGTGCGCTCCAAGTGCAACGCTTAAAGAAGCATGCGGCATGGAAACAATGAAGGACATCACAGTTAAGCAGCTTGATGAAATTGAGCCGAAAGTACGTGAAGCGTACAAGGTGTTTCAGGCTAAACATAAAAAACCGTTCAAGATTGACTGTCCAGAAAAGATGCTACCTAAGAGCATGGCAGATTGCGACACTTGTGCAAAGCGTGAAGGCTGCCCGGCGCACGCTTAAATAATTTATAGAAAGGGTTTACAATGGCAAAACTACAAGACGGTTCGGGAACATTATCACTGAGTCAGTATTATGAAGATGGTGGCAACAAACCAAGGCACTATGGAAAGATTAAGTTAACACCTGCATTGATTGACAAGATAGTTGCAAACGGTTACGTTGTGCCAATTTCTGGATGGGATAAGGATGGCGAGTATGGTCCGTTTGTTTCGATTGCGGTTGACGTGTGGTCGCTTGACAAGCAAAAGGATGCGCAGCAAGAGCCAATCACAGCACCGGATGTACCGGATAACGATGCACCATTTTAATCTAAGCAAAGGAAAATATTATGCCATCAGTTAATCCAGACAACAGCCAATGGACTTTATCAAGCGAACAGCTTCATATTGACCGGCTCGGAACCGGAGTAATGTGCGTAAAGGGTGCTATTCAAGCCACGCGATTGACATTGCTTAACAGGTATAAAGGTGCGCTGAAAAACCGCGTGTGGGAAGGCATGGACAACATCAACGACAACCTTGATAAACTGGACAAATATATTGACATCGCAATCGAGCGAGAAGAAAGGAAATAAACATGGAAAAACAAATTTTAGAACAGGTAAATCGGTCTATAGGTGAGGCAATTGTAAACTCATTAACAAAGTATGATTCGCCATTAAAAATACTAACGGATGCAGTAATAAAAAAACATACGCCCGAGCTTGAATCGCTAATAAATGATGAGTTCTCGTTATTGTTAAACGGAAAAGGGTTTAAACAGTCCCTACGTGAAGCATTAAACGAAAAGCTTTCAAGAACATTAATTCAAAGGATGGGCGGTGAGCTTGAAAAACAAGTTAATGAATTAAAGCAAAACCCACAGACAAAAGCAAAAATAACTCTTGCGATAAGTGACATTATAGAAAATCTACATGAGGGAGACAAAGCATGAACTTCATTTTAAAATTTTTGCAGAAGAAATCAATCAGAATAGCAGAGCTTGAAAAGGCGGCAGAATCACATGCCCGGATAGTCGGGGACCACAAAGCAGCGCACACCCGTAAGTACTGCGAACTTGATGATAAGTATGCTAAAGCGTTGGCGTTGATTGAGCGTGAGGGGCTAAAAGAAGAGGTGCATCGATTTGAACCTACTAAACCACTTGACGTTGAAGAAACGATGGAGCAACCTGTAATTAGAACATAAATCTTCAGCGGTTTGGCCTTACGCGAAGGCAGGGCTTTCTCCTTTCAGCCTGCGAACGGCAAGACAATCTTGCAACCGCTTTTTAAAGGAAGGATTGTTATGGATATAAAAAACTGTATAATCTGCGGTAAAACTTTTACATCAGCAGACAAATATTATGGATTTGGTCTTTGCAATATATGCTTCACCGAACAAAATAAATCAAACCATGACCGCATCACCGCCCTTGAAACCGAGCTGGCAGAAAGAAAAAAAGAATGCGATTTTGCTATTGAAGCAATGTTTAATCAAGATGTTAAACTTGAAGGTTTAAAAAAGCAGTTAGCAAACAGCGTGCCGTTTGAGGTGGTTTACAAGATTTGCGCCCATGGAACACCTGACGGGGAATGCCTACACCCAAAAATGAAAATCCGGAGAGGTTGCGCACAAGAAGCTAAAGACTGCCCGCTGATACCAAAACCAGAACAGGAGGAGGTGGTGGAATGAAAAAGCAAATATTCTTTTCGCACGTAGTCATTTTATTAATAGCGGCATTTTTTATAGGTTGCCTTATCTGTGATCTTAAAAATGCAGTTGATAATATTAACCAAGCCAACTCAGCTATGAAGGCAAGGTCGGCCGTTACGCAGAAATATGCCGATGCGGTTGAGCATGAGTTAATCCAAGCGTGGATGGACGTGTGCCTTTTTAAAACGGACGCCGATATGTCGGATGACTACGATGCTCAGTACAAGGTGTGTGAGTGCGTTGTGGCTAATAACATGAATAAACTTGTGGAGGGATTATGAGCGAGCCGAAAGTGTTTGGGAAATTCTGCGGGCTGGGGTGTAAAGCTCTAAATTTACAGCGCCAAAGGTGCCTGAATTATAAAATCAAAACTCTTGATTGGGGTAGTGTTTATGGCTACCCGCTTAACCGTGATAAAGAAACCTGCCGGTTTGAGCGTTGCCCTCAGTGCCTTGCGGAACATCCGGTGGAGGTGAAGGATGCTTAAAAAATATGATATTCCTTTTGATGAACTTTTTACAAGCAAAGAACATGCGGTTTATTTATTTTTGAGTACAGAAGAAAGACTGTTAGACTTAACAAAAAGATATAATGATTTAAAAAATAGTGGTTGCCCTGATTGCGGTGCAAGATTAATGAAAGGCGAATATGAGTGATAATCGTAGAGTTGGAAAGCAACCCCCAAACCTGAAGAGGAGTGATGCGTGAACCCACAAGACCTGAAAACAGACGAGATTTATTGTCGCACAGGCAAAGACAAATGCCCTTTTTTAATTAATAATGCAGGGTGGATGTACGCATATTGTAAACTGAGGTGGTACACTAAATTGATAAGGGAAGGCAAGAAAGTTCTCCGGTGCAATGAGTGCCGGGGTAAATAGTTGACAATTTAAGCTAAATATCCTATATAGTAATTTTGGATGGGAATAAAAAAGTAGTTATGTTTTTAGCGGCCTAACGTGTAGGAGAATCCGCAGCAGGAGAACTTGTCCGGTGTAGCGATACGGTGCGGGCAAGACCAGCCAGATGAGTATGGTAAGCTGGCGGGCAAGATGTAAAACGAGGCGTCATCACTAACACGCCTATCCTGTTGACAGCAGATAATCTGCCTAGAAACATTCCCAACAGAAAGGATGCCGCCATGCTCCCCTACTAATCAACAGGAGATAATACTTATGTAGTGACAATCCAACATATAGTTGTATAGAAAAAGCCCCTCCGATGTTTTGAAGGGGCTTTTATTTTGACTGTTTGCAGTGTCGGGGTGTCAGTTTTTGGACACGAAACAAGTCAAAACTATTATGTGTGGTTTAAATTGATTGACCTGTAAAGTTTTTCAATATGGCGTTTCCAATATAATTTCAGCCCGATCCGATGCAGCTTAAACCGCCATTTAGGCATACCGTCCCGCTTACATAGTTGCTTATATAGATTGTTCCACGCAATCATAGCGCTAGGGGCAAGGAAACGTGCCCGTACAAGCACGCAACCGGCATCATGTACGGCAGACGCTATCATGTTAGATAGTGTGTCAAACACGAATGTGGCGCCATCCCAAGCATAACCAGCGTGCAAGATCATCAATCCTGAGACATATAGCGTGATTTTCCCGAAATTTATCTCTTTTCCAGGCCGCATTTCTGTCTGTAGACTAAAATCATCAACCAGAATCCATTTGAGGATCCCTGCCTGGCGCCGCCATTTCATGCCGTGAAAAGAAAAGATTAAATCGGGGTTCATTTTTTTGTCCCATCAATTACAGTATCGTTCGCCCCACCGATATTAATTGTAACTTTGTCAGCACTGAAATCCATAGCGTTCGGATCAAATGCCACTTTTTCAATCTCAATGGAAATCGAAACAGCATCCTGTAAAAGCTCAACCAGCTTGGCAAATACTTCGGTTACGATCATTTCAACCCTCCTTGATAATTATTATTAAGCCCTTCCAGATTGCAGCACACAAGCCAGATACGACACCAACAACAACGGTATATGCGACAACCGTTGAAAACTTTTCTCCTCGCTCACGTTGTTTCTTTAGCCATATATGGTTTGACTGAGTATCGCGGACAACTTCGCCCAAGTTTACTTTGCCCGAGTTTGTAAGCTCATCAACTACGAGACCTATCTGCACACACTGGTCATCTGTTATCGGTAGTCGGCAAGCCTTTGGTTGTGCAGCTAATTCAGATCGAATAATGTCTCTCAATATCTGTTCAGAAAATTCCAAGTCAGCCATATCAATTCAAGTCCGTGTTTCGCTTTGTTAGAGGTTATTATTTCATCGTACTTACAAGATCAACCAAATATTTCATAGGGAAATATTGCCCCGGACAAAGCGTAGCTTTAAATTGTTTATGCGGTAATATCATTTCAGGCGGGATGTTATGCTCAGTGCAAAGCATCTTGCATAGTAGTGACAGCTTATTAATTATAAGCGGGGATGGTGCGGCAAGCTGATAATTCCCTATAACACAAATACCGATACCGACACGATTCATATTCCCTGCCGGACAATGTGCCCCGCCATTATCAAGGCTGCGACCTTTTAGAATAACGGCTTCATCACCTATCATCTCAATGCCGTAATGGTATCCAATATCGCGCCACCCTTTTGCCAAGTGACCAGCTTTGATAGTTTCCCAATCTCGGGTCACATGATCTGTCCCAGCACTATGATGTATGACTATTGTGGTGCGTTTCATATTTCAACCTCCCATTTTCGGTCTTGCACAAAATCATGCTCACAATGTGCGCGTCCATGCGAGATGATTCAATCTTTGCTTGCTCAAGATTGCCGATTCGAATCATACCGTCAAGGGCTATGTGCCGGTTGACCAGCTCTGCAAGGCAATCATGGCAAGTTTTTTTCATGCCGTGCTACTCCAAAAATGTGGCGATAAACTCACGGTATACAGCATCCGCAATCTGGTCATAACCTTCATTAGCGGGATGCAAGCCGTTCGTACCGAGTAACTCGGTTGCAGAGTTGCGAGTATTTACATCAACTTCGGCCATTTGCATATTGTATTCCGAATCAAACTGAGGCATTATGCCTATAAATTCAACCCATGTAGAATATGCGTCCTCATTGGCGAGGGCTTGGTATGCGGCATTAAGATTATTTGCCGACCTTAAAAGAGGGTAGTACTGCCCCGCAACAAAATCAGAATCATAATTAGCACCCAGACCGCCTGTTGGTGATGGTCCTTGTATTCCGATAATACGAACAATACACCCTGGGATATCTGAATGCAGTTTATTGAGAAAAGTTCTAACTTGTAACATGTACGCTGTCCAGTCAGTACGGTTTCTCGACCCGATGTTGTTCCATCCAAGCAGAACATACATAGCATCTAGTGTGCCTGATGCCACGTTTCTAGTTTGCCATGTTAGAAATTCAAACTCATCGGCCACGCCTTCGTCCCAAAAAGGTGTAGTTGTCGTTACCACAGATGATGTATAAACGATGTCTCCGGTATCGTTGCAAGTTCCAGCAGCATTAACTAGTGTACCCCCTCCGGCTGGTAGCGTTTCGCCTACAGGCCCTTCGAGTTTGATTATGTCAGTATCAACATACACAATTTTCCACGTGTTGCTGTCTTGAGTCCATGTGGAGCCTGTGCATGTATTTGTTCTACCATGATTAACCAAAGTTACCAGCTCACCGGGAACAACACCATCGCCGATATAGCGTTCAAAGCTCCACCCTGAATTCCCTGTGTACGCTGCTGTACCTGTGTATGTTGACATATCCCTATCGCCTACAAAAGTTATGTCTGCGATTGAAAGTCCAGATGGTGTGCCGCCAGAACCAGTAAGCATTCTATATAATTCCGTAGGCCATTGACCCTCGCTCGTAAGAGAGTTCCCAACGATACCGACATTGATAGGTGAGGCAACTTCTGCCGCTGGATCGGTAACAACTATATCAACAGTTTTCTCAACGAGTGTATTATAATCGAGATCGAGAACAGTTACAGTTAGCTCAACATTTGTATCATCTGCCGGAGTCACTTCAAAGTATCTAGGGTATGCGCTACCGATGGTTGACTCAACGATTACAGGCAGGGCGTATGGGTCTTGTGCTTCGACCATGCCGCGAATAAAAAGTTGTAGCGTATCGCCAACGACACCATATAGAGTATCAGGTAAAAATATCCTTGGAACATAAGAACCAGCCCCAACTGGTAGATAAGCAAGCCCTTCTGTGTATGTGATTACAAGTTTAGGATAGTCTACAGGGCCTGCTAGTGACCCATGGTGTTGCAGGGTGAGATACTGATTTCCGACAGAATCATCGTTTGACAGAACAGCCATAACAGCACTGTCAGAGTCCCACGCCGAACTTGATACCAAAGACTGCAAAGTCTCCATGAAAATCGTTCCGGTGGATTCTGTTGGAAATAAAAACACTTCTGATGTAGGGTTCACACCGCTGATGGTGCCCGTGTCTTGAGTTGCTGGCAGGCTATCCTGTGCCGATTGAAATGTTTCAAAGCTTACCGGAGTAACAGCAGTTGACGAATTTACAAGGCCGATTTTCCATTTAGTTGTTGTTGCAAAATATCCAAGAGTTGTTACTTGAAGCTGTACGCTTCTGATGGTTGAGCCTTGCGGTATCCCAAGATTTCCAAACCTATATGTGTGGTTTCTGTCAATTCCGTTGACGACACCAAGAGAACCCTCTCTACTTACATAGTCCCACGTTCCGCCGTTAATAAATGTATCATCTTGTGCGATTGCAATCACAGCGGTTTTTGTGAGAACGTTTGTCTGTTCTCTCCCGACAGTTATTGTGTCGGATTGAATGCTATCAAAAGCATTATCACCGGTAAACGTATTTTCTTCGCCAAGCTCGGCATACGTGCCCTGTCCTTCGGGTACGGGTTTTTCATATCCTGCGATTGCAATCGGTGCGAACATAAGCGCAAAGCAAATAATAAATAATATTTTTCTCATGTTTTCCCCTTTTAATTTGAGATGTCTGGGTATGTAAGTTTCAGCGTCCA
>Ga0208648_1003250_pt1 | contig 10377 bp, 3 predicted proteins | sample AntAceMetag02UKL_FD_184772 | JGI IMG/M metagenome (GOLD analysis project Ga0208648, IMG submission 184772) | Saline lake microbial communities from Ace Lake, Antarctica - Antarctic Ace Lake Metagenome 02UKL (SPAdes) (version 2) | ecosystem: Environmental > Aquatic > Non-marine Saline and Alkaline...
CAAGGCCGGGGGAGATTTAAAATTTGGCCTCAATTACAACTTAAATGAAAAACAAAATGTTTATTTCAATTCAGGCTATTTTTCAAAAGCACCATATTTTAAGTTTGTTTTCGGGAGCTACACCAATGTCCCATCAAAAGATATTAATAATGAAAAGTTAATGGCTCTTGAACTTGGGTATAACTATCTAACAAGTACTACCAAAATAAAATTAAATACTTATTATACCTATCTGAAAGATGTTGCATTTTTATCAAATGAATATATTCAACTTGAGAACAATCAACAAACACGGGCGATGATAACAGGCTTAAATGCACTTCATAAAGGTATTGAATTGGAAATTAGTAGTAAAATTTTCAATTCGCTTGAAGCAGGTGCTATAATTTCGCTTGGCGATTGGAAATGGAAAAATAATGTAATAGCCCAACTTTATAATAACAATAACGTAGTTGTTGATACTGTTGAAGTTTATGCCGATGGGCTTTATGTTGGTGATTCTCCGCAAACTCAAATCGGTTTGTTTGGAAAATATAATTTCTCTAAGAACCTATTTATTAAGTTCGATTTGATGTATTACGATAAACTGTATGCCGATTTTAATCCGGCAAGCAGAAACTTTGAAAACAATATTACTCAGTCCTATCGAATTCCGTCCTATTCATTAATAAATATTTTTCTTAATCATTCATTCTCAATTTTAAATACTAAAGCAAATGCAAACATTAGTTGCTTTAATTTATTGAACGATGTGCATATTATTCGCGGAGAGGATGGTGAGAGGCATAATCTTGAAGGTTTTAGAGGATTTTGGTCGTTTGGCAGAACATTTAATTTTTCGTTAAGCTTGTATTTTTAAGTTTTGTAATTGACGATTTCTAAAAATCAAGTACTCTAAAAGGAAACTTACATGTTACTAAATCCAGATATGGAAATTAGAAATTTGAAATTAGGGTTTCTTCCTAATTTCAAATTTCTAAACCTGTCCGTAATGATTTCAAGTTTCATTATAAAATCATTTTCCTGTGGGTCGAAATTTAACCGTTACGGATGTTTCATCAAACCTTCTTCAACTTCCATTTTCCCTTTTTGAAAATTATCATTGCAGATAAGGTGAGCAAAGTTTCGGAAATAATTATTGAATAAAATACGCCGTCTTCATTCATTCCAAAGGTTATTGAAAGGAAATATGCAAGAGGTATTTCAATCAACCAAAAACAAAACAGATTAATAATTGTGGGCGTGATCGTATCGCCAGCTCCATTAAATGAATTTACTATTACCATTCCAAGGCCATAAACAACAAAGCCGTAACTTACAATTCTCAAGCAACTTGCACCGCTTTCAATCACTTTTTGATTATCAATAAATAATCTTATAAACATTTCAGGATAAACAATAAAAACAATACTTATTAGGCCTAATAATATCATATTGATTTTTCCGGTTGCCCACACCGATTTCTCGGCACGGCTTGGTTCATTTGCTCCGAGGTTTTGACCAACGAGGGTGGCCGAAGCATTAGCGATCCCGATTGATGGAAGCAAAGCAAATACAATAACCCTGATGCCAATTGTATATCCGGCAATCACTTCGCTTCCGAATACAGAGATTATTCTGACAAGAAAAATCCAACTTGATGTTGCAATCAGGATTTGAAACATGCCTCCAAGTGATAATTTCAGCAATTTTAAAAGCACTTTAAAGTTTATGATCAAGGTGCTTAATGTAAGTCTTATTCTATGTTTTCCGTTAAAAAGAAGATAAAATTGGTAAATTACTGCAAGGCCGCGGCCAATTGTTGTGGCTATAGCTGCCCCGACAATACCAAGCTCGGGAAATGGCCCTAATCCGAAAATTAAACAAGGATCAAGAATAATATTTAGAATATTTGCAAACCACAACACGCGCATTGAGATTGCGGCATCTCCTGAACTTCTGAAAACAGCATTGATAATAAATAATAGCATAATAACTACGTTTCCGCCAAGCATTATGCTTGTGTAGCCAGAATACAATTCAACTAACTCCTCGGATGCACCCATCAAAAGCAACATTTCCGATGAGTAAATAATTCCGGGTATTGCAATAATTAACGAAATTGCGAACCCGCTGATGATTGCCTGGAAAGCCGCTATTGAGGCAGCTTTGTGTTTTTTTTCGCCTATGCGTCTGGCGACAATTGCAGTTGTTGCTGTGCTTAAACCTATTGCAATAGAATAAACTATAGTGATAAAAGACTCTGTAATTCCTACAGTTGCAATAGCATCGGCTCCCAATTTTGAAACGAAAAATATATCGACTATTGCAAAAATCGATTCCATTAACATTTCAAGAACCATAGGAACTGAAAGTAAAAATATTGCCCGCTTTAAACTGCCGGTCGTAAAGTCTTGTTGAGTACCCGAAACAGCCTCAATAACATTTTTAAATAATTTCTTGATTGTATTTTGTGAATTTGATTTCAATTTTAAATAATGATTACTCATGTTTGTTTTCGTTTTATATAATTTCTTAGTAATTTATTTTGATAAAGTGATTCTTGATTTTCTATTCTCACCAAAAATACCTGAGTAATTGTTGTTTGATTTGTTTTTGTACAGTTCATAATTTTTTTCTCCTAAGTTTAAAAATGTTATTAAAATAATTTTCGGGATATGCCGAATAAACATTGAAAACGAAAATTCCGGAAAAAAGGAAAGGATTTCCTTTCAGGAATTTTAATTAAAGAATCGTAAAGACAATAGTTTTCATCGGACTTATTTCTTAAATTTCAATGCAAATATAAAAACTATTTCCTTTGAAAGGCTTTATTTTTGATTTTTTTGTAATAAAATAAAAACAGGATGATAATATTAAAGTCAGGGTGTGATTTTGAATCACACCCTGACTATCAATGCCTGATACGAAATTATTATTCAGGAGTTTGTAATACAGGAATGGTATCCCTTTTAATGGTTAAATTCTTCTATTTATCTGGTATTGAACCTTCTTATAAAAGATGTAAAAATAAGGATTCCATCTTTTAAAAAGATGGAATCCTTTGGTTAATAAGCCCTAAAATCAATTAATTGTTATTTTTTCAACAAGAATATTATTATCCGTATAAATCTTAATAAAATATATTCCGGGAACTAAATGATTAACATCAAAACTAACTTTCTTTAAGTTTTCAATACTTGTATTTACTGTCTGTCCTGACATATTTATTAACTCAATTTTATTTATCACAACATCAGAAACAATATTGATTAAGTCTTTAGCAGGATTTGGGAAAATGCTTATATTATTAATAACATTATTATCAATCTTTGTGAGTTTTACAATACTGTATTCTCCATCAGTATTTGGGTAATAATTTTCTGTATAAGCAGTTCCATAAGGATTTTTATACTCAATATTTACATTGACTTCTTTATTTAATTTATTATCCCAAACTTTTAATTTAGTTTGATTACCGGATTTATATCCCCGACCCTCAGTAATTGTACTAAATACCGGCAGCTCATTATCAAGTGCATTGTGAGAATTAACTTTCATAGCACCAATCATTTTATCATCGTCATAAGCTGCAACTTCATCGCTGATTTCAAGCCCTTCAACGTAAATTGTATAAACAGGATCAGCTGGATTACCATCATTAAACTGATAGAACTCTGTCAGTATATGATTAATACTTGATGCTTTCTCCCCTACTGGATAAATCAATATATCATCAGCATACATTTTAATTAAATATCCTTCCCCGGGAATGCAGTTACCAATACCATTAACCCAAATTGGGCCAATCTTTCTTAGAGTTTGACCATTTGAATTTCTTGCAAAATGAAGATTATCACCAATAATTGAAGCAAAAGCATCAGTTGCATAAATTTCAAAATCTTGAAGAAAACTAACAAACTGAAATCCTGAAGTTAAAGAAATTGGTGTAAATGGGTCAATACATCCATCCTCAAAATCTAACTGATCCTCAATATTCATTTTAAACAAATAACCTTCGGTTGTTATCCAATCGCCTATTCCATTAACCCAAATTGGTCCAATTTTTCGGAAAGTTTGACCATTTGAATTTCTTACAAAAACAAGATTATCATTTAATATATCTTGCAGGACAGTTTCCATATCAGGGTCTTCATGTATTATATATGATGAGATAAAACTAAATCCTTCGGGAATTTGAATGCTTTGTGAACAACCTACAGAGCTTTGCTCGACATTTAATTCTTTACTCAATCCTTCTCCAAAAACTGTAATCGTACAATACCTTGTTTCAGGAGTAGTATTTTCTTCATAAGTTACAGTTATCTCATCATCTCCTGAGCCACTTGATGGATCAACTTCAAGAATCCATTCACAATTTTTCTCAATATTCCATGTAATATTTGAACTTACTGTAAAAGTAAATGAGCCAGCAGGAGGGTCTAAATATTTGATAATTGGATCTATTGTTAAATATGGATGTGCTTCCTGTTCTAATGTCAAAGTTTCTGAAATATCTTCTCCAGATACTTCAATGATACAAGAACGAAGTTGTGGACCAGGATTTTCATCATAATTAACAGTAAATTCACCATTAAAAGAACCATAATCAGGCTCAATTTCTACCCAATCACATGAAGCAGAAACATACCAATCTTCAATATTTGATTGTACATCAACTACAAAAGACCCTTCAAGATAATTAACTAATTTATTGGTTGGGTCTATAATTATATATAGAACCGTACCTTCCTGATTAACTGTTAGTATCTTAGTAATATCCCCACCTGTAATCTCAATTTCACATTCTCGAGAATCAGTAGAGGTATTTTCAGCATAAGTTACAGTTATCACATCATCTTCTGAACCACTTATTGGATCAACTTCAAGTATCCAATCACTACCTTCCTCAATTTCCCACGAAGTATTTGAGGATATCTCAAAAGTAAATGAACCAGCTGGTGGATCTAAATATACATTTTCCGGATCAATTTCAATGTATGGAGCAGCTTGCTGTTCTAATGTTAAATCTTCTGATACACCATCCCCTGATACAGTTATTGTGCAAGGTCGAACTTCAGGATCATTATTTTCATCATAATAAACAGTAAATTCACCATTAAAAGAACCATAATCGGGCTCAATTTCTACCCAACCACATGAAGCTGAAACATCCCAATCTTCAATATTTGATTGTACATCAACTACAAATGATCCTTCAAGGTAATCAACCAATTTATATGTTGGGTCTATAATTATATATGGATCCGTACCTTCCTGATTAACTGTTAGTATCTTAGTAATATCCTCTCCTGTAATTTCAATTTCACATTCTCGAGAATCAGGGGAGGTATTTTCAGCATAAGTTACAGTTATCACATCATCTTCTGAACCACTTATTGGATCAACTTCAAGTATCCAATCACTACCTTCCTCAATTTCCCATGAAGTATTTGAAGTTATCTCAAACGTAAATGAACCAGCTGGTGGATCTAAATATACATTTTCCGGGTCAATTTCAATGTATGGAGCAGCTTGCTGTTCTAATGTTAAATCTACCGATACACCATCCCCTGATACTGTTATTGTGCAAGGTCGAACTTCAGGATCAGTATTTTCATCATAATTAACAGTAAATTCACCATTAAAAGAACCATAATCAGGCTCAATTTCTACCCAATCACATGAAGCTGAAACATCCCAATCTTCAATATTTGATTGTACAACAACTTCAAATGATCCTTCAGGGTAATCAACCAATTTATAGGTTGGATTTATAATTATAAATGGATCTGTACCTTCTTGAATAACTGTTAGTATCTTAGTAATATCCTCACCAGTAATCTCAATTTCACATTCCCGAGATTCAGTAGATGTATTTTCACTATAGGTTACGGTTACTTCTTCTTCATCTCCATTACCACTTAATGGATAAATTTCAACTATCCAATCACAACTATACTCTATGTTCCATGATGTATTTGTTTCAATTGAAAAAGTGAAAGAACCAGCTTGTGGCTCAAGTGGTTTTTCTTCAGGATAAATATCAAGAAATGGCTCATATAGTATATCATCACTATATAATTCTGATTCATTACCTGCTTCATCCTTAAACATAATATATACAGTTTTTTCTCCAAAATTAATATTACCTCCGTATGAGGATAAATCCCAATCTGTATAAGTAGTTGAAAAATCTAACCAGTTTGTCCATGAAGAATCATCATTGCTAAGTTTCATCTTATCAACACCACTTAAATTGTCATCAGCCTCAATATCAAGCTCTACAATTAGTTCCCTTGTTGACGTTTCATCATTGTTTATTACTAATGAGCCTGTTGGAGGTTCGTTGTCAATTCCGAAAGGTTCATTACATTCATCCCAATCAGAAATATTCCCTGATAAATCACTTGCCCTCGCACGTACAAAAACTTCATCATCGTTAATAGTACCATGTTCAGGGGTATCAATTGAAACAAAATTTAGAGCCCACCCATTTTCTCCATACCAATCTTTGCCATCAGGGCACTCAGGGTCGGGTAAAGGAAACCAATTTGAATGATTTATAGAGTATTGAAACTCTACCCATAAAATATCGCTTCCAATTCCTACTCCATTAATAGGATCATTTGCCGTTGCACTAACCTCAAAAGTGCCACTTTTAATTGTACCATTTAATGAATTTGTGATAGTGCATATAGGTTCCTCAATATCATAAAAACATGCAAGAAAGTTAACCCATTTTTGATCTTCATTTTGCGAAAAGAGTAAAAGATCACCTGTTAAATATTCTTGTAAAGATGGATCATAACCAGTTGGATGTATAGGGAAATATATTGACAATCCCCCTAATGAATTAGGATAATTGGTTTTCCAACTTACTCTAAAATTATTATTATTTAATAAATCACTAATTAATAATGCATAACTTTCTAATTCATTATCATTAATTGTGTTTGAAATTTCATTTACAAACTCATTCATATCAACAAATTTATAGAAACCATTGGTACTATATTCACAAAATAATTCTGAATTATTTCTACATGTAATTATTTGATCTTTAATACCAGGATAAGATACTAAATCAATTAATCTTTGTGAAAAATTAGCAATAGCATCATTTAATTGTTCTATATATCCATTACTTAAATTCCATGCTCCTAATGTCCTATTTGACATATAAGGTATTACAGGATATGAATTAGTGATATTATTAATCAATTGCTGAGAGCTTGTAGTTGCAGTTAAGTCTGATTCCTTTAAAAAACCATGATATTCCCATCCATCTCCAGGCTCATTATCTTCTGATGCAATAATATAATTAGAATTTAATCTTAAGTCATAAGATATTTCAGTCATTCCCATCAAACATGCATCAAAACCAACAATCTCAAAGGTTTCATGGTCATTTAATACATTTCTAATTTCCCGTAGTGATAATCTATGATATGCTGATGTTTCATCTACACAAACTCCTCCAATATTATGAAAATCATCAGAATATGATGAAGGGAAATTAACAAGGTTGCGGCTTTGTTCATATAGATCAATAGTTTTTGTTGAATCATCTGAATTTGATAAATATTCTTTATCTCCCCAACCTCCACCATGATCCCAAAAAACCAAAGCCTTATGATTTGCTTGACAATCAGAATTAACTTGATTTAAAAACCATGCTATTGTATTTGGATTACCCATATCTTTTTCATCAATATCATCTGAAATAACACAATCCTCACTCATTCGAAGATATTTAGTAGTTGTCCAATCAGGATTTGTACCTGACTGGCCTGGAATTCTATCAAATAGCACCACAATACTTACCTCATCATTATCTCTGGCATCATACATTTCATTAAAATAATCTGTGCATCCTGCCCCTTCCAAATTATTATCTGCGCACAGGTACACCATAAAAAGCCATTGTGGTTTATGTACTTTCAAGGTACCAACTATGTCTTCACATGGCATATACTCATCATCACCTTCAAAAATAGCTTTTATATCATGGTCACCTTCATTAAAACTATCATCAGCTGTAAAAAACACATCTGCAAATCCATTATTATTAGTTACAAATGATGTGCTACTAATACCATCATCTTGTATAGGTTGCCATGTTCCATTATTATAAATATAGAAATCAACTGTTTTACCTCCTAAATTTCCCCAACCAATCAATTGTTTATAATTTAAGTCGGCATTAATATAAATTGGTATCCCATACTTAGCAGTTTTTGTTCCCCAGAAATTATCAGGATCAAATTGAGTAAGAATTTGATTAGGATCAACAGTAACCGTTTCCTCTAAACAATTATTTGCAATATTTTCTTCACCTTCAACTTGGTCTGCACAAACCTTATATTGATAATCACCTGATGGCTCAAAAGTATATGAATTATGCTCTATTTGTGATTGATTAGGATCAAGGCTACCATGAGAATCTGTAGATTTTTCATCTCCATCAATATAATATCTTATTGTAATATTGTTAGCCGTTCCATCACCTATATTTTTAAACTCTACATATAGCTCACACGACTCCCCTTCTAAAGGAGTTAAAGGTTCTGTCCAAATATCAACAATATCAATATCAGGAATTGGAGGTGGGTCTGCATGAACAGTCTCTTCTCTATCATTGTTATTTGTTACTATTTCACCACCTACAGGTTCAACCCATACTCTATATTGATGATCCCCTGCATTTGCAAATTGATAATTGGCCTCATATTCTTCACGAGATTCTCCAGGATCTAAGCTACTATGTGTGTCATAATCTATTCGAACGCCATCAATATAATACCACAACTTAATATCATTTGCAACGCCTACACCTACATTTTTTATTGTTGTATATAGATCAACATCATCTCCTACAATCGGTTCTGCCGGTTCTGTCCAGATATCTACTACTATCATATCTGGAGCAGGAGGTGGTTCAACAGGAACAGTCTCCTCCCTGTCATTATTATTTATTACTGTTTCTCCACTTACCGGTTCAACCCATACTTTGTATTGATGATTTCCTGATGAAGTAAATTCGTAATTATCTTCACATTCTTCGCGTGTTTCTCCTGGATCTAAACTACCATGTGTATCGGAATCTATTCGTATGTCATCAATATAATACCACCATTTTATATTATTAGCAGTTCCATCTCCTTCATTTTTTATTTTTACATATAAATCAACATCTTCACCAACAACTGGCTCAGCAGGTACAGTCCAAATATCAACAACTATCATATCTGGAATAGTAGGAGGAGGAATATTAACTGTTTCTTCTCTGTCATTATTATTTGTTATTGTTTCTCCACTTACCGGTTCAACCCATACTTTGTATTGATGATTTCCTGATGAAGTAAATTCGTAATTATCTTCACATTCTTCGCGTGTTTCTCCTGGATCTAAGCTACCATGTGTATCGTCATCTATTCTTACACCATCAACATAATACCACCATTTTATATCTTCTGCTTCTCCATCACCTATGTTTTTAATTCTTGCATATAAGTCAACATTTTCACCAATAACAGGATTTGCCGGTTCTGTCCAAATATCTTCCACAATTAAATCAGGTGATACTGGGTAAGAAATACTTATATAATGTTGGTTAACTGGCCAATATTGTTGATCTGGTCCTTGGCAACTTCCAGATGGATCACGCAAATCTCCAATACTCATTTTACTATAAATATCTAAATCCATAACTTGAGTTGGTGTTACTTTTGCCCATATTTGCCTGCTTTCTAGAATACTCCACCCACTTTCGAAACCATCAACAATTACATAACTAGATGTAGTTGAATTACCATAACAAGTCCAAATCGTGCTACCGGAGGTTACTTTTGTAATATCATCCCAATCACTATCTCCTCCAAAATTATTAACATCATTAAAATCCGGTAAGCTAAGTGTGATATAACCATCATCACTTGTCCAACTATATAATGATGCATTTTTCCCTGATAAGTAAATTGTAATTTCACTTCCCACATATGGATCTCCGCTATATGTTGGTGTTGAAAGCTGAGGGAGTACTGCATCAACAGGATCTTCAATTATATCTTCTTCAGAAAAATTTGTTATTGGAATTGCTAATTTAAGTCGTTCATAACTAATTTTGTTAAATTCAATTTCAATTAGGTCATCTTTACTAATCCAAAGATATAAGTTGTTATTATCAACCTCGCTGGAAAGAAGCTTTTCACTACTTTGATTTAAGATTTTTGATAATTCTTGCGAGTAAATTTTATTAACAAGAATAGGAATTCTATTCTCAAATTTTTGTGCAAAAAGAACATTAGTGCAGATGAGTATCCCACACAAAATAAATAATACTTTTTTCATTTTAACCTTCGTTTTTAATTAATTTATAATTTTTTATTGTGTTGT
>Ga0208648_1003251_pt1 | contig 10376 bp, 8 predicted proteins | sample AntAceMetag02UKL_FD_184772 | JGI IMG/M metagenome (GOLD analysis project Ga0208648, IMG submission 184772) | Saline lake microbial communities from Ace Lake, Antarctica - Antarctic Ace Lake Metagenome 02UKL (SPAdes) (version 2) | ecosystem: Environmental > Aquatic > Non-marine Saline and Alkaline...
GCGGTTGATATTAAAGATCAGCCACAATCAGGGGGCTGATACATTACCTCTCTTAATCGCCGCGAGGAACAATAAGCGGACTTTCTGGGAGGGGTTGCGCCTTGAGCACCCGTTCTTTCAACGCGCAGGAGTCGACCGGGAGACATTTTCTATCAGCGATGGTGGCGGGGGAGTCAAATCTGACCTTTTAAGCCCTGTAGCAGTTGTTCAGCTTTTAAGCTATATGGCTGAGCAAGCTGATTTTAAAGCATACTATGATGCCTTGCCTATTATGGGCGTTGATGGGACACTTGCGACGGTAGTTGGACCAGAAAGCCCTGTGCGCGGTAAGGTAAGCGCCAAGACCGGCACCATAGTGGACTACGATATTGTAAATGACCGTTATCTGCTTCTTTCTAAGGGCCTGGCAGGTTACATGAATACCTCCAAAGGAAAAAAATTCGCATTTGCTTTGTACGTAAACAATATTCACATGGACAACGTAGAAGACCTGACAGGGATAGGAAAAACATTCGGAAAAATCTGCGAAATAATTTATGAAAATAATTAGAAAAAAGTCGAGAACAGCTTGAATCCTAACCGCAAAAAGATTGCCAGGGCTATTATAACCTACCTCATAATAGTCTTTTCAATAAGCACTATCTTCTATATTCTCTATGCCGCGGCAGTGGTAGCACATGATAAATCTCGGGCAATGCTATATATAATGTTGCTGATGTGGTGCCCAGCAACATCTGCCATAGCTACGGGACTTATATACAACAGAAATCTTCGTGGATTCGGATGGAGATGGCAAGGCACAGGATATGCGCTCCTTGGTTATTGTCTGCCGATTGGTTATGCCGGAATAGCTTATAGCGCTATCTGGATAAGCGGATTAGGTGCGATTAATCAGAATTTTGCATCTGTATTTTTTACTCTGCCTCGAGTTATAAGATTCCTGACAATAGGCATGGTCTTTACCTTTGTAACCGTAATTGGAGAGGAGATAGGATGGCGCGGTTTTCTGATTCCGCACTTTGCAAAATTGACCAGCTTTACAAGATTAGCGCTTATAACAGGTTTGATATGGGCATTCTGGCATTATCCGCTGATAATATTTTCCAATTACAGGGTGCCAAATACACCGCTTATCTATAACCTTGCCTGTTTCACGCTAATGGTGATAGCCATGAATTTTGTGCTTGCATGGTTAAGGCTAAAATCAGGAAGCATCTGGCCTACTGTGATATTGCACACAAGCCACAACCTGTACATTCAAAACTTCTTTGACCCGATTACCAAAGATACTGGTATTACAAGGTATTTCACCAGTGAATTCGGAATAGGCCTATGTGTTATCATCACAATAACAGCTTTTATCTTCTGGCGCATGCGTTCAGGGCTACCGGATACCCGCGTTTCATAATCTTCGCTTAAAAGAAAAGGAGAAAGTAGTGAAAAAACTTATTATTATACTGTTGGCAATAATTCTTGTTCAGTCAAGCCCGTTACCGGCAAAAGCTAAGACAACAGGCCCTGACAAGAAAGAGATGGGTAGGATACTTGTCAGCCTTGAGCGGTATGCCAAGGAGTTACGTCAAGAGTGGGGGACCCCTGGAATGGCTATCGCGATAGTCAGGGATGGCGAGACTATCTATGCAAAAGGCTTTGGCGTTAAAAAGCTCGGTGGCTCAGATCCGGTAGACACACAGACAATCTTTCAGATCGGTTCGACATCCAAGGCATTTACCGGCGTCCTTGCAGGAATGATGAAAGATGAGGAAAGATTTTCCTGGAAAGATAAGGTGATTAATCATCTGCCTGATTTTCGCATGTATGGTGAGTGGGTAACTGGTCAATTCATGATTCAGGACCTCATGGCACAGCATAGCGGTATGGCTTCGTATGCAGGGGACATGCAGTCAGAACTGGGCTTTGACCGGAAGCATATAATAGGCTCCATACGCTACATGAAGCCTGCAAGCAGTTTTCGCTCTGAATTTGCATATGTAAATAATTTATTTCTGGTAGTCGCCAAGTTGATAGAAAAATATACAGGCAAAAGCTGGGAAGAAAATATAAAGAATCGCATACTTAAGCCTCTGGGCATGGATGACACTACTGTAACTTCCGATGCTTTTATGCAAAGCGAAAATGTAACCTGCCTACATAGCAGAGAAGACGGGAAAGCGGTATCAGTGCCTAAGGATTCGCAATCTTTTAGTTGCTATGTCTATGGTCCTGCCGGAGGCATCAATTCAAATATAATCGACATGGCAAAATGGCTGAAGTTTCACATCAACCACGGCACCTTAAATGGAAAAAGACTGATTAAAGAAGAGACCCTTGATTTTATGCAGACACCAAAGACTATAACAGGTAACCTTTTTATTGAAGGCAGAAGTTATTATTGCCAGGCATGGGTATATACAGAATATAACCCGTATCCCATTATCTGGCACAATGGCGAGACAAATGGCAACAAAACAATGATAGCTATCATTCCTGAAGCCGGGATCGGCATTATAGTCCTTTCCAATATGACAGAGTGCAAAATGCCGGAAGCTGTAGCCGCACGTTTTTTTGACCTATATTTCAACAACCCGCTAAGGGATCTAAATAAAGAGTGGGTTGCGAAGACTAAAAAAAGAGACAAGTCAGAGGCATCATCCCGGAAACAGCCATCATCGATTATGCCTACCTCGCCTTATAAAAACTACGCAGGAGCATACAAAAATCCTGTATATGGAGATGTTAAAGTAATCTCGGAAAATGAGGCACTATATATGATCATGGGCCCGGATAAGGTGAAGATTTCTCTTACACATTACAACCGCGATATCTTTTTAGCGGATGAACCGATAGATAATTTTGTCTCGTTCTATATGGGCCCGGATAATATTTCGGAAAGCTTTGTTATAGACTTGCTAAAAAATGATGGCAATCAGCTCTTTCCGCGTGTGAAAGAAGAATAGGAGTGCAAGTCATTCTAAACTAAGCACGCTGCCATCATTAGGGCTGGAACCTGCCTGCCCCGTACCCAAACGAAGTGAGCAACCGAGGACGAAATGTCCTAGGAAGCATGCCCTTAAGCGACTTGTGGTGAGCGACCGCAGGGAGTACTGAGCGAAGCGAATGTACGCAGTCCTGAGCTTGTCGAAGGACGTAATCGAACCAAGCCGAAGGGTGTGCCGAGAGCTCTCGGCGAACGGCCTGGCAAGAACCTTTTCACGGATAATAACGCAAAAAAGCTGTCATCCCAATATGATAATGTCCTATTATACCAATTTAGAAATGTCCTATTCTAAACCTACCTACAGGTAGGTAGGCATGCTATAATACCTCTTTTGAAAGGAGGCCATTATGGCAGGAAAGGACATTATCATAATGAGCAAGAAAGAACTAAAAAGGGTACCGGTAGTACACAGTGTAATAAATAATAATCTAACTCAAAAAGAAGCAGCTGATATATTAGGGCTCTCTGCCAGACAGGTAAGAAGAATAATAAAAGAGTTAAAGGAAGAAGGCGAAGCAACCTTAGTTCACAGTTCAAGAGGAAGGCCTTCCAATAGAGCTAAGCCCCCTGGCTTAAAGAATAAAATCTTAACTCAGTGCAGTACAATATATAAAGGTTTTAATCCAACATTCGCGGCAGAGAAGCTCTTTGAAAGAGATAAGCTTAAAGTTCATCCTGAGACATTACGCCTTTGGTTTATAGAGTCAGGAATCCAGTATAAGAACCGTAAAACTAAAAAACACCGTACCTGGCGGCCCAGAAGAGACTCCTTTGGGCATATGGTACAACTTGACGGTTCTCATCATGACTGGTTTGAAGGCAGAGGCCCTAAATGTGTTTTAATGGGCTATGTAGATGACGCTACAGGCCGTATCTTTGCCCGTTTCTATAACTATGAGGGCACAAAACCTGCTATGGATAGTTTTAGGCGTTATATCAAAAAATATGGTATACCTCAAAGCATATACCTTGATAAGCACTCAACCTATAAATCGACTAAAAAGACTACGATAGAAGACGAGCTTAACAACATAAAGGCCTTGAGTCAGTTTGAGAGGGCACTCAAAGAACTTGGGGTAGATATAATACATGCAAATTCACCTCAGGCTAAAGGAAGAGTAGAGCGTTCTTTTAGCACTCATCAGGATAGGCTCGTAAAAGAGATGAGGTTGACCGGCATAGGTACTGTAAAAGACGCGAATAGATTCTTGGGGCTCTATTATATTCAGAAACATAACTCTAAATTCGCTGTAATAGCCAAAGACAGAACCAATCTACATATGGTTGTACCAAAACACCTGGATTTAGATAGGATCTTCTCTATAAAACATAAGGCAGCCTTGAGGAATGATTTTACCATACAGTATAACCACAGGTTCTACCAGATACTGGAATCAACAAGTGCAAAAGAGGTTACATTAGAAGAGAGGTTAAATAGCAGATTATACATTTATCATAAGGATAGACAGCTTAGATATAAGCTTATAGATAAGAAGCCACAAAAGACAAAACAGCCATATCAACCAAGAAAACCAAGGTATGTTCCGCCAAAGGATCACCCGTATAGGTTGTTTAAGCTAAGGAAAGCTTCATGAGTTATCCACTAATTCACACTATTAACAAAGAAAGAAAAAGAAGCAAAAAGAAAGAAAGGCTACTACTACTTTTAAATTCAAAACCGGACATTTCTATTTTGGTAGAAACCGGACATTTCTATTTTGGCTTGACAAATAACGCAAAAAAGCTTGAATATTTATAATTGTATGTTATAATATAAAAGTAAGTACAATACTAAAAAATGAAACCCCTGGCATATAATCCGGTGAAGCCATAAAGGCGAAGACGGAAGATAGTCAGGGTTTTATTTTTTTTATGACGAAGATGATTAAAAACACACTAATATACCTGATCATAGCCTGCTTTTTTGTGCAGAGCTGCTCCTCCGGCATAGCTATAGCGAAGCCGGATGCCCTGCGGCCTATGGCATTCAGTAAGCGCGGGGAGATCATTTTTAATCCTAAAGAGTATTCCACGCAGGGCACCATTGCGCGCAAAATAACTCTCATGGGAAAAGGACTGCATACAAATGCTCTAGTTAAAATTGTCATAAAACCAGCGCCTCCTGATACCGGGATTGTCTTTGTAAAGCTCTCCGCAGACGGAAGAGAGCAACGCGTAAGATCTTCTGCGGATAACCTGCGGCATACAAAGAGAAAGACCCTATTGGAAGAGAATGAAGCTGTGGTAATGACACCGGAACATTTTATTTCGGCTTGTTATGCATTAGGATTGCATAACTTGGAAGTGGAAACGCACGGGGATGAGATCCCTATCTTTGACGGCAGCGCAATAAAATTCGTAGAAGCCTTGTCCGTTGCCGGCCGAAAAGAACAGCTAAACAAGCGCGTGCGGGAAGTGGAAATTAAAAAACCCATCTTCTTTATCAGTAAGGGCACTGACGGGAACAAACTATTGATTGCCTTGCCACACAACAGCTTTAAGGTAAGTTATTTTTTGTCATTTGAGCCTGAGATTGCAGAAAAGCAAAACTTTTCGTTCGATTTCGCAATAGATGATTATAAGGAAGATATCTCTAAAGCAAAAACTTTTGGTTTCAAAAAACATGTTGATATTTTACGAAAAGAAGGGTATTCCTACCAAGGATTTGATTTGGAAAATATATGGCTTATCAGTGATGATTTCATTTTGCACAGATCCGGGTTGACTTACTCTGATGAATTCGCGCGGCACAAGGCGCTGGATATGACTGGCGATTTCTCTGTTCTAGGGGGTCGAATAAAAGCGCATATTATCGGGATTAGAACAGGCCATCGACACAATGCCCATTTAGCTAAGTTTATCGCGCAGCAAGACAAAATCACATATACAGAAGAGGAATTAGACAATGTATACAAAATACTTTGCGGTTTTTTGAAAACTGATACTATAACATCTGATGTTTTTTTGGAGATAATTTCAGCATTGGAAAAATATTACCCACTATGGATTGCAAATATACCAATAAATCCAGGCCATCAGAAGGTTATAAAAGCCCTTACTGATACAGATGAAGAGATATTGGACACTGATCCCAATCTGCCTGATCAGCCACTTGCAAAAAGGTTGGTCAGCAAGCTAAAAAACTCAAAGCAGCTGCTACTCTATGGAGAATTGCCATCTATGTTAAAAGGTTTTATATCTTCGAATGAGCATAACCTGTTCGAAAGGGCAATGGATACCAGGAAAGCTGAGATACTCATAGGAGCAGGGAGTAATTCCAACTGGGATATTGCTATTAGAAGGAATACCGATATAATGGTAATCTGGGATATAAATGAAGAGGCTATTGTGGCGCAGGAGTATCTATATAAGCCTCTTATACTAATAGCTAATTCACCGGCGGAATTTATGTCACTCTTATCAGGAGTTCCCATATCTGAGGAGATGAAAGATCGAAGTATTGAAGAAACCTTCAAATATATTAACGAATTCTGGAAAGATATAGAACGCAACTCGCCCAAAAGAATAAGATCGAGTGATGAATACATAGATGAAATCGCAAAGCGCATAGCAGAGCATCCGATGCTTGGCGCACAGCACGCGATATTTGTTAAGAGGCATCTTATGTACACAAGAAACCTTTACCGACGATATTATAATGTTCAAAGAAAAGGCCTGCACAATGTCTTTTCATATGACCTCACTATAGGGTATCGCGATAATCCATATAAAGATTTTAAGCGCACCTATAACCCTGATTGGCTCGTTGAATCCGGGGCGCAGCGCACGCAGGTCACAGCACCTAACTTCTCAAGTTTTTCATCGCTTAAATCCTTCAAAAAACTAAAGATACTCTTTGAGCAAGAACACGTCTACTATATCATAGGTGATATCTTTAAGAAAGAGGGGTACGAAACCATAGCCAGGCTCTCCAAAGAAACAGGCTTAAAAGTAAGCGGACTTTCTATTGCTAATATAATCGACTCAATAGCAGGAAATGGTGAGGAAGCATCTATGCTAAGAAATATGATTATAGATATAGTGCGCTTACATCTTGATATTGATGAAACCTTTACCATATATGAAACTCATGGCATCAACTCTGAGCATACATATGAGACATTTGACATAGACAGCACTGCAGATGATAATGTTTCAGAAAATACTGCCAAGCCCCTGGTAAATAGCCTGTCATTAGACAAAGCAGTACAATCAGCAGCATAAATAATCCCAAATCCACAAATGGCCCAAACCTGCATCTATATTCCCCTTGAAAATCCCCCAAAACCGCGCTAAAACAAACGAAGCGCAGTCCTCCGAAGTCTGCTAAAATAGTTTACCCAATATAGACGTGAGAGGATAGCTTTACTATAGGTTCTTTACCGTAAAGGGAATATGAATAGGTGGCGAAGATCATGATGCCAGATTGAAATATTTGGCATTTTTTTATTTTTAATGCAAGAAAGCGTTACTGTAGAGCTTTATACAGGTGAGCTTCCTTCGAAGAAGAAATCGATCGTCTTAGAACATCGCCTCAGTGAGATTCCTTGCTTTATTTTTCATTTTCTTGAAAGAAAATCCCCATTTCAAACGTCTATATATATGGAGGGTCAAATAAAACAGAAAGGGGGAAACAAACTATGCCAAATTTGGTGTTAACGAAGGTCATTGGCCAAAAAATCTATCTTATTAGAGGGCACAAGGTTATGATTGACAAGGATTTAGCATCTTTGTACAAAGTTCCCACTGGAAGACTAAACGAACAGGTTAAGCGTAACAGGGGACGATTTCCAATTCTGAAAAAATGGGTTTAAGGCGCAGGCCTTACGCATTTACTGAACATGGCGTAGCAATGCTTTCAAGTGTTCTTAATAGCGAAAGAGCTGTTCAGGTTAATATAGCTATAATGCGTGCCTTTGTAAAACTCCGTAATATACTATCAACTCATAAAGAACTTGCCCACAAGCTCAAGGAATTAGAGCAAAAAACAGAAAAGCACGATACTGAGATCCAAGCTATCTTTGAAGCGATAAGGCAGCTCATGAAGCCTCCGGCACAGCCAAGGCGAAGGATAGGCTTTCATGCGGAATAAAATAGAAAGAGGGGAACCATGCCAAATTTGGTGTTAACGGAGGTCATTGGCCAAAAAATCTATCTTATTAGAGGGCATAAGGTTATGATAGATACCGACATAGCCCAGCTTTATGACGTAAAAACTAAAAGGCTTAATGAACAAGTGAAAAGGAATATAAGGCGCTTTCCAACAGACTTTATGTTTCAGTTAACAAAGAAAGAGAAATGCGAACTGGTCGCAAATTGCGACCGGTTCAAACAGCTTAAACACTCAACTGTTACGCCCTATGCCTTTACAGAACAGGGGGTTGCTATACTCTCAAGTGTACTTAATAGCGATAGGGCTATCCAAGTCAACATAGCCATTATGCGTGCCTTTGTTAAGCTAAGGCAAGTTCTATCAACTAATAAAGCGCTTGCTCATAAGCTAGAACAATTAGAGCGTAAGACAGAAAAGCACGATACTGAGATCCAGGCAATCTTTGAGGCCATAAGACAGCTTATGAAGCCTCCGGCACAGCCAAGGCGAAGGATAGGTTTTCATAAAGAATAACAAAAACTTAAAAATTTTCTGCTCAGGATTCTTTTTTAAAACAGGCGACACAATGCTGTCGCTCACATCTTTTATAATAGCCCCATACATTAATAATAAAAACACAAAATGGCTTAAGGGGTTCATTCTACACTTCACCCTCCTATAAAACAGGATCTGCCCCTTAAGCCACTCTCCGTAGGTCATAGACCCAAAAAAGAAAGGGGTAGAAGGATGAAGCAGGTTTTTTTCTCAGTGACAAGTGTACTGATGTTTGTACTAATAAGCAGCGCCGTAGCATTTAACCCACTAACAGTGCGTGCACAGATGGAGTTTGCTCCTGCCGAGGCACCCATAAGCCAGGGCTTAAATCCTGTCCCAACAGTCAACAGGAAAGAGCTTATCAGTAGCATACCTGCTATTCAAGCACCCATTAATACAACAAAGGCATTTGAAGAGCTTCATAAAGATAAAAATTTAATAGTTGAGCTTGATGAATTTGAGGTAAAGGTAAATAGTGACTTCTCATACCAGGTCCGTGATAAAAAGAGGATAAAGATCCTAAACGACTCTATAATTGACGCATTAGGAGAGATGCCTCTCTACTACAATAGCTCCAGATCCAAGATAACAAGCCTAAAGGCCCATACAATCGCTCCGGATGGCACAATATACCCCTGCTCACAGATCCAGGACCTAAACCTCTATAAGCAGGCTATCTACTCTGATATGAGAGTCAAGGTTGTAACCTTTAGCCGAGTAACAGTGGGCTCAAGATTAGAATATGAGGTCATAACAGACCACTCAAGAGGCGCTATAGAGGATAGCTTTTTCATGGATTTTTATTTAAGCTTCCGATCACCTGTTAAAGAGCAGAATATATCCTTTGCATTACCTAAGAGCCTTAATATTGCCTATAGAGAATATAATCTTAAGTTTAAGCCTAATATAACAGAAGATGCGAATAATATTAGATACTCCTGGCACCTACTAGATATGTATGAGGAGCCGTTAAGAGAAAAGATGCTTCCACCATCAGATAATCTTGTATCCGATTGCTTCCAGTTCTCATCTATCAAGAGTTGGGATGATGTATCAGCATGGTATTATAACCTCGTACAGAAAAACCTATTAATTACCCCTGAGATAATCTCTAAAGCCAAAGATCTTACAAAGGATAAGCTCGGGATAAGGGAAAAGACAAAGGCCATATTAGAATATATACAAAAAGACTTTCGTTACGTATTCATGGGCTTTGGCGATAACAGACTTGAACCACACAAAACAACAGAGGTCTTTAATAATAAATACGGGGATTGCAAAGACCTCTCGCTCTTATGCATGGCATTCTTAAAATCAGCATCAATAGACTCATCTATCGCCTTATTCAATACAGAGAGCTCCATATCAGACCCGAGTAAGGACTTGCCTTTTCCAACGCTATTTGACCATGTACTTCTACTTGTTAGAGACCCTGAGAAAGGGGATTTTTTCATAGACCCTCTGTTGAATGGTTATGATATAGAAGAGTACCCACTTTATTATCAGCACGCCTACACATTCGTAATTGGCGAAAAAAAAGGAGAGTTTAAGCGCTTCCCCATATTCAGCAGAGAACGTATCTATGATGAGTCTGATTTTACAGTAACTATTGAAACTGATGGTTCCGCGACATCAGAGAATCGCGCAATCTGGGGCCTTGATTTCTCAATAAAGATGCGTAATAAATTAAAATCCATGAATGATGATGAAAAAAACACTTGTACGAATATT
>Ga0208648_1003252_pt1 | contig 10374 bp, 9 predicted proteins | sample AntAceMetag02UKL_FD_184772 | JGI IMG/M metagenome (GOLD analysis project Ga0208648, IMG submission 184772) | Saline lake microbial communities from Ace Lake, Antarctica - Antarctic Ace Lake Metagenome 02UKL (SPAdes) (version 2) | ecosystem: Environmental > Aquatic > Non-marine Saline and Alkaline...
GACCCAGCCCCGCTCTCATGCACCCGTCTCGGCTGCGCACCGATGGGGTTAAAAGTCAAAATCCCAAACCTGAAAATCTAACCATTAATTATACTGTCGGATGTTGATCCAACAACCGGTTTGTTGTGTTTAAGGTTCTATGTTTTAAAACTCTAAAATCGTAATTATACACCCTCCCATCAAGGGAGTGGAAACAAAGGCCCCAATCTCGACCGACAGTAAAAAGTTCGAACGAAGGGTTATCGCTCCCTCTCCCCTTGCGGGAGAGGGTCGGGGTGAGGGGTAGTAAAAAACAACGCTGCAACGGGTTTTAACCCCAGAACCTAAGAGGCTGTTCAAAAATGTCTGAATGCAAGGCGCGTGCAGTAATGGGGAATGAGGCGTACATTTTGTACGCCGCAATGACACGTAACAAGCGCAACGCAGCAGACAGGCATTTTTCAACAGCCCTCCAACCGCTGGCGTGCAGCTTCCCTGATCCACACATGCAAATCCCTGCTTTGCACGACATGACGTAAATCCTGCACCATAAGCGTATGCACAATTTTCATCCCGATATCTGTTGGCGTGTACGGGTTCAGGACAAGAGCCTTTTTGACGGCATAGCGGACCGACCATTTCCGGCTGTGAAACACTTCCCGCTGCACATCTGCTGCTGCCGGCCTTTTGGAACTCAACTTCAGCACATCTGATTCGATAAGCGCGGGATTTTTTAAAAGCGTACGAATAACCTGCAGATTGGTATCGGAAAACATGCGCGTAAGCTGATCCCGGTTCCCGCTCTTTGCCATGGCAACCCGCACCCCGGAAGGAATTTCATCTGCGCTGCTTTCCCCAACATTATTAAACACCCGGCTCGAATCGGGCCGTGAGAGCAGGCGTACAAGTTCCTCAAAACCCGAGTGCTGCGCGCTCACATACACATCACTCATAAAGCTGTTGCCGGCCTTGCGCGTGAGCACTGAAACATCCAAAGCCTCAAACAGCAGGCAGTGATTGCCCTTGCGCTCAGCGGCCCCGGCAATGATTGCTTGCAGCAGTTCCGCAACTTCGTCCGGTTCAAGCTCACACAACTTTTCCACCAGAAGATGCGTGCGCATGGAACGCTCCGGCACGGTGAAAAGCGCACTAAAAATCTGCTGCGGAGATGTGGGTTCGCTACTCATAACAGTTCCATCGGAATTCTTGTCTTCTTATAAAAAATTGATGCCCGGCGTTAAACTACTTTTTTTGTTCATTTCTTTGCTCACTCCAAAGGGCTGTAGCTGACAGGCCAACGGCCTGTCTCAACAACCAAAGAAAAGCTGCGCTGCAACGGGATTTAAAACCCTGAGACAAAGATACAAACCTCAAAAACAAATCAGTTGTAGGGTGGACTCACGAAGTGTGTCCACCGCAAACGATACAATTGGTGGACGTGCTGCGCAAGTCCACCCTACGTTATTCTTTCTGTCTTATCCGCCGCTGTGGCACATGACACGCTTCTTGCCTTTGATTTTAAAACCCCATCGTAGCATAGCCGAGCGGAGCGTTTGGACACGGATACAGAACGGCAAGCTGTCTAAGCGAAGCGAGTTCTTGACGTTCCCGCGAACAAACGTTTCGCGAGGGAAGTTCCGCCACAGGTGGAACCAGGATACGCAGGGGGCGGCTTTTCTTTGGTTCGTTTCTTTGTGCCGCACAAAGAAATGAACATTCTTTTTCAGTACGTTGTAAACAAACGTTTTGGGGCGCCTGCTGCTCCCTAATAAAATACGTATTGCTGCATCATACAAAATATGCTGTAATTCTTAAAACAAAACACATAGCATCCACAAGGACAAAAATATGGCAATTAGCAAAGAACTACTCGATATTCTGGCCTGCCCGAAATGCAAGGGCGATCTTGTACTCACCGAGCAACAGGACGGTCTTATCTGCAACGCCTGCCGGATTATGTTTCCCATCAGGGATGATATCCCGATCATGCTCATTGATGAAGCCACGCCTCTGGACAACGAGCAATAGACCTTTTCCTTCTCATTCTAAACCGTTATTTGAATTGTCATCTCGACCGCAAGGAGAGATCTTGGAGGGACACGCTTCCGCGTGTCCGATCAATTTAATTAGCGACACAAAGCTTAACTGCTCAAAACTTTTTACGTTCATTTCTTTGCTCGCTCCAAAGAAACGAACCAAAGAAAAGGCGCCCAGCAGCTTGGCCTTCGGCTCTCCTCGCGAAACACCTTAATGCGGGGACGGCACGAACTCATCCCGCTTCTCGCGGGACTCAAACAGCGTGGCGCCCTAATCCGCATTCATGCGCTTCGCTCGGCCGCGCTGCAACGGGTTTAAAAACCCTAAGACAAAGATACAAACCTCAAAAACAAATCAGTTATAGGGTGGACTCACGAAGTGTGTCCACCGCAAACGATACAATTGGTGGACGTGCTGCGCAAGTCCACCCTACGTTATTCTTTCTGTCTTATCCGCCGCTGTGGCACATGACACGCTTCTTGCCTTTGATTTTAAAACCCCATCGTAGCGTAGCCGAGCGGAGCGTTTGGTCACGGATACTGAGCGGCAAGCTGTCTGAGCGAAGCGAGTTCTTGACGTTCCCGTGAACAAATGTTTCGCGAGGGAAGTTCCGCCACAGGCGGAACCAGGATACGCAGGGGGCGGCTTTTCTTTGGTTCGTTTCTTTGTGCCGCACAAAGAAATGAACATTCTTTTCCAGTACGCCGCAATGACACATGACAAGCGCAACGCAGCAGTAGGTTTTTCAACAGCCCCCCAAACCCGCGAAATCCTCCACACTGCGCTGCTTACAGCTAGAATCCATACGCATAGTTTCTAACAGCGCAATATTTGCGGCCAGCTCAGCGCGGGTCTTGCACGTAAATGCTGCGCTTCGCAGCGGGCGTATTCGGTGGAAGCCCTTGGTGTACCAGCCGAAAAACTTCCGAAAGCGCTTTATGCCCTGTACCTCGCCGTAAAGATCAATGCACATATCAAGATGCTCAAGCATAAGCGCGGCAATCTCAGCCGGGGCGGGGCGCTCGGGCGCTTCTTCTCCGGCCAGCGCGGACTGTATTTCAGTAACTATCCAGGGGTTGCCCAGCGCTCCGCGAGCGAGCGTGATCCCGTCACATCCGGTTTGCTTGAGCATTTCAAGGGCATGCGCGGCTGAGAATACATCACCGCTTCCGATCACCGGGATTGTGAGCGCCTGCTTAACCTGCGCAATATCCTCATAGGAGACCCGGCCGCCATAACCCTGAGAGCGGGTGCGCCCGTGAACAAACACAGCCTGCACCCCGGCATCCTGGGCGCGAAGCGCCACCTCGCAGGCATTGCGAGACTCATTGTCCCATCCGGAGCGAATTTTTAGGGTTACCGGAACATCGGCTGCCGCGACCATAGCGCGCAGCAATGCTTCCAGCTTTAGGGGCTCTTTCATCAGGGACGCACCTTGGTCAACCCCTACCACCTTGCGCGCAGGGCAGGCTGCGTTCACATCAATCACATCAAACTTAAAAGGCTTGAGAATCTCAATGGCACGCGTGAGCACAGAGGCGTCATTGCCGACAAGCTGCACGCCAAGCGGGCGATCCGGCGGTTCAGAGTCAATCATGCGCAGTGTGCGACGGCTGTCATTGACAAGCGAGAGCGCGCTGATCATTTCCGTAAAGGCCAAACAGCAGCCTTTCCGGCGGTTCATCAGGCGATAGGGCATATCGCTGATGCCGGCAAGCGGGGCCAGCACAACACAGCTGGGCAATTTCAGACTACCGATCGAAAGGGGGGGCATCACGTCTCCCGTACGCAGGGCTTCACAGTATCTCGCGCAGGGCGGCAACGCAGCGGGAGTTTTCCTCAGGGGTTCCAACCGTAATGCGCAGGCAATTGCGAAGAAGCGGGTGGGCAGCGTCTAAGCATTTTATAAGAACACCACGCTTGACTAATTCGGCATACACGTGCGGGGCATCCATGTCAAAAGTTCTCACCAGCACAAAGTTGGCCTCGCTCGGAAACACGTCCAGCCCGGGCGTCTCCTGCAGGGCGTGTGCAAGCTCCTCCCGATCAGCTCGAATCCGTGCGGCCTGCGCCTGAAAATCCTCAAAGTTCTCCAGCGCGAACGCGGCCCCGGCCTGGGTCAGGGAGTTAATATTGTAGGGCAGGCGCACCTTATCAAACTGCTCCAGCCACGCGGGCCGTCCGATCAAAAAGCCCAGCCTGAGGCCGGCAAATCCCACCTTTGAAAAGGTCCGCATGATAAGCACATTATCAAACTCGCGCGCAAGCGGAAGATAGTCGCTGTCACAAAAGGGGGTGTAGGCTTCATCGATTACCACCAGACCCGGGGCAGTCTCCACAAGAGCGCGTACATGCTCAACCGGGAACAAATTGCCGGTCGGATTATTGGGCTGGGCCAGAAACAACACAGCCGGTTTGTTTTTTCTAAGCGCATAAAGCGCGTCCTCCAGATCAAGGCTGAAATCGCTCTGCAACGCAATACCCTGATACTTCATCCCGGTGATGCGCGCCAGCATGGAAAACATAACAAAGCCCGGTTCAGGCGCCATGACCACGCGCTCAGGGCTTGTGATAGCAAGCATGATCATCTGAATCAATTCATCAGAACCGTTCCCGAGCAGAACATCCATGTCCGGCCCAATGTTCATGACCTCACGCAGACGCTTTCCAACCTCAGGGGCACGCGGATCGGGATAGCGGTTAACCGCAGGGCCCGCCAGCACTGCGGCCCATTGCTTCTTTAAGCCCTCTGGCAGTGCGTACGGGTTTTCCATTGCATCGAGCTTTAGCATACCTTCGGCATCAGGCACGTGATAGGCACCCAGAGCCTGAATTTCGGGTCGAATAAGTGTTTTGGCACTCTTGTCAAAACTCATATTAAAATCTCCCTCTAGGGGTAAAATTATATCTAAACCTCAGGACTTACTTCTTTACGTTCATTTCTTTGTGCGGCACAAAGAAACGAACCAAAGAAAAGCCGCCCCGGCGTTTCGCGTCCCGACTAAAGTCGGGATTCCCTCGTCGGGCACATGATAGCGGGGTCGTCATGAACTCGCACATTTGGGCGCTCGGACAGCATAACGACCCAGCCCCGCTCTCATGCACCCGTCTCGGCTGCGCACCGATGGGGTTGAAAGTCAAAACCTTAAAAACAATAAACAAAAATTCTGAAGCCTAGGTTCGTTTTTTTAGATTTTATGGTTTTAAAACCCATTGCAGCGTAGCCGAGCTGCTGGGCGCTTTGAGTCAAGGCTTTCAGGCTTGACCGCTACGCTCTTTGGTTCGTTTATTTGGAGTGAGCAAAGGGCTATAGCTGTCAGCCCAAATGGGCTGACTCAATGAACAAAAAGTTTTTAAAATCTTCTGGATTCCGGCCTTCGCCGGAATGACAGATGTTTTTCAGCAGGCTGCATCCGACACAGGATACTCTTTCACAACCTGGTAATCAGTCTTTCTCTGCTTCGGCACCCGTCCGGAGCCCCGGATAAGAGCAACCATTTCCTGCTCGGTAATGCGGTTGTGCGTCCCGGCAGCACGCACAACATTTTCCTCCAGCATGATAGAACCCAGATCATTTGCGCCAAAATGCAAACCGACCTGTCCAACATCACGGCCCTGCGTCAGCCATGAACCTTGAATATTGGGGATATTGTCAAGGTACAGGCGCGCGACCGCCAACAGGCGCAAATATTCAAAAGCAGATACCTCAGCATCGGTTTTCAGCTCACTGTTGCCAGCCTTAAAGGTCCAGGGAATAAAAGCGCGAAACCCACCGGTGCGATCCTGTAGCTCCCGCAAAAGCTCAAGATGGGCCGCACGCTCGGCATTAGTCTCAACGCTACCGATCATCATGGTTCCGGTTGTACGCATGCCGATAGCGTGGGCGACCTCCATCACGGCCATCCACTGCGCTGAAGAAATTTTATGCGGACTTACCTCCTTGCGCACCCGGTCGGACAAAATTTCAGCACCGCCCCCGGGTATGCTGTCGAGCCCGGCTGCGCGCAGCCGATTAAGCAGCTCTTCCAGATCAAGCCCTGATTTCTTTGAGAGATGCTGCACCTCCGGGGGTGAAAGGGAATGAATACAGATGTCAAAGCGCTGCTTAATTGAACGAAACAGATCTTCAAAATAATCAATGCCCAGATCGGGATGCAATCCACCCTGCAACATAACCTGAGTCGCACCCATGCGCACGGCCTCTTCAGTTTTGGCCAGGACCTCCTCAACACTTAACAGGTAGGCCTCAGGAGAATCTGCCTCGCGGTAAAACGCGCAAAAGCGGCAGCGGCATTCACAGATATTGGTGTAATTTATATTGCGGTCAATCTGAAATGTGGACACGTTGTCAGGATGCAGTTCACGTCTTTTGGCATCAGCAAGGCGACCCAGCTGCAAAAGATCACCCCCGGTGAGAAGCTCCTCTGCCTCTTGGGTTGTGATGCGCTGTCCCTCAGACAGCTTATTATATATATCCATATACTTTTCTGTTTCAGGCATATCCACTCCCGCTATGAAATACTCAACAGTTTTCAGTGTAGCAAGAATCCCCCGTGCTGTAAAAAATTAATTTGTGTGGAGCCTTAGACAACCTCTATACCTGTCATTCCGGCGCAGGCCGGAATCCAGAAGATTTAAAAAAACTCTTTTTGTTCATTTCTTTGTGCGGCACAAAGAAACGAACCAAAGAAAAGCCGCCCCGACGTTTCGCGTCCCGACTAAAGTCGGGATTCCCTCGCCGAGCACATGATCGCGGGGTCGTCATGAACTCGCACATTTGGGCGCTCGGACAGCATAACGACCCAGCCCCGCTCTCATGCACCCGTCTCGGCTGCGCACCGATGGGGTTAAAAGTCAAAATCCCAAACCTGAAAATCTAACCATTAATTATACTGTCGGATGTTGATCCAACAACCGGTTTGTTGTATTTAAGGTTCAAAGTTCAATGTTACAAACCTAAGATCTCTACCCCTTCGCCTGCTGCTCGTCATTCCGGGTTCTGTTTTTAAAACCCGTTGCAGCGCAGCCGAGCGAAGCGCATGAATGCGGATCAGGGCGCCACGCTGTTTGAGTCCCGCGAGAAGCGGGATGAGTTCGTGCCGTCCCCGCATTCAGGTGTTTCGCGAGGAGAGCCGAAGGCCAAGCTGCTGGGCACCTTTTCTTTGGTTCGTTTCTTTGGAGTGAGCAAAGAAATGAACGTAAAGTTTTTTTAAAAATCTCTTTCCTCAAAATAACAGCGCACTTACGTGCGTAAAAAACGTTTTTCGATTTCCGCAGCGCTGATACGGATAAATGTCGGCCTCCCGTGCGGGCAGGCATGCGGATTATCACAGGCCCCAAGCCTGCGAACCAAATGCAGCTGCTCGGTTGTGTCAAGCGTGCGACCGGCCTTGACCGCGTGTGTCTTGCAGGCCAGCACTGCTGCCAGCTCCTGTTGACGAGAATCAAAAGCGCTTGTCTGGCTGAGCTCAACCAGTTCGTGCACACAGTCAGTAAGCAGGGCCGCGGCATCGCTGTCCATCAAACAGCCCGGAACAGCAAGAATTGAAAACGATCCACCTCCCTGATCATTCAAGCCAAACCCCATACCCTCAAGCAATTTGCGATCCTGCTGCAGTACCACTGACTCCTGCTCGCCGAGCTGCAACTCCGCCGGAAAAAGCAACTGCTGGGAGGCAGCCTTTTCGTGCTGCATGCCAGACAACAAATCCTCATACACTACGCGCTCATGGGCAGCATGCTGATCAACCAGAAAAAAACCGTCCTTTGATTCAACAACAAGGTAGCAGGCATGCAGCTGACCCAAGATCCGGATCATGTCAAAAGGCAATTCCTGCTCTTCGGTCTCAAGCAGGGCCTGCGCTGCGCTCATGCGCGATGCAGGGCCATCAGCAAAAAAATCCGGGCGGTTGTCAGCTGATCGCGGCGCGGATGGAACGCTCCAGCTCGTATCCTCAACCCGTTCATGCCCAAATGCGGCGCGTGTCTCAGATGCGCGAAAAGAGGAAGGCGGCTGAAGCAGGCTCGCTGTATCCGGCTGAACATGGAATCCGTGCTTGCGAAGTTCTGCGCGCACAGCACCGGTGAGTTGCTGAATGAAGGTACGCTCATTGCGGATGCGCACCTCACGCTTGGCAGGATGAACATTCACATCAATATTGTCAGGAGAAATATCTAAAAACAAAACCGCTACCGGGAAACGGCGGGCGGGAAGAAACTCATCATAGGCGCGGCTAAGAGCATTATTGATCGCAGGCGATACAACCGGGCGTGAGTTAATAAAAATTTTCTGGCCCGTGCGGTTAACACGCGTGTAATCAGGCGAGCCGATACAGCCATGCACCCCTAGATCGCTTGCACTGAGTTCAAAATCAACCACGTTCTCATTGAACTCCTCACCAAGCACCTGAGCCATGCGCTCGCGGTGATTAGCGCAGGCCGGATAATCTGCAGCAGCAAGATCGTTCTTCTGCAAGACAAACGAAATATCGGGTCGGCTGAGCGCAAGAGAGTTAAACATCTCGGCAATGGCGCCGTATTCAGCCGCGTCGGATTTCAAGAAACGACGACGCGCGGGCGTATTATAAAACAGATCCTCAACCACAATGGTGGTGCCGATCGCATGCACGCCCTGGCTGACGTCGGGACTTTCACCACCGGATGTCTGCACAATCGTAGACGTGTCAGCATTGGCTGTACGGGTGATGATGGACAAACGTGAGACGGACGCGATGCTCGCCATGGCCTCCCCGCGAAACCCCATGGTGGCAATGCCCTGAATATCCTCCAGCGTTGAAATCTTACTAGTGGCGTGCCGGATCAAACAGGTCTTGGCATCTGCTTCATCCATGCCGCCGCCGTCATCACTGACGCGAACCCGGCTTTTGCCCCCGTGGCTGACCTTAACGGAAATTGTACCCGCACCGGCATCAAGAGCATTGTCCAGCAGCTCCTTTACGACCGAAGCCGGTCGCTCAACCACCTCACCGGCGGCGATTTTATTGATCACAAGATCGGAAAGAACCTGAATGCAACCCATAGCAACACTAATCCTTCAAAGTGCAAAACCTGCCGCAAAAACAACTGTCTTGATCAAGTCTGTACCATAAGCCATCGCTGTTTGCGTGTCAAATAGATATCCCTAAAAGAGCGGCATCCAGTTCACAAATATTCGTTCAGACAGCAGCCAGAGACAGGTCCTAGTATGGGTATAAGGGCAATGCAGGAGACCAGATACACTGGTGAGGCAGAGAAAAGGAGATTAGTGGCTGTTGTTTTGAGTTAATGTGAAAGCATTCAACAAACTCAACAACGTCCCCCAATTTGTATTTTACTCCACAAGACGCAGCCTGAAGAAGTGATTTTGTAATCGAGGCCACGGGATGCCGAGTTGGGAGAGTGTCCGCGGCAGAGCCCAGAAGCTTATCGGTGCGGTCCCTCTGAGCAGCAACCACGTCAAGGAGCCAAGGGTGCTAGAATCCCTGGGTAAGAATGGTAGCCACCTGCGGCGCAGATTAACCAGCTCCTCTGCAGTCACCAAATTGGTGTAACCGTAGTTTCGCCGCATTTCCACACGAAAGGAACCAGCGCGATCGAACAATTGACGATACAGGTTTACACTTCGGTAAACTGCTTGATACTCACCCCGTGATAGGGATACACCCTGATGTACAGTCGACTCACGCAGGATAATCGCCCCCCCTTCAACAAGACGGTTTTTCAAAGAACGGAGCAACGTTATAACATCTGAGTCATTCAAATACATACACAGGCCACCAAGGAAGATCATGTCGAAGGAGCCTTCCGGAAGGTCATGTCGACCGTCACCTTCAAGTATCGTAACATTGGGCAGACGAGCCACCCTTTCCCTGGCAACCTTCAACATCAGGCTGCTTTGCTCAATTCCCATGACAGTATTATAGCGCCTTGCAAAGAGCTCGGTCCAAGTCCCCGCACCACAGCCAACATCAAGCACTCGCCCCGAGCTATGCACCTCGTCGAGCCAATCATTGATAGTTTGTATCTCTTTATTCAATCGATATCTGGCCGCACTGGCTGGGAGATTATGCTCATGGGCCATCATACTGACAGTGGCTGCTGTGCCACCCCTTGAACTATCAAAATAGCTTTTGACAGCGGCATCATCGATCTGTTGTTTGGCAAAATCGTGCTGTTTCATGGGTTAATCGCTACCCATAAACTTTCTCCATTTCCCTGGTTTATTACTACCAGGTGGATTCAAGTTTGAAGTGCAACTTTTATAGGTGAATTTAAGTGGTGAGCTGCGTTACTATCTAAGCCACTTAAACGACCAAGTAAAAGGAGCACCGATGAAAAAATATAAGCAGCTCACCAGTG
>Ga0208648_1003254_pt1 | contig 10373 bp, 8 predicted proteins | sample AntAceMetag02UKL_FD_184772 | JGI IMG/M metagenome (GOLD analysis project Ga0208648, IMG submission 184772) | Saline lake microbial communities from Ace Lake, Antarctica - Antarctic Ace Lake Metagenome 02UKL (SPAdes) (version 2) | ecosystem: Environmental > Aquatic > Non-marine Saline and Alkaline...
TGACTTTGTGAACCTCAACAAGAAATCCCTCGGTAAAAATAATGAGCTACTGAAGGGAAAGACTTACCTTTTGCCTGTTACAGAAAATCCGCCTACTAAAGGTGCATCAACTGAAACAGGTGTTTTCCCTATTTTCGGGAAGAAGTATAAAAACATTGAGTTTAAGGACAACCAGCTTCAGGGAGCTATTTTTTATGTGATTGCCGGCCATGGTGGCCCCGACCCGGGTGCCCTGGGAAAAAGAAGTGGCCACCAGATGTGTGAGGACGAATATGCCTACGACATCAGTTTGCGCCTGGCCCGAAAACTGCTGGAACACAATGCCACTGTTTACATCATTACCCGCGACCCCAATGACGGCATCCGTGATGAAATGTACCTGAAATGTGATAAAGATGAGAAGGTTTATGGTGACCTGACCATCCCGCTGAATCAGGTAAAAAGGCTAAAACAGCGCACTACTGCAGTAAATAAAATCTCAAAAGGATACACAGGGCGACATGAACGCCTGATTGAATTGCACGTGGATTCGAGGTACCAAAAACAAAAGGTCGATATTTTCTTTTATCACTATCCAAATAGTAAAAAAGGCAAGGAATTGTGCAATACACTGTTTCAAACCGTGAAAAAGAAATACGCCGAAGTCCAACCAAACCGGGGATACCACGGTACAATTAAAGGCCGAAAACTCTACACCCTGCGCTATGCCAATCCGGTTTCTACCTACATCGAACTAGGGAATATAAACCATGACAGGGACCAGCAGCGGCTGGTAATTGTAGATAACCGCGAGGCCATCGCCAACTGGCTTACTTTGGGGTTGATCAAGGATTATAAAAATTCAAAGTAGGGGAAGGTGGAGAAGGTATATGGTATAGGTGTGAGCAAGGTTTATAGGGGAAATAGGGTTTATAAGGGGAATAAGGGACATAAGGGGGATGAGATCGGTAATCCATACGGACTCCTTTCAGTCGTCGGTAAATGGTAATCGGTGTGTTCAGTGGAACTCATAAAAAACCCTGGAGTTGGCAGTTGACTTTCCAACGTTTGCCGGCTGGCGGACTTGGAAACGTCAAGGAAGGTGAAAAATGGTATGGTGTATAGGGGATAAGGAAGGGAGATTATTGGATGTGAAATAGATAGTTCGAAGTTTTTACGCAAGCTAATACGATTCAATTGGGCATCATTCATCGACAAAAAAATAAACGGGCTACAAACTAACTTCGAACGGATAGCAGCGATATTGAAAAAATTACTTAAAAGGTTTTAGAAGATGATTCAAAATGTCAAGTTATCACACCCGACTTTCCAACATCCGCCAGAACTTGGAAACGTCAAGGAAAGTGAAAAGAACATTTGGCAATAGGTTAACGAAAGGATGACCTGACTGAGTCGAAGACCAGTCAGAGTCAACTAGAACAAAAGAAGCAACTTTTGTCAATCAAACATTTTTATCCTCTAACTTCTACCTTCTTCAATGCGACGACAATTCATTCTTAGCTTCAATATTCAGCAATTCCACCCGCAACATATTCAATGCCGCCAGTGCAGCCTTTCGGATATTTCGTCCACGGTGTTCGCCAAACAGGAACTTTTGAGCAATTACTTTATCAGGAGTTGCCAATGCAATCCAGGTTGTGCCCACGGGTTTTTCTTCGGTGCCACCATCGGGGCCGGCAACACCTGAAGTTGCAAGCGCATAATCGGTATTGAGTTTTTCGCGAACGCCGAAAGCCATTTGCTTGACCACCTCTTCACTCACCGCCCCGTGCTGTTCCAATGAGGTTAATTTCACCCCAAGTTCATCCCTCTTCACCTCGTTGGCATACGAAATCACCGAGCCCTTAAAGTATTCAGAACTTCCCGGAATGCTGGTAATCAAATGTGCGATATATCCACCAGTGCAACTTTCGGCAGTAGCCAAAGTCTTTAGTCGAGATTTCAATAATTTACCTACTACCTGCTCGAGGGTTTCATCATTGTATCCAAAAATCAAATCAGGGATAATGGTTTGAAGTTTACTAATCTCCTCCTCTAGTTGCCCGGTTAAAGTTAGCTGGTTTGAACCAATTGCTGTCACCCTCAATCGTACAATACCTGGCTGGGGCAAAAAGGCCAATTTGATATTCTCAGGAAGCTGAACCTCCCAGCCCTCTATGGTTTTTGCAAGAAATGATTCACCCACGCCCTGGGTCATTACTGTTGTGTGGACAATAAAACTTCCGTTGAGTTTTTTTGAAAGCCGGGGTAAAATCTGATTGCTCACCATCGCTTTCATCTCGAAAGGCACTCCAGGCATCGACACAATAATTTTCCCCTCCCTCTCGAACCACATTCCCGGGGCAGTTCCATTTATGTTATTCAGGGGAGTGCAGTTTGCCGGAATTTCAGCTTGCTTGCGGTTGAGTGCGCTTACCGGGAAACCTCTCAGTTTAAACAACGATTCAACATTTCTGAAGGCCTCTTCGTTAAATACAAGTTCCGTATCGAAATACTCACACAGGGTAACTTTGGTAATATCATCTTTAGTAGGCCCAAGTCCGCCAGTAATCAGGATAACATCAGCATGCGTTTCAGCCTCTGCAAGCGTATTTAAAATGTGTTCCCGCTCATCAGATATACTGGTGATTTGATGAACCCGTATCCCAACAAGGTTCAACTGATCAGCTATCCATGCCGAGTTGGTATCGATTACCTGGCCAATCAATAGCTCGTCGCCGATGGTTATAATTTCTGCTGTCATTTGTTAACTATATCTTTTTTATTCAAAAATCTTGTATAAGCTTCCCATTCTATTAAATCATCCCACTCCTCAAAGTTTTCATTTCCACTTTGCTTACTTCTAATTTCAAATTCATCGAATGTCTGCCCATATTTCTTTTCATACAATTTTATCTTCTCATTGATACGCTCTTTTTCTGTCATGATAAAGTAAATTTTTGGTTCAAAAATTTCAAAATTAACTAATCCCGTACTTACGGAATTATCTTTACAAGATGTCAGGTGCATATTCTGCAACGCGATTTAAATTATCAAATTTGCACATCAGCAAATTTTCAAATTAATGTAGAACCTTATTTTCCTTACCTTTGCCATCTTTTTTTGCAAAATTAGACAATATCATTGCACCTTTCCAGATAGGAGTACAAAGAATATGAAGCCGCTTAAAAATTCGGAACTTATCATTAACCCTGACGGGACCATTTACCACCTGAACCTCAAACCGGGGGATTTTGCCAAAGATTTTATCCTGGTGGGCGACCCCGGACGTGTACCAAAGATTTCTAAATATTTTGATAAAATCCTGCACACAAGCCATAACCGTGAAATCGTTGCACATACGGGCGAATTGAACGGAAAATTATTAACGGTAATGTCAACCGGCATGGGCACCGACAATATCGATATTGTGATGAATGAGCTGGATGCACTGGTAAACATTGATTTTGAAACCAGGAAATACAAAGACAAACTTACTTCCCTCAACATTGTAAGGCTGGGTACTTCCGGTGCCATACAAGCTGATATTCCCATCGACTCGTTTGCGGTTTCATCGCATGGCATTGGTTTCGACGGCTTGTTGAAATTTTATGACAGCGATCATGTTACCGATACGGGTTTGAGCGAAGAGTTCATCCGCCAGGTTGGCTGGGACAAGGATTTGCCTTATCCATATATTGCCTCATGTTCAGATGAACTGTATCAGAAAATTGGCAAAGGCATGAACTCCGGAATGACAGCAACAGCACCGGGATTTTATGGCCCACAAGGTAGGATTTTACGTATTCCATTGCGACACCCTCAATTGATGGATCAGATGCAACACTTCAGCCACGAAGGCAAACGCATCATCAATTTCGAAATGGAAACTTCAGCGCTTTATGGCCTGGGAAAATTATTAGGCCACAACACACTCACTGTTTGTGCAGTCATTGCCAACCGTGCTTTGGATACCTATTCCAAAAACCATCATAAGCCCATCGAGGAATTGATTCAGGTGGTACTTGAGAGGGTGAGCGGGGAGTAATGTCTTACATTACAAAGCTGATGACAAATTTCCCATTCGATATTTAGACCAAAAACAGCAAAACTTTATTTATGCTATGGGGCATTTTTGCAGAATTTGTGGCGAGACAAAGTCAAATGAAAAGTTTTCGAGAAAAGGGCACAAAACCCATATATGCAAGCTATGCGCAAAAAGACCAAAAGCGGAGCAAAATGAAATCCTCCAAAGAGAGGAAATATTTGGGTTTTTGATGCAATCCAATATTTCCAAGAAAAACCTCAAACGGCTCAATGAGCTATCCCGTTCCGAAAATAAGGAGATTGCAAAATTAGCATCCCTTGTGCATGAAGTGGGACGCGTTAAACCCCACAGGCGAAGGAGATTGAAATTCCTGACGGAGAAGCACAAAGAATTATTGAAGCAACTTGTGGCATCTGATTTAATTGACGATTTTGATTATTTACCTGATTATTACGACGAATCAAGGATAGATGAAATTGATTATTACGAGGATTAGTGGTTATATAATATTCAATTCCTGATATCCCCCCCAAATCATTCAGGGTTTCCATTCTTTCATTTTCAAATCATCAGGTTTCCAAATTAAAATCACCAACCAATTATCTTTTCGGCGTCTTCGCTAGCTGTTCGAAGTTGGATAATCAAGCTAAGCAGTTATTTCAACGAAAACGTCTATAGCATACAAAAGAGCAATCGATAAACTTCGAACTTTCATTTCTCACATTTTCTGTTTTCCCCTCGTCGCCGCTTACCATTCGAAGTTTGATAGTTAATAGTAAAGCATTTGCCCAAAATGAACCACAATAAGTTTGATAAAAGACTATTCCTAAACTTCGAACTATCATTTGTCACGAAGCGTAGATAACGTTAGGATAACCAGTCAGGAGCAGATTCGGATAGAGAAAATTGTGGTGTACTAAATACCCAGAGTATCTTCCAGGTTTCTCATTTAAGAACATGACAGAATTTAATAACAATGAAGGTTTATTAGCAAAAACCTGGAAGGTCTCCTACCGTAAAAAACTTATCTGCCCTTACGCCCTTCTCCGTTTCCTTCAAAGTACAGCACTCATGGTAATAATCATGTTCAAAAAAGAGGATGTAATCGTTTTCGATGGCTTCGGCAAAAAACTGTTTCTTCTCGTCCAGGGTCAGTAAAGGATCGATATCGTAAGCCATGATATAGGGCAATGGAATATGTGCTGCCGAAGGCAAAAGGTCACCCATAAACACCACGGTCTTTCCGTTGACATTAATATGAGGAATGATTTGCCCACGTGTGTGGCCATTGAAAATCTTTACACTGAAATTTGGAAATAGCTCACCTTCCTCATCGATTAACTTTAGCCTGCCACTTTCATGCATGGGAAGGATATTCTCTTTAAGGAAAGATGGTTTTTCCCTGTGGTTTGGATTTATCGCCCATTCAAACTGTGCTCGGCCAGCCCACAAAGTTGCATTGGGAAATGTTAGGTCAAAACCGGTTCTGTTCTCATTCCATTTTACACTACCGCCGCAATGGTCGAAGTGCAGGTGAGTGTGGACGACATCAGTAATATCTTCCAATTGAAACCCATAAGCATTCAATGATCTTTCCAATGAGTCATCTCCATGTAGATGAAAATGGCCAAAGAATTTTTCATCCTGCTTGTCACCAACTCCTGAATCAATCAGAATTTTCCTATCCTCATCCACTACCAGCAGGCAGCGCAACACCCAGGTGGAAAGGTTGTTTTCATCAGCAGGATAATTCCGGCTCCAAAGTTTTTTAGGCACTACTCCAAACATAGCTCCACCGTCTAGTTTGAACTTACCCGTATTGATTGCGTAAAGTTGCATGTTTTTTTTGGCAAAGATAGTAGGAAAGGAAGATTAGGGAAGAAAGTTTATAGGGGAAATAGGGGTTATAGGGGAATGGCATGGTTCCGAGGGACCAATTAACAATAATTGAATTGAATGGATCTTTAGCCTGAAATGAAATCCTGACAAATATTAATGTGTTGATATAGAATAGTCCATTCCGCAAAATCATTTAGTGCCCACATCCATTCCATCCGTGCAATCCGCGTCCCGTTATTTTCAAAGCCGTTATCTACCACCTGCTTCATCGCCATTTTTTCAACATCGCTGTCATTTTACAGTATAATTTCATAATTCCTTTCCCTGCTTCTCAACATCCGTCATCGAACACCTGTCATCAGTCATCCGTCATCGAACATCTATCATCGGTCACCCATCATCGGACACCTGTCATCCATCACCCGTCACCAATCACCCGTCACCCGTCATCACCCCCATTTGTTAAAAAAAACAAAAATCACCGCCTCCTACAAACAATATCCAAAACACCTTGTTGTATGTCTAAAATTCAAAAGTTTAACACCAAAGATAATTTACAATATGTTGGATACAAAAATTAAAGATTTACAATTCCCCAGGTTGCCTTATGCATACAAAGACCTCGAACCACACATCGATGCTCGTACAATGGAAATTCATTATACCAAGCACCACCGTGGATATTTCGATAAACTAATAGCAGCAATAAAAGACACCAACTTTACTGGATCGACGCTGAGAGAATTGTTCAACACGGCAGACAGGATACCTGCCGCAGTAAGAAACAATGGTGGTGGTTTTTACAACCATGCACTTTTTTGGAATGTCCTTTCACCGGGAGTTGACGCACAACCATCAGGCAAATTTGCGCTGGCTATCCGCGATGCTTTTGGGACTTTCGAAAACATGCAAAAAGAGTTTAATACAGCGGCAGCCAATCGTTTTGGCAGTGGCTGGGCATGGCTGATTGTTGGAGCTGACAAAAAATTAGCAATCACTTCGTCACCCAACCAGGACAATCCATGGATGAATGTTGCAGAGCTAAAAGGAACCCCCATTTTAGGCCTTGACGTTTGGGAGCATGCCTATTATTTAAAATACCAAAACCGCCGTCCCGATTACATCAGCGCATTTTGGAATGTTGTAAACTGGCGTGAGGTTGAAAAGAATTATTTCGATACCACTAAATCTTTGTCAGAATAAGCAAATAATATTTAGCGTTTTTCATAGCTCACTATTTTGGTTAATAGGAGAAGCCGTGCCCATACCGGGCCGGCTTTTTTTTTGGCCTCATCGAATGTACAAATGAGCCTGTTGCAGAAAAATCTCCCCTCAAATAAAAGACCTTCAAACTATGAATCCTCTACGAGGATTTGAAACTATTTTCATACTATTTTACTACAATTATGAAACCTCTCCGAGGTTTAAAACATTGTTATTAAGCTTATTAAAGTTTTTAGGAAAATTTTTCTGAAGCGTGCATTTCTTCGCGTGCATCCATGAGCAGGCAAAATTCCTAAAAGCCAGACATTCACTGGATATGAAATTTCCATACCTAAAGACACCTTGTTAGCTAGTCTCCTTGATAATTCAATTTTTAGCAAAAAACCTCGTAGAGGTTACATAATTGTAACAATTTGGCACAAGAGAAAAATGGGAATCCTCGTAGAGCCAGCCTTGCCCGCAGGCAGGGATTCATAAAATCAGGCAAATGAGTTCGAGTGTGCAATTTATCGTGCACCCTTGAACCTTATTCTCATTTGATTGTTTTTTTGTTCACTACCTTTGTGAGGAAATCCACCAAACTAATCTCAGTATAGCATCGTTAATATTTAATAAAAAAATACCGGAATGAAAAAAAGAAATCTACTTATTTCCCTCCTCCTTCTTCTTACATCAGCAACAACTTTTGGCCAGCACATTAATTATGAGGACAATACCAGGCAAATTGCGGAGGCCGAAAGCAAGGCATACAAGAACCTACAAATTGCCCATACTTCAAGGGCCGGAACCAATATCGATATTAAATATGCAAAATTCAATTGGGAAGTAGATCCTGCTTTCCTTTACATTAAGGGAAATATTGAATTTTATTTTGAGGCCATAGAGCCGGGGGTTAATTCGATCCTTTTGGAACTCAACAATAATATGGTCATCGACTCTATCTTATTTAGGAATCAGAAAATGGATTTTGAATTTATTTCTGATTTTGAGTTTCAGCTTGAGCTAAACCAATCACTTCGGCAGAACGAACACGATTGGCTTAAAATTTATTACCAGGGCGAACCAGACCAGGGAGCTGGTTTTGGCGCATTTATTAAAGATGAACACGAGGGTGTACCAATCATCTGGACGCTTTCGGAACCTTATGGTGCTAAATATTGGTGGCCCGGCAAAAATGACCTCAGGGATAAAATTGATTCTATCGATGTTATCGTTACAACTCCAAAACAATACAGGGTGGCCAGCCACGGGCTTTTAGTTTCAGAAACTTTATCGGGCGACAATAAAACTTACCATTGGAAACACAGGTATCCTATTGTTAGTTATTTGGTGGCTTTTGCCGTTACCAATTACGCGCAGTTTTCGAATTATGCCGATCTTGGCGACAAACAGCTCGAAATCCTCGAATATGTTTTCCCTGAGGATTCGGCAATTATCGCTGAGCAAACGGCCAGCACATCGCAAATGGTTCAATTGTTCGATACTTTATTTACACCCTATCCATTCAGGGAAGAAAAATATGGCCACGCCCAATTTCCCTGGGGTGGCGGCATGGAACACCAGACCATGAGTTTTATGGGCTACTACGCGCATGGTATCCGCGCTCACGAGCTGGCTCATTCGTGGTTTGGCAATATGGTCACACTTGCATCATGGCACCACATCTGGCTCAACGAGGGTTTTGCAACTTACTCCACCGGCTTGTCGTATGAATTTATGGGAGATGGTTTTTGGTTCCCGAAATGGAAAAGCGACACCAGAAGCTCGGTAGTCAGTGAGCCGGGAGGCTCCGTTTATTGTGAAGATACTACTTCTGTTTCCAGGATTTTCAACGCACGGCTTTCATACCACAAAGGGGCTTATGTCCTGCACATGATCAGATGGGTGATTGGAGATGAGGCATTTTTCAATGCCATCAGAAATTACCTGAACGATCCCATGTTAGCCTACCGTTTTGCCACCAACGACGATTTGAAATACCATTTTGAAACTGTCTGCAACTGCAACCTGGATGAGTTTTACAGCGATTGGTACTATGGCGAAGGCTACCCGATGTACGATATCAATGTAAACCAAATGGAAGATCAGCAGGTTTTGGTAACTATCAACCAGGATCAGTCAGATGCTTCGGTTGACTTTTTTGAAATGCCAGTTCCCATTCGTTTTTTTGGTGAAGAAAAAGACACAACTTTGGTTTTTGACAATACCTATTCCGGACAGGAGTTTTATGCCGATCCGGGCCTTGTTGTTGATTCCGTGCAATTCGACCCGGACATCCGGCTTATTTCGAAAGATAGTTTTGCCACGCTGGGGATTGACGAAATTTCTTCAAACCGTAGAATAAATATTTATCCTAATCCAGCTACGGATCATATTCAATTTACTATACCAAATCAAACTGTACACAACATCACCATTATCGACCTGTCCGGTAAATTGATGATGGAAATTGAAATAAATGCCATAAATGAGCTGGTCGATGTAAATGTTTCGGGCTTGAATCCGGGTGTTTATTTTACAAAAATAAATGCTGATGCGGGGAATTATTACGAAAAAATAGTGAAGCGATGAAAAATAGACTTATCATCATCCTGATTTCTTTTTTTCTAATCACAAGCAAAGACCTTCCGGCAGAAGACATCATTGTTTTTACCGCTAATCAAACATGGTTGTCCCGTGTTTACCTGATGCGGATGGACGGGACAGTTATCAAATATTTTGAATATGACTTTTATCGTTTTGTTGACCTTGAAGTGGTAAACAACGAGCTTTATGCTGCCGAAGCTTTCGCCCCACGTGTATATAAAATCAACCTCGAAACCGGTGAACTGGATGTAATTATCGATGACTGGTCGCTCTTCTATTTTTATGATATCGGTTTTGATGGCGATTATTTGTATTGCACCGAATGGGACATGCACCAATATAACCTCAACGGGACCCATATCAGTTCATCTACATTTGAAGGAACTCCAACCGGGGGTGCATCGGACAATAATTATTACTGGACTTTAAACGATGCCGGGGCGATACAATGCTGGGATTTCCTTGAATGGCCGAATAAGGTTGAAGTGCCTGAAAACAACTTTTCGCCACCCACGCCCGATTGCCGTGGATTGTGGCACGATGGCCAATACTTTTGGAGTGCAGAATCAAAGGATGGGCTTGGCCATATCTATCAATTCGATTCTATCGGTACCGTGGTGCAACAATGGCTGGAGCCCTCATTTAGTGGCTGGGGTGCTTGTGTGATCAAAGATTTTATTACAGATACTCCCGAGGT
>Ga0208648_1003258_pt1 | contig 10358 bp, 11 predicted proteins | sample AntAceMetag02UKL_FD_184772 | JGI IMG/M metagenome (GOLD analysis project Ga0208648, IMG submission 184772) | Saline lake microbial communities from Ace Lake, Antarctica - Antarctic Ace Lake Metagenome 02UKL (SPAdes) (version 2) | ecosystem: Environmental > Aquatic > Non-marine Saline and...
TTTTTATAAAAAATAATATCAGCTTTATTCCTTTGCCCTAACACATAGAAAATTACTGTTGTATTCAAATTTCAATCATGCTACAGCAAAATTAAAGATGTTTTCAGATGAAATATTTACAGGAGGAATATAAATTGAGAAAAATATTTTTTATGCTGGTATTGGGCATAGCGATTTCAACTATGGTTAATCCACCGTAGGTATCAAAATTCACCGGGAATAATAATCTGGATATTTTTATTGTTGATCCGGACAATTTTTGATATCCATAGATTCATACTGCCATTACAAATTCCATTTTTGAAGCGAATTTCGAATTGTTTTGAATAGAATCTGAATCGCGACCTGGCCTGTTGCTGTTTGTTATTTTTTTCACAAGAAGACCGAAGGAGGCCGTATGTTAAAAAAACAACCACTTACCCTTTACATCTTCGGAAACCAAAATGCTATGAAAAAAATTCTGTTTGTTTCGCTCATTCTGTTTTTATTTTTCAGGACTCCGGCACCGGTGCTGCCTGCAATGCAAGTCGTTCAGAACGGCATCATCTTTGATGACACCAACAAGCTATACTGGATCCAGGACGTGGGTTCCTTTAAAGACCTGAACTATTCTGAGACACTCGATGCCATCAATAATTTAGACCCCATAGATGGCGCGTCTTGGCGGCTGGCCACTTTGGAAGATATCGAGGTTTTATTCTCCTACGATGGTTCGGACCTATTCAGCCTTTTTCTTGGATGGGATTACAGCATAAACTACGAACTGGGTGGCCGATATGATGCTGTGCCCTCTATCTCAGATAACCCCCAGACCCACCTGACAGCAACTGTGTCTGAGAACGGTTACGGCTATTTTTTTTTTGATCTGGTTTATGAAATTGAGGATTCAGAGGCCAACTATTATACAGGAGCCTGGGTTGCGGCTGATGCCGTTGATCTGGATGAGAGCTTGACGTTTTATTATCCTTTCAGCGGCAACGCAGAAAACCAGATCAACACTGGCAACAATGGATCAGTTAACGGGGCTGTTCTGACCCAGGATCGATTCGGGAACATCGACAACGCCTATCAGTTTGACGGCGTCGATGACTTCATCGATATGGGGACCATGGACATCAGCATACCGGTTACGATTACGATATGGTTCAGATCATCACAGATTAATGCGGAGTGGAAAAACGTGCTTTGCTGGGACAGCACTGCTGATCCCTATGAAGGTATTCAGATCATGGCCAATGGTGACGGCAGGATGAAATACCGGATCGGGGACAAAAACGAGGTTGAAAAATCTTCCGGTATCATTGACGGGGACGGGAACTGGCACCTGTTGGTGATATCGAGAAATACGGACAACGAACTGAACCTTTACGTTGACGGGACCTACGAGGCCTCCGCCTTCGTAAGTTCCGGCATCGGAACAGGCCATACCCTTTACATAGGCAAATCCTTCAGGCCAGATTCCTGGAATGAATTTTTCAAAGGGGATATCGATGATATCCGCATATACGGCAGGACGCTGTCACCGACGGAAATCCAGGCGCTTTATTCGGGAACCAACACAGGTCTGCAAACAGGGAACATCGAGGAAATTTCCATTTTATCACCCATGAATGAAGAGGCAGTGGGATTCGGATCATCTGGGGGGATCGTAACCTTTTCGTTCAGCAAAGTTGATAAAGCGGCCAAATACATACTCAATTTAAATCTCACCGACATCCTGTCGGATACTTCCATTGCGGTCCCCATTGAACTCATCCCCCCAACCGGTCAGAGCACCGGAGGGAATTCCGACCCAACGCCCGGATTCACTGAATCAGTCATCGAAATGGTCTTTGATTTTATGCTGGATTCATCCACCTGGGATGTCCTGGCACTGTATGATATAAAATGGGGTGTTGAAGCCTATGACGACACCGGTGCTTTGCTTGGGTCTACCTACCTTGGTTCAACTGCCTTCAAATACGTAAATGGCCTGAAGTTCATTGCCACCAACTCCATTACCATGACGATCCCTTCAAATGGCTCCAGTCTTACTCAAACTGATGATGCGCCGTCATTCCAGTGGGATGCTTATCAGGGTGTCAGCACTCACTCTCTGGTTCTGGCCCATGTGGGGCCTTTGGAATTTGATTCTATCATTATCCAAGACAATTTGCTACTGACTATCTTCCCAATGGATGACTCGACTTGGCAGACCATGCTCACTGGCACCTGGTACTGGACGGTTTTCGGGTATGATGCAAACGGTGTCATGACACCGAACAACTTCACAATATTTGATTTTAAAGTTCAGTAATCTACAAATAATATATTAATGGAAGAGCAGGGTCAGAAATGGCCCTGCTTTAATTTGTATTTCCATCCATACACTCTGAATTCATATTACGTTATATGAACCAAAGTCAGTATCAAAAGCAATTCTTCCACAGTTTTTTTTATATAAAAAACAAAGCAAGAATTTTCCACCATCTACTAAAAGTCTCAATCTGAGTTTGAAACCTGAATCAGCCAGATTGTTTACTGCTTTATTGCCCTTTGGCAAGTGATTTGACACCTAATGTTTCGATCAATCGGTTGATGTCTGTGGTTTTAAGGTTCATTCCGCCTTCTGAAACCGGAAGCAGGATGATGCGCTTTCCCTGCATTGCTTCTGCGATCCTCAGTTTCACAATGGCCTCGCCCCCTGCACCGGCCAGGGCATTGTTCATTTCCTGGATACCCTTGGCTTCTGCAATGCCTTCTGCCTGAATTGCCTGGGCAAGAAGCTGCTGCTGCTCCTGGTATACATCCGCTTCTATTTTTGCTTTAAGGTATTGACCATCGGCATCGGCCACCATTTTGTTAACATCCCCCCTGGCTTCTTCCAGTTTGCGTTTGTATTCTTCAAGGGCTGCATGCTGAGCAGATCTGTTTTTTTCCACCTGCTGATCCGCCACTTTTTTGTCCTCAATGGCCTTGGTGTATTCAGTATTGAACCGATAGTCATTGGTCAGTACTTTTTCAACGACCACTCCCATGGGTCCCAGGATTTCCTGGAGTGCTTTTTGGGCTTTCTGGGACTGTGTTTCCCGGGCCTCAGCCACATAAAAGGCCTCGGTTTTAAGTTCTCCAAAAATATCCCTTGGTTTGCTTCTGGCCACAGTTCGAACAATTTTATCCCTGAGAGTGGTATCATCCGGGGCCACATATTGTAAAATATAAGATGCCTTATTGGCATCAATGCGGTAGACAATAATCACATCCAGACTGATATCATTGCCGTCTGTGGTTTTAAACAATAAATCGTCCTGGGTTCTTCGGTCGCCCCTTAATTTTGAAAAGGTCATTTCCAGGTTCTGAAGCTTGGTATCAAACACATGCCAGTCATTAACCCAGGGCAAGAAAAAATAGGTGGCACCCGGAGTATACACACGGGATTCAACCCCTTTTTCTCCGAAAAAACCCAGCTTTCGAGTTCGAACCCCAACTTCTGTTTCCCCTGTGGTATGGGGAACGCAGCCACTTACGGTAATCAGAGCCATTAATAAAATAATGAAAATAGAAAAATGCTTCATTTTACACCTCCCTGGCGGACATCGAATAATTCTAGGGCATTGTTGAGGTCTAACGGGTTTACCCCGTTGGGTCCGTCGCTGGGCAGGATAATTATATCCAGGCTCTTGTAAACATCAGCCATTTTCAACGCCACCATTCGTTCAGAGCCAATGCCTTTGAGCGCATCATTTCTCAAACGCACCCGTTCTGCTTCTGCCAGGGTAACCAGTAGATCGGCTTCAGCCTTTATCTTGCGGACATACAGATCTTTTTCAGCGATCTTCCGGGTCACATAGGCCTTGCCTTTTTCAATTTCAACTGCGGCAATAACCATTCCTTCCTGAATAATTTTTTTTAATTCAGCCTCTTCCTTGGCTGCTTTTGCAGCTGACTGGTTGGTAAACACCATCTGATCCTGCAGTTTTTTTTCTTCAATATTTTTCTGGATTTCCGGGCTGTATCTGAAATACCGCACCAGGACCTGGTCAACTTCAATTCCCTTTGAATTCAACTCAGCATTGAGTTTATCCTTGGCCTCCTCTGCTTTTTTAACCCGCATCGGGCTGTATGTAAACAGAAAAGATATTATAGGTTATCCCCAAAACGACCAGTACAATGATCAGAAGATTTAATCCCCCCGACAGTTTAAGGTGAAATGTGGGAAAACGGAAGCGCTTCCTGAGATTGTTCACGAAAACCGATATCGGATCTGTCTGATTGTCGGTCATGGTTATCTTCTCCTTTTATAAAGTGTTGCCTGAAAAGGCTGCAATATGGATTTTCTTCTAAAGATTTTTTAAAGGGTGTATTTGCTTATTGACGAACCAGTTAAAAATTATTAAGGGGATCGGAAGAAATTAATAATACACGACAAAGCCAAACCTGTTGTGAAGCAGGGACGGAAAACCACGGATCTGATTGATCGCCGAGTTGGCATTGGATGGCTCGATGTTTTTTAAAGGAGGAAAACGAATGAAGAAAGCATTATTAACATGTTTAACAATTGTTCTTTTATTGATTCCTGTTACATCAATCGCAGGCCAGTATGATGGCATATGGGAATGCCCCTTAATGCCAGGCAGTTACATCATAGTTAGACAAGTTGGAGATACCATGGTGATTATTGGTTTTGACCTTGATGACTCTTCAGACGTTTTTATCGGCATCATGAACGGTAATACTGGCAGTTTTACCGAATATAGTAGCAATAGCAGTAATGAAATTAGTTTTACAGCCCAATTCACTTTATTAACTACTTGTAATGTTGTGTTTATCTCGTGCACAGGGGATTGTAGCGGCGGCCCACCTCTGAACACCACATTTGTGTATAATAAATTTTTTTAAAATTTTTGAAGGATGGTACTAAATAAGAGGTGGTTGGATTCGATGCGGTTGGGCTGGAGATTGGGCGACGTTTCCTGTTCAAAAGTTCAATTTCAGGCCTTGTTTTAACCCGCTCTAAAAGATCAAAAGACCAGCATTGTCTGTTAAAGTCAAGAAGTGAAAAATCCTGTCAGATAACTGTTCAAGCCTTGCCAGCGCTTTTGTCCAGATATGCTTTTTATATCTTCGCCTTGTTCAAGTCATGTTTTACGGATGCTTTTTGAACTATTGAAGGAATGTCGATTAATAAAATCAAGTCATGCGTCAAAAAAGACCGCCATTTCAAGGGTTTCGGGAGATTTTTGAAAATAGACTCTACCTGTTGCACAAATTTGTGCAACAATGCCTCCGCTTCTTTGGAAACATGGGAGCCTCTATCTTTGCTAACCCATATAGAATCTACCTTTGACAGCAATTTGTGGACTCTTTCAAGGGGTGTTTTGCCTACCGTCAAGTACCCCCGGATCATCGTCATATCAGTGTACGCTTTAATGGCTTTGAGTCTTCGCTCTCCTGCAATCAGCTGAAACCGGCCTTGATGGTTTTTTTGCAGGCCGATTGATCATGAGTGAGACAAAGCCGGCCCCGAAGGCTTTGATAGAAAGTGACCCCGTGGTCAGGGTCCCGGTCAAGGGAGAAAAAAGAAATGACTTCAATCACCTGTCCTGGTTTTTAAAAAAGTTCATTGTCCAGAATCAACGAGGAGAGTGAAATCATACCGATAAGCTTTCCTCCATCCTCAACCGGAGCTCTTCGGATGCCGGCCCGGTGAATCAAACGGGCCACATAACGGATGTCCATGTCAGCCGGCACTGTTATAACAGGTTTTGTCATGATTTCATAGACATGAACCTCAGCCGGGGATCGACCTGGTATGATCACGCCTTTGATAAAATCCTGAACCACCACTATGCCCCAGGCATCATCAATATTCCGTTTTTTGACAAGAAGACATGAAATTTTTTCAGACCGCATTTTGGCGGCAGCCTCCCTGGCCGTGGCCATGCCGTCAATGGACACAATTCCTCCCTTCCGCATCACGTTCCTTGCCCGTATGATTGAGGTGTTGTCAGGTGCCATAATTTTCTTCCCTTCTAAAAATAAATGTCATTGCTTAAAAATAACTTTTCCGAACTTCTTCTTTAAATTTTTCCATTTGGCTTTCCAGGCCCACAACGTGCTCGACTGGAATCACAAAGGCAATGCCGGTTCCGGGTTTATGGAATTCTCCCGCTTTTTTTATCGCGTCCAAAATTTTGGTAATAAGATGCTCTTCAACAAGGAGCAGAACGATATCGGTCTGTGCCTCCAGGGAAAGACCAAAAAAGGTTTTTGCCTCCTTAATACCAGTCCCCCTGCCGGGAATAATGGTGGCCCCGGTGGCGCCTGCTTCTTTTGCCGCATCAACAATACAGTCAGTGATATCCGCCTTTACCGAGGATAAAATAAGTTTAAAGCGCATTTTTTTTCTCCATACTTTTTATACTGCGTTTTTTTCGCCAGTGCATTAATTGAGCATATCCCATGACGGTTATTATTGGGAAAAGACTGGCAAAAGCAATAAGGCCAAAACCGTCCAGGGCAGGATTCCGTCCAGGCACGGTGGAAGCCAGCCCAAGGCCAAGAGCTGCCACCAAAGGCACTGTAACTGTTGAAGTGGTAACCCCGCCGGAATCATAGGCCAGAGCAATGATGCTTTTGGGGGCAAATATGGTCTGGACAATAACAATCATATAGCCCACCAAAATATATACATAAAGCGGGGTGCCAGTGATAATACGAAATGTTCCAAGGCTTATGCCAAAGGCGACCCCTATGGCAACAGTGATCCTTAAACCCCATTGACTGATCGTGCCGGCTGATACCTGGCTGGCTTTAAACGCCACTGCAATGAGAGATGGTTCGGCAATGGTTGTTGCAAAGCCGATCATGGCCGCAAAAAGATACACCCAGCCATAGGCTTTCCAGTCTGCCTGGGTAACAACTTCTCCTGCCCCATAAATAAAGGCAGGATCAGACAACTGAGTAGCCATTATATTCCCCAGAGGGAAAAGTGCTTTTTCAAGTCCTGCCAGAAACAGGGCAAGGCCAATAACAACATAGACACCACCGACAATGAGACGACGCAGATGGGGAATTGGCTGGCGCAGAACCAGAAGCTGAAAAATGACAATTAAAATAATGATCGGCAGAACATCTCTACAAGTGGCAAGCAATATTTTGCTGAAATCATATATGAATTCCATGAAAATATGCCCCTTTTACCCGAAAATTATAAGGCCATAACCCATGACAAAGATCATGGGAAGAAGAGAAGCAAAAGCAATAAGACCAAAACCATCCACAAGAGGGCTTCGTCCTCTGATGGATGAGGCCAGTCCCACTCCCAAAGCTGCAACCAGGGGTACAGTGATGGTGGATGTGGTTACTCCGCCAGCATCATAGGCAATACCAATAATTTCTTTCGGGGCAATGATGGTCATAAGCATCACAACAACATAACCGCCGATGATCAGATAATGAATAGGCCAACCGCGGATGATACGCATAACACCGATAAGAATAGCAAGTCCCACGGAAAAAGCCACAGACATGCGAAGCCCAAGGGCATATTGTTTTAAAGATTCCTGGCTCGGGTCAATAAGGCCCCCCTGGCCGGCAATCTCTGCTGCTTCCCAGGCCACAGCAATGAGGGCAGGCTCTGCCACTGTGGTTGAGAACCCTAAGGCAAAGGCAAAGCAAAGGAGCCAGAAAAGACTGCCCTTCCTGGCAAGGGCATGGGCCATTGACTCACCAATGGGAAACAGGCCCATTTCCAACCCCTGAACAAACAGAGTAAGACCGGCCACCACAAGAAGAGCCCCAAAAATGACGTCTCCCATTTGCGGTAATGGCTGTTTTAAGACAACAATCTGAAAAAAAGCGATCACCAGAATAATGGGCAAAAGATCAGTAAATGCTGTCTTAAGTTTTTTCAGGATTATGGAGGTGATCATTGCGTTCCTCTAAAAATGGTCCCTGTTTAAAATAAATAGTGTTTTCGTTCAGGCACTAAATATATGAATAAAATAGGAGCTTGGTTTTGTCAAGCAATACACGAGTTCCAAGAAATAGGATTATTTTCCAGGAGCTATGTGGCAATTTGCAAATTGGTCAATATTTTTTACAAGAAATGTTTTCTGCTTTTAAATTGATTTACAATTTGGAAAAAAATCTGACACATGCGCGAAATTATCTTTTTTGCAACCCAAATCATAAATACAAAATTATCTTATATATTTCAATAACTTATAATTTTTATTGTGCTTGAGATCAAAGGCGGCATCATAGTTGCTCTTAGGCTAGTACAAGAAACTGGAAGAATGTAAAAATGTCATTCTCAACATAAAATTAAGGTAGCATAATGGAGAAAAGCAGTCACCAGCGTAAGGGAAAAGAAAAACGGGTCAAACGGGCTATTTTAACCAATATGATAATTGTTCCATTTATTCCTTTTTTATTGGCTATCGGGGTTAGTTTTTATTTTTTCACCACGGCACTGGAGAACAATACCAGCAGCAGTTTAAAACGGATTGTGGGAGATCATCGTGATATGATCGAGTCCTTTCTCATGGAGCGCAAATCTGATCTTGAACTCATTACAAACACCTTTGATTTTGAACAGATAAATCAAAAAGAATCCATTGACAAAATATTTGAAAATCTGAACAAACGATCCAATGCATTTATTGATTTGGGACTTTTTAATTCCCAGGGGGTCCATGTATGCTACTCCGGCAAGTATCAGCTGAAAGGAAAAGATTATAAAGAAGAGCTCTGGTTCAAAGAGGTCATGCAAAATGGATACTATATCAGTGATATTTTTTTGGGATACAGAAACATTCCCCATTTTGTGATTGCGGTAAAACAGGGCAAAGGGGAGAACAGCTGGGCACTTAGGGCAACCATTGATACATTGTTTTTTGACAGGCTGGTATCAAAAGTGAGAATTGGAATGACAGGGGAATCCTATATCCTTAGCAAAAAAGGGGTTGCGCAAACCGGAAGAAGGTCAGGGGGCATCCGGGTTCTGGATAAAGATTCTGAATATTCTGATTTTCCTCCATCTGGAGACCATATTCAGACTTTTATCAAATCTGATCCTGTTGGGAGCAGGCACTTATATGCAACAGCCGGGCTTAAAAACCAGGACTGGCTCCTGGTGGTCAGGCAGGAAAAAAAGGATGCATTTAAATCTCTTTATTCAGCGTTATATATCACTCTTATCATCATGGTCATCGGCGGGGCAGTCATTATTATCATGGCCGTCTATATGACGGAACATGTCGTGAAAAGGATTGCTCAGCTGGGACAGGAAAAAGAAAGCCTGGGACACCAGCTGATCCGGGCTACCCAGCTGGCGGAAATCGGGGAAATGGCTGCCGGATTTGCCCATGAAATAAACAATCCTCTTCAAATTATTAAAAGTGAACAGGCCCTGATAGAAACCATTCTGGAAGATATATCCGGCAATATTGATGATGAAAAAATTGAAGATATGAACGAAATTGAAGACTCATTGGACCAGATAAAACTACAGGTGAACCGATGCTCTGAGATCACCCATGCCATTTTAAAATTTGGACGAAAAAATGAGATAAAAGAGCAATCCTTGAATCCCTGCCAAATCATCCCTGAGATTATTCACATGGTTGAAAAAAAAGCCATGGTCAGCGGAATTGAAATTATAAAAAATATTTCAAAAAATTCTCCGGCATTCATGGGTGATCCCTCCCAGTTCCAGCAGGTGATACTTAACCTTTTTAATAATGCAATGGATGCAGTTATAGACCTCCGCGGTTCATTTGGGGGAGCGGTGAGCATTGAGAGTAACAGGCGAAATGGAGACAGGCTTGAAATAAAAATTACCGATAATGGAATCGGTATCAGTCCGGAAAATATTGAAAAAGTATTTGCGCCTTTTTTTACCACAAAACCTGTGGGTAAGGGAACGGGGTTAGGGCTTTCCGTTTGTTACGGGATTATAGAAAGTTTTGGCGGGACCATGGAAGTAATAAGTGAACAAAATGTCGGCACGACCTTTGTTATAAACCTGCCGGCTGCGAATTAATAAAAATTATGGAGGCTAGTCATGGGAAAAATGAAGATTTTGCTGGTTGATGATGAAGAACGGTACCTTCAAACAACCAGAAAACTGATTGAAAAAAAAGGGTATGAGGTTTTAACGGCCCTGAGCGGGGAAGAAGCCCTTGAAAAACTAAAACCTCAGAATGTCCATGTGGTCATCCTTGATGTTAAGATGCCCGGGATGGATGGGAATCAGACATTAAAGGCCATCAAAACCCTTTATCCTTTAGTGGAAGTCATTATGCTCACAGGCCATGGCACAATGGATTCAGCCATTGACGGCCTGAAATCAGGGGCCTTTGATTACCTGGTGA
>Ga0208648_1003260_pt1 | contig 10353 bp, 10 predicted proteins | sample AntAceMetag02UKL_FD_184772 | JGI IMG/M metagenome (GOLD analysis project Ga0208648, IMG submission 184772) | Saline lake microbial communities from Ace Lake, Antarctica - Antarctic Ace Lake Metagenome 02UKL (SPAdes) (version 2) | ecosystem: Environmental > Aquatic > Non-marine Saline and...
TCTTCCGGGCTTTCGTTGGCCAATCGCGACTGCCGCCGCGCCTCGGCTGCAAACCCAGGCGCATGCACATCCGGTACCCAGATCTGGATCGGCCGCATCCCCTGGGCCCGCAGCCGCTGGCGGTGCTTCCGCACCTTGCGGCGGTTGGCGGCGCGGCGCGCTTCCTGGGCGCTGTCCTCCGAGAGGGGAGCCTCCGGGTTGGCTTCGGCTTCCATGACAGCGTCAGCGCTGGTTACATGTCATGGTAACGGGGGTCGCGGACGAGCTGCTTCAGCTGGGATCAGGCTCCAGGCCGAGATAGACGGCACCAAGGGCCGGCGTTCTGGTGATCGGAAGAACCCCCAGGCCGCCCCGGGGCAGGCTCATGGCTGGATCTCGGGGGAGCCGGCAACCTGCCAACCGGATTCCGGCCGCCACTGCAGCGGCACTCCGGCGCTGGGATCAAGCAGGTCGCTGTCCCCTTCGGACAGGGCCTCGGCCCAATCCGCCAGCCCAAGGGCCGCGGTGGCGGCGCTGTCGGGGTGGGGAGCCTCCAGGGAACGCAGCAGTTCCAGCCGTTGGCGCCGCTGCAGTTCGTGGCGCACGGCCTCAGCGATGAAGCGGCTGCGGTTGCCCTCGATGCGGTCGATTCCGGCAACCAGTTCTGACGGCATGGTCACGGTCACCCGTTCGGCGGGGGGGCTGGAGCGCGCCATGGACGGGAAAAGGTATGCAGATCAGTATGATCATACCGACTTTCCAATGGCCAGGCCTGCGTTGGTGCGACAGCAGCGAAAGGGCATGGTGCTGGAGCTCAACCTCAGGCTTGATCGCACCATCAAGTTGTTGCATGAAGTGGTGGAGCACCGGCCACCTCTGGAGAACTTGGCGGAACTGCGAATGATCGCGCTGGAGATCCTGCAGAGGGTCGAGGAGCTGGAGGGGGTGTTGCGATGAGTTGGCCCAACGCTTATCTCGGGGAAGTATGCAGTTTTCTCTCCGGGTTCGCCTTCAAATCGGACTACTTTTCCGAGGAGCCTGTTGGCTTGCCAATAATACGAATCAGAGATGTCCTGCCTGGGACCAGCAAGACTTACTACAACGGCCCTTATCACGCAGACTATTTAATCAGCAATGGAGACATCCTGATTGGCATGGATGGAGAATTTAACAGAGAACGCTGGAAAAGCTCTGCTGCCCTTCTTAATCAACGAGTCTGCAAGGCAATTGCCAAGGAAATTGTCCTAGACGATGGCTACCTCTATCACGCTCTTCCGTCCATTCTGAAGCGGATCGAAGGGGAAACACCTTTTGTTACCGTTAAGCACCTTTCGGTGGCAAAAATCAGATCCGCCGAAATCCCCCTCCCCTCGCTGGAGGAACAGCGACGCATCGCGGCGATTCTGGATAAAGGGGAAGCAATCAAAGCCTTTTTTGCCAAGCGTGAACGAGCCTTCCTTGCTGTCGAGGAGTCACTATTTGCCGCGCTTAACGATGGCGATAATAGGGATTTAGCGGGGCGCACTTACTTGCTGAGTGATGTCTACTGGTTTCAGGAGGGGCCGGGAGTTCGTAACTGGCAATTCACAGCTTCAGGCGTTAAGCTTCTGAATGTGGGCAATATCACAGTTGATGGCAGGGTTGATCTGCGGAAAACCGAACGGCATGTCTCTGAGGACGAAGCCTTTGGCAGATACAGCCACTTTTTAGTGGATGAGGGAGATCTCTTAATGCCTTCATCTGGTATATCCATCGATGAAGATGATCTGCTTCGAACTCGTTCGGCATTTGCATCAAGCTCAGATCTGCCTCTATGCATGAATACGAGCACCATCAGATTTAAGTCCAAGATTGAGGGGGCGAGCCTCCTGTTTCTTCAGGGATGGCTGCAGAGTCGTGAGTTTCGCAGCCAGATCACAAGGCTTGTGACTGGCTCGGCCCAGAAAAATTTCGGTCCATCTCATTTGAAGCAATTGTCCATCACGCTTCCTCATCCTGATCTCCAAAGCGATTTCGTGAGGAAGTTGATGAGGATTAGGGGGCTTCGTTATTCCTTGAACCCGTCTGCGAGCAAATTGATTGCGCTATTGGGTTCCCTTGGACATCTCGCTTTCAACGGCGGTGCCGCAGCATGAAAGCCACAGAAGCCAAGCTGCTCCAGATCCTAGGCGCTGTTTCCCAGTTCATCATCCCCATCTACCAGCGCACCTACTCCTGGACGGAGAAGGAATGCGCTCAGCTCTGGGCGGACATCCTCCGCGCCGGCTCTACCGATGCCATCGGCGTCCATTTCATCGGCTCGGTGGTGCACATCGATGAAGGCCTCGGCAACCTTGCCGTTCAGGCACCCAAACTTGTCATTGATGGCCAGCAGCGGCTCACCACCGTCACCCTTCTGCTGTCGGCTTTGGCTGAGGTGCTCTCAGGGCAACCGGAAGACCATCAGGAGCCCATTGAAGGCTTCGCTCCGGCGATGATCCGCGAGTACTACCTGATCAACCGGCTGCAGAAGGGCGACAAGCACTTCAAGTTGCTGCTCTCCGACACCGATCGCACCACCCTCAAAGCCCTGGTGGAAGGCGGCGGGGCGCCGCTACCGACGGAGCCCTCGATTCGCATCACCGATAACCACTACTTCTTCCTGGAGCAGCTGCGCAAGCCCGCCACCGATCTGTCGGTGGTCTGCCGCGGGATTAGCAAGTTGCTGGTGGTGGATGTGGCCCTCTCGAGAGATCAGGACAACCCCCAGCTGATCTTTGAAAGCATGAACTCCACCGGCCGGGAGCTCTCCCAGGCCGATCTGATCCGCAATTTCGTGCTCATGGGCCAGCCGCCCGAGCTGCAGGAGCGGCTGTATGGCCACCACTGGCGGCCGATGGAGTTGGCCTTTGGCCAGGAGGCCTACGGCGGCAGTGAGTTCAGCGCCTTCATGCGCGATTTCCTCACCCTTAAAACCGGCGAAGTGCCCCGCCTCGACCTCGTCTACGACACCTTCAAGGCCTACGCCCGGCGGCCCGAGGTGGAGCTGGCCGGCATCGAGGCCTTGCTCGCCGAGCTCCACACCATCGCCCTCCGCTACGCCCGCATCGTGCTCGGCCAGGAGCCCGATCCCGAGCTCCAACAGGCATTTCACGACCTGCGCGAGCTCAAGGTCAATGTGGTCAACCCCCTGCTGCTGGAGCTCTACGGCGATGTCGATGCCGGCCTGATCGATCGCGCCGAGTTGTTGGAGGCCCTGCGACTGCTGGAGGCCTATGTGTTCCGCCGCGCCGTCTGTGCCATCCCTTCCAACTCCCAGCAGAAAACCTTCGCAACCTTCAGCCGAGCTCTGCGCAAGGAGCCGAGCCACGTTCTACCCAGCTTCAAGGCCCATCTACTCAGCCTGCCTTCCTACCGCCGCTTTCCCAGCGACGGGGAGTTCCGGCGCGACATCCAAGAGCGCAACCTCTACAAGTTCAACAAGAGTTGCAGCTACTGGCTCAGGCGGCTGGAGAACCACCAACGCAAGGAGCCGATCGCGGTGGCCAACTACACAATCGAGCACATCCTTCCCCAGAACCCTGAGCTGCCGGCAGCCTGGCGCCAGGCCCTAGGCGAGAACTGGAAGGCGCTCCAGGAGGAGTGGCTGCACCGGCTCGGCAATCTCACCCTCACCGGCTACAACCCCGAACTCAGTGATCACCCCTTCCTGGAGAAGCGCGACCACGTGGGAGGCTTCGCCCACAGCCCCCTGGTGCTGAATCAGGGCATCGGCCAACTCCAGCACTGGGGTGTGGAGGAGATCCGCCAGCGCGGTGGCCGCCTCGCCGAGCTGGCCCTGCAGGTATGGCCGGCTCCATCACTGAGCCAGGAGCAGCTTGACCTCTACTGGGGCAGCGCCAAAGTCACGAACGCCTTCTATTCCCTGGCGGATCATCCCCAGCTGGCCAATTCCCAGATCCGTGCGGTCTTCGACGCATTGGATCAGTCCATCCGCTCCCTCGATCCCAACGTCTACCAAGACGTGCGCAAGCTCTACATCGCCTACAAGTGCGAGACGAATTTTGTCGACGTCATTCCCCAGGTCAGGCGCCTTCTCCTTGCCCTCAACATGCCCTATGCCGAACTCGATGACCCCAACGGGTTGGCTCGCAATGTTGCTGGGTTGCGCCGCTGGGGCAATGGGGAGGTGGAGCTGGGCGTGGCCATGCTCGAAGAGGTGCCCTACGCCGTGGGTCTGATTCGTCAGTCACTGGAGCGGCAGCTTTCGGGCAGCTCCAGCGAGGACTTAGCAGAATGATCCGATGACGGCCACCCCTCTCGCCACCCCCGTGGATCCCCGCATCAACCAGATCGCGGCCCAGATCCGAGCGGAGATCCCAGAGGCCCAGGTGCGCCTGTTCGGCTCCAGGGCGCGGGGCACCGCCCGGGTCGATTCAGATGTGGACCTGTTGATCACCGTGCCGGATGGCTGGCTGGACAGCCATCCCCGTTGGCAGCTACTGGCGGCCATCAATCGCCGGCTGGAGAGGCATCTGTTGCCGATTGATCTGCTTCTCTATGCAGAAAGCGAAGTGAGGGCCAAGCGCAACTGGCGCCATCACGTGATCGCCAGGGCCTATCAGGAAGGAAGGTTGTTGGACGATGGCTGAGGAGGCCAGACAATTCCTTCGACTGGCTCGTCGTGACCTTCGTGCTGCTGAAGGCCTGCTGGATTCATCCCGTTTCGATGAGGCCTCCTGGGGACTTCACGTTCAGCCAGCGACAGAGAAAGCACTCAAAGCATGGGCCTGCCACGAGGACGTTGATTGTCCCCTCACCCACGATCTGAGGCTGCTGCTCGGGCTGCTGGAGAACAAGGCCATTGAGGTGACACCGTTTAGGGACCTGGAAATCCTGACGGTGTTTGCGGTACAACTTCGCTACGACGACGAACCAGCACCGCTCGAACTTCTTCGACCAGAATGGAATTCCCGGGTTGAAGCTCTGATCGAACGGGTGGAGCAGATGGTCGGGCCATGACCTCCCAATACGCCCTCATCGCCGGCCAGTGGCCAGAGCTCCACGAAGAGGCCATCAGAGTTGAGCGCTTTGCCCTCAGCGATCCCCGCACCGCCTGCTTCTACGCCCGTCGCAGCATCGAGCTGCTGGTGGAGTGGGTCTATGCCAACGACGCTCAGTTACAGCGCCCTTGGGGCGAACCATCGCTCTCGCAACTGATCCATGCCTACGACTTCCGCAACCTCGTAGGCCCCCAGTTGCTGGGCCGCTTCAAGCTGCTCAAAGACCTCGGCAACGACGCCGTCCATCGGGCTGAGCCCATCCGCACGGGCAACTCCGTGCTTGCAGCCATCGAGCTGTTTCAGATTCTCCGCTGGCTGGCTCTCACCTACGGCCACCATCCCGAGGCCGTGCGCGGTGTCCGCTTCGACAAGGCCCTGCTGCCTTCTGCCGAGCTGGCAACACAGCAGCAGAGCCAGACCCGCGAGCAACTGGAAGTTATCGCCAACCAGCTGGCGGAACGGGATCAGGAGTTGCGGGCCGCCCGTGAGGACAGCGCCGCATCGCTTGAAGCCGTTGAACAGCTGCGGCAGGAGATCACCGCCCTGCGCAAGGCGAACCAGGCGGCCAGCCAACCCGAGGCGGATCTCACCGAGTTCGCCACCCGCCGTCTTTATATCGATCACTATCTCGAGGAAGTGGGTTGGCGGCTCGGGGAAGGCCGCTCAGATGAGGTGCCCGTCTCCGGCATGCCGAACGAAACCGGTGAGGGGTTTGTGGATTACGTGCTCTGGGGTGACGACGGCAAACCCCTGGCCCTGGTGGAGGCCAAGCGCAGCAGCCGTGACCCCATGGAGGGCCAGCAGCAGGGGAAGCTTTACGCCGATTGCCTCGAAACCCAGTACGGCCAGAGGCCACTGATCTTTCTTTCCAACGGCTACCGCCATCGCCTCTGGGACGATCTCCGCTACCCGCCCCGTGAGGTACAGGGCTTCTACAGAAAGGCCGAGATCGAGACCTTGATCCGCCGCCGGACCCAACGCCAGAGCCTGGCGGCGGCCACGGTGAATCCAGAAATCGTGGAGCGCTACTACCAACATCGGGCCATCCGGGCGATCGGCGAATCCCTAGAGCTCGGCCGCCGCAAGGTGTTGCTCGTGATGGCCACAGGCAGCGGCAAAACACGCACCGTGATCGCTTTGGCCGATCTGCTGATCCGCTGCAACTGGGTGAAGCGGGTGCTGTTCCTCGCCGATCGCAACGCCTTGGTGCTTCAGGCCGAACGCGCTTTCCGCCGTTTCCTGCCCGATTGCTCACCGGTGAATCTGGTGAGTAACCGCGGCGGCGAGGGGCGTGTGTTCCTCTCCACCTACCCCACGATGATGAATCTCATCGATGCGGAAGACAGCCGCGGCGAAAAGCGTTTTGGGGTGGGCCACTTTGATCTGGTGATCATCGATGAAGCCCACCGCAGTGTGTATCAGAAATATGGTGCGATCTTTGCCTACTTCGATTCCCTGCTCTGCGGCCTGACCGCCACGCCGCGTGACGAGATCGATCGCAACACCTATGACCTCTTTGATCTTGAAGTGGGCCTGCCCACCGATGAATACGGCCTGGATCAGGCTGTGGACGACGGCTACCTCGTACCCTTCCGGCCCATCTCAGTGCCGCTGAGTTTTCCCCGCGACGGCATCGCTTATGCCGCACTCACCGAGGAGGAGCAAGCCGAGTGGGACCTGCTCGACTGGGAAGAAGGCGTGCTTGGGACCGGCCGCATCGATTCCGGCGCCGTCAATGCCTGGCTGTTCAACGCCGACACCGTGGACAAGGGCCTGCAGGTGCTGATGACCAAGGGCTGCCTCAACGGCAGCGGTGATCAGATCGGCAAGACCATCATCTTCGCGCGCAACCACGACCACGCTGTCTTCATTCAGGACCGCTTCGACTACCACTACCCCCACCTCAAAGGCAAGGTGGCCCGTGTGATTGACAACCGCGCGTCCTATGCCCAGAGCCTGATCGATGCGTTCGCCGATCCCAGTAGCGAGCTCGCCATTGCCATCTCGGTGGACATGCTCGATACCGGCATCGACATTCCCGAGATCGTGAACCTGGTGTTCTTCAAGCCGGTGCGCTCCCGCACCAAGTTCTGGCAGATGGTGGGCCGGGGTACGCGCCTCTGCCCAGACCTGTTCGGACCCAGAGCGCACAAGGAGTGCTTTTGGATCTTCGACTGTTGCCAGAACCTGGAGTTCTTCCTCGGACAGGGCGGCAGCGACCGTGCCTCCCCTCCCGAATCCCTCAGTGCTCGCCTCTTCCGTGCTCGCCTGGTGCTGCTGACCAGCCTGGACGAGCACGCCGGCCCGGCGGAGGCCGAGGGAGCCTCCGAGCTACGGGCCCACCGCGTGGCCCTGGCAGATGCCCTGCGGCGTCATGTGGCCGCCTGCCCCAGTGACAATTTCCTGGTGCGGCCTCACCTGGAGCTGGTGGAGCGTTTTCGCCTGGCAGAGGCCTGGAACCGGCTCGATGCCGATGCGCAGGAGCTGCTCGCCTCCACCGTGGCGACCCTGCCTTCAGCCCAGCCGCAGCAGGACGGCGACACCGATGCCGACGCCCGCCGTTTCGATCTGCTGCTGTACAAGCTTCAGTTGGCCGTGCTGCGCAGCGCCGCCGATCTCCCCCGGCTTCAGGCCCAGGTGCGGGAGATTGCCGGCCTGCTGGAGGAACGCCACACCATTCCGATGGTGGCGGATGAGATGGAGCTGATTCAAGACCTGCTGCTCGATGAGTGGTGGCAGGGCGTGACGCTGCCCATGCTCGAGCAGGTGCGTCGCAGGCTGCGCAACTTGATCGGACTGATCGAGCGCCAGGCGCGCAGTCCCATCTACACGAACTTCACCGATGAGCTCGGCGAGCTCACGGAACTCGATGCAGCTGGCCTGATCAGCCGGGATGAATTCCGCCAGTTCCGGCTGCGTGCACGGCATTTCCTCCGGACCCACGAGGATCACCTCACCATGCAACGGCTGCGTCGCAACCAGCCCCTCACAGCCACCGATCTGCAGGAACTGGAGCGCTTCCTGCTCAGCGAGGGCATCGGCAACGAACGTGTGATCGCTCGCGCCTCCGAAGAGTGCAATGGCTTTGGGCTATTTATCCGCTCCCTGGTTGGGCTTGAGCGCAATGCAGCCAAAGAGGTATTCGCCGAATTCCTCGCCGAAAGAACCCACACGGCCACCCAGATCCAATTCATCAACGAGATCATCAACGAACTCACCAGCAGGGGTGTGATGGATTCGGCCCGCCTCTATGACCCGCCCTACAGCGATCTGGCCCCCACGGGTCCGGAAGGTCTCTTTACTGAAATGGAGGTTGATCGCATCTGTGATCTGCTAGCCGTGATCCGTGAGCGAGCCATGGTCCCGCAGGCTGCTTGAGCCAGTAATCAACCTTGGTGTCATCAGTTTCGTCCTCCTGATGGTACGAAAAACACCATTTATGGGCATTGGCTTTTTGGTTTCCGCAATCGGCCGTTTTGCTCGAAGGCATCCTGCTTACGCTGTTGTCGGTTGATTCTGGAGAGCAACAGCATTTCATCCTGCCAAGATATGGCCTGCCAAATGGCTTCTGTGGTTGGTTGGTTCGATTATCTTGTGAGATTGAGAGTGAATCGCATGGGCATGCAGTTTGTCCAGCAAGTGATCAAGCAATTCGCCAAGCAGTTGAACTCGTTCTTCGTCAGGGAGGGCAGCCTCTTGATGAATCTGATACGTTATTCTCTGTGGAAAAATATCTGATCACCTTCAACACTAGGCGTGGCCGAATCTTTGTGTCGGCATGGAGTCGAGAAGATGTCCGCAGCCGTTGGCAGCGTCAATGGATTCCCAGGGCATTGAACAACGTTGAATCTTGGTCTGTTGGCGACTAGATCGAGCAAAGCAATGCAATCCAAGGTGGTCCTTCAGGAATGACGAGACTGGGCCTCTCGTGCTTAGCCTCTGATCGTGAAAATCACCAGAAAGCTTCTGTTTCTTGCTAGATGGAACCCCACCGTCATCGCTGTAGCTCTTCATTGGCCCGCTTCAACTACAGCATTCTGCCGTTCGAGTTGTTTGGCTTCCAGTTCCTTAGCGGCTTCCCTGGCCCGATCCAGAGGCACAAGCAGTGGAGAGTTCTGCTCTGTTGCCGACGGCGTGGTGTTGCTCGGAGACGATCCAGCACAGGCCACCAATGCGCTGCTTAAAAGCAGCAGGGCAATCCCGCCAAGGAATGGTTGTTTTGATTTCAATCCCACTGCTTAGACTCTGCTGAGTAAAGATTAGAGATCAGCACGCCGCTGCCTTCTTGCCGATGAGGGAAACTCTTCTTCGTTCAGGTCAATGTCCAGTTCGGAGATGTGATTTCTAAGTCGATCAAGCACATCTGACACTGCTTTATTGTAGATGCTTGGGGCGATTTCAGTCATGAAGAGATCGAGTAGCCCTCCGGCGGCAATGGCTCCGATCTCTTCTTCCCTGGATTCGTGGAAGTAACTGATAATCGAAGCCATGGCCTCCTTGCGTGCCTGCTTGGAGAGTTGGATGGCCATGGATGAATAGGCAGCCGTGGGTTGTTTTTGGCCGTGAGAATAGCCAGTTTTGCCGCCGATTTACAGCCGATCTCCCGCCTTGGCCCCCAGTTGCTGGATCAGGGCCTGGCCTTGCGCGGGGGCCTTGCCTTCCAGCTGGGCCTCGCGAATCAACAGCGGGCAGCCGCCGGTGGAGACCACCAGCCCCAGGGATGGCACCACCTCCAGCGCCGTGCCGGGTTGCTCAGACAGGCGCGAACTTGAATCCCGGTTGTCCCAGGCCTGCGCCAGCTGGGCGGCCGGGCTGCTGAGTTGGTCCACCAGCCTGGCCACCAGGGGCTCGCTGGTCAGCAGCTTCAGCCGCTTCTCCCCCCAGCGGCAGTGCGCTCCCGGATACAGGCCCATCACCTGGCGATGGAGCTTCAGGGCTGGGTCGCTCCAGTCGATACGGAAATCTTCTTTGCCCAGCAGGCGGGCATAGCACTCGGAGGCGCTGGGCTGGGGCCGCACCCCCAGCCGCGCCAGCCGTTCCGCTTCTGGGCCTGCTCCTGCCTTCTCGATCAAGGGCATGCCCGCAACCAGCAGCTCGGCGGTGAGCTTGCTGAGGCGGAGTGCCAGCTGTTGGGCGTTCTCGAGCAGGCCGATCGTCAGTGGCTTCTCCAGCAACACCGGACCGGTGTCTAAGCCCTCCTCCATCGCCATGATGCCAACGCCTGTTTCGGCGTCGCCTTCCAGCAGGCTCCACTGAATCGGCGCGGCCCCGCGCCAGCGCGGCAGCAGCGAGCCGTGGCCGTTCCAGCAGCCCAGGGGCGGCTCGTTGAGCA
>Ga0208648_1003262_pt1 | contig 10349 bp, 10 predicted proteins | sample AntAceMetag02UKL_FD_184772 | JGI IMG/M metagenome (GOLD analysis project Ga0208648, IMG submission 184772) | Saline lake microbial communities from Ace Lake, Antarctica - Antarctic Ace Lake Metagenome 02UKL (SPAdes) (version 2) | ecosystem: Environmental > Aquatic > Non-marine Saline and...
ATGAAACGAGGGGCTTGCGGAAACGTGAGCTATGGTGGAACTATGAACCCGCCGCACATACCGAAAGGGTGCGGGTCGGAAACTCTCTGCCTGTAAGCTGTGCGCGCCGCAATTCTATCTCGACCCGCAGTTTACAAAAACCCAAAACTAAACGCATAAAATCATAGACGTCCCCATTATGTGGCCCCCATTATGGCCCCCTGATCGGTTCACCCCGATCAGGAAATAAAAAAAAACCTTTGCGCCCTTTGCGGTTAAAAATATCCACTAGGGCGGTTCAATAACGAAAGATAGACAAGATCAACAGGAAGTTATGCACGCTGTGCACGAACGTCCCCTATTACATAGTATAAACATCAATTAGATAGCAAGTTATTTACTTTATTATGGACGTCCCGCATATGCACGTTAATAAACGCTGGAGAAAACAATGGTAAATTTCTTGCGGAAAAGACGGTTGAAGATGTTCTGCAGTATTTTGGAAAAAACTTAAAAGAAGCCCGCCGAAGATACCGGGAATTTGTAGAAAAAGGAATCAAGCAGGGACGGCGTGAAGATTTGCAGGGCGGCGGATTGGTACGAAGTGCGGGTGGTGATAAAAGAGGTTTTTTAGGAAGAAAAAAAGGAGAGCGGGAAAAGGGAGATCAGCGAATTTTGGGGAGCGGGGATTTTGTTAGCGTAACACTTCAACAGTCCGAAAAAATTCTTGAAAAGAAGTATCGGCCTAAACGCCCCATAGAGGATCTGATCGAATTTGTGGCCAAGCAGTTGGCGCTGTCACCTGAATTGATATGTTCGGGAAGCAGAAAAAAAGAGATTTCTGAGGCGCGGGCTTTGGTGGCATATTTGGCAGTAGAAGAAACAGGACATTCAGCGGCTGATGTGGCGAGATATCTTAGAATAGGACGAGCAAATGTTCTTCGTTCGATAAAAAGGGGCTATGAAATCTGAATAAAGCAACAAAAGCACCAGCGTCCCCCATGATGTTACAATAGGAAACGCATAAAAACATAGACGTCCCCATTGTTTCACACGTATATTTATGTATATTGTAAATTAAATTGACATTTTGCATAAAAAGAGATATCGGTTTGGCATGATCAAACGTGATGTAGAAAATGTCATCCGTAGATTGTTGAAGGGGTTTCCCATAGTTACCATCACCGGACCCCGTCAGTCTGGCAAAACCACACTTGCCCGGGCCATATTTTCCCGAAAGCCGTATTTTTCTATGGAAGATCCGGATGTTCGGCAATTGGCTCTTGACGATCCGCGGGCATTTCTGGGCCAGGTGCCCGATGGTGCAGTAATTGATGAGGTTCAACGTGCGCCGGAGATCCTCTCCTATCTGCAGACACATGTGGATATGAGTGGTCGTATGGGCCTTTTTCTACTCACAGGTTCACAACAATTTGGTTTGATGTCCGGGATCACCCAATCGCTGGCAGGACGAACCGCCTTTGTTGAGCTAATGCCTTTTTCAATCCTTGAACTGGCTGGGGCGGGGGTGCAGCCATCTGGCATCAACAGCTTGCTTTTTAACGGAGGATACCCGCCCCTGTATGATCGGGATCTGGCCCCTGCCTTCTGGTTTCCTGCTTATGTCACGGCCTATGTAGAACGTGATGTTCGGCAGCTTCTCAAGGTTCAGGACCTGGAGACCTTTCAACGATTTTTACGTCTCTGCGCCGGTCGCACAGGGCAGTTGCTGAATCTTCGTTCTTTGGGGAGTGACTGCGGCATCACCCACAATACGGCAAAAGCCTGGATATCCGTATTGGAGGCCAGTTACATATTATTTCAATTGGCTCCGCATCATGCCAATTTTCGTAAACGCCTGGTCAAATCCACAAAAATCTATTTTTATGATACCGGGTTGCTCTGCTGGCTTTTAGGCATTCAAGAGCCCAATCAGCTCACAACACATCCGCTTCGCGGCAATATTTTTGAGACATTTGTTGTTTCGGAATTGATGAAGACGCGCTTTAACAGGATGGAAAATGTTGGATTTTATTTCTGGCGGGACAGTAATGGAAACGAAATTGATGTCATTGCTGAATATGGCAACAAACTGATGCCCATCGAAATCAAATCCGGCCAGACCTTAAATCGTGACTTCTTTACAGGACTTGAACAGTGGATGGCATTGGCCGGTGACCAGGTTATTTCACCAACCCTTGTTTACGGTGGCACAGAAACCACGCACCGCAAAAGCATTAGGATCTTGAACTGGCGCTCAGTAGGTCAAATTCTGGAATGAGTTCGGGGGATCGGGCATTATAAGGGGGACTTGCCCGTCAGGGCATGATGGTTTGCCTGATCAGTTGCCCTGATCAGGCAAAAAACAAAATCTTAGTGTTCTTTGTTTATCCCGTGAAATTCATGGTAATGAGGAGCGAAGCGGATTTCACTGGGGTGTCTTTGTTTACCCCGTTAAATTCCAAAGGACAGCGCAGCGTATTTAACCGGGGTGGTTCATATTTGATCTTATTCCATTCATTCAGAGACTCTGACCGCCGACTTCTGATCTCTGACTTCCGATTTCCGGTCTTCCTGAGCCACCAACCCCAACATGAGGCTAAAACCCGGTGTCTGAAAGAGAGAAAATAAGTCCAATTAGTCAAGGGCGTCCCCAAGGTCGCATGGATCAAACTGCACAATTCGATATTTCATTGGATGATTTAATTACCAGGTCTGTGCCAAACGTGATATTAAATTCAAGGATTTGATTTCAAAAATCCGGAAGCGTTGCCTCAGCCAAGCGAGGGGAGTGGTATGTTATCTGGCTGTGGATGAATTGGGTTATAGGGGGGATGACGTGGCACGCAGCTTAAGAATAAGTGGTAGGGGGGTGAGCGATTGCCGAGAAAGGGGAAGGAAAATGCTCCTGTGCCGTTAAATCTGCCCCTGCTCTTATTTATCTGGTATGACAAGCCGGAAATTATAGGCGAATATCTGGCATAACATTCATAATGTAACAGCGTCCCCCATTAGTTCTTACCGCCCGCTACGCCCGTCCGCCTTACTCCGCTTGGCTGGAGGGCGGGCTCAAGGCGCAAAGCACGCCAAGAAAGACATTATGACCGCCGGGTATCGGCGCTTACAATTAATTTGCACTCATTTTTTTGCCTGTCAGGGCATGGTTCTTTTTCTGATCGTCCGTTCCGATCAGGAAATAAAAAAAAACCTTTGCGCCCTTAGCGTCTTTGCGGTTCAACAGGAAGTTATGCACGCCGTGCACGAACGTCCCCTATTAACTTCAATCATCAATCAACCATCAACAATCTTCAATCATTTTGGTCTTCAATCGTTTTATCCAGTATCAAGTATCCAGTATGAAGTTATGCACGTTCTGCACGAACGTTATATATTAAAATAACAAAAGGTTATATCCTCCAACATGGCATGGTTCTTTTTCTGATCGTCCGTTCCGATCAGGAAATAAATAAAAAACCCCTTTGCGTCCCTTGCGTCTTTGCGGTTCCAAAACCTTTGCGGTTCAGCATTTCCCTGATCTTTTGTAGCAAAAACATCCACAAATTAAATAGTCATCGTACTACAAAACTATCATATAAACAGCGACAGACAACCATGATTTTTTAGTGTAACTTTTCTCTATCGATATAGTTTCGAGTTTCCAGTTTCTTGGACTGACAACCCAAACCCAAAGCCCCAATATCTTCTTTATTTTCGACTACACAATGTAATCGACAAGGCGGAGCTGTATGAGCCTAAGGCTTGCACAACAATATCTCACAGAGCACACGGAGCCCACAGATAAAAACAATTTAAATTTTATGAACCCCTCAGCAGCGAGTTATTTACTTATTTATGGACGTCCCGCAGTTTACATTACTAAATGAAAAAAATTGAAAAAGTAAAACAGAACTTAATCAAAGCTCCCAAAACCTGGCTCATTACCGGTGTTGCCGGATTCATTGGGTCAAATCTTTTAGAGGCGCTTCTATCGCTTGACCAGAAAGTCATTGGCCTGGATAATTTTTCTACCGGGTACCGGCATAATCTGGATGAGGTCCGACACTCTGTAACAAATGAACAGTGGCAGTATTTTGATTTTATCGAGGGTGATATCCGCAGCTTTGACACCTGCACAACAGTCTGCAAACCGGCCGATTACGTTCTGCACCAGGCAGCCCTCGGCTCCGTGCCCCGTTCCATTGAAGATCCGATCCGAACCAATGAGAACAATATCACCGGCTTTTTAAATATGCTGGTGGCGGCAAGGGACGCAGGAGTCAAACGATTTGTCTATGCTGCTTCCAGTTCCACCTACGGGGACCATCCGGGCTTACCCAAAAAGGAAGATAAAATCGGCAAACCCCTTTCCCCCTATGCAGTCACAAAATATGTCAACGAGCTTTATGCCGATGTTTTTGCACGAACCTATGGCAAGGAAGCCGTTGGCCTGCGCTATTTTAACATTTTCGGACCGCGTCAGGACCCCAAAGGCGCTTATGCGGCAGTAATTCCCTTGTGGTTTTTAGGCATGATCAAAGGCGAACCAGTCTATATCAACGGCGATGGAGAAACCAGCCGGGATTTTTGCTATATCGAGAATTGTATTCAGGCCAATCTTTTAGCTGCATGCACCGAAGATAAGAATGCAATCAATCAGGTGTTTAATGTGGCCTATGGTGAGCGAACAAGTCTTAATGAACTATTTGAGCTCATTCGGGAACAGGTCTCCCAAAAGTTTCCCCATATTCGAAATCTACAGCCACAATACCGGGATTTTCGTACCGGCGATGTCCGCCACTCCCTTGCCGATATCTGTAAATCCAGGGCTCTTTTAGGTTACGACCCGGAGTTTTCAGTGCGGGATGGGTTAAACAAAGCAGCCAACTGGTATCTGGATTTTATCAGATAGGGATCTATTCGGGTATAAACTATTGTATCGCCGGCGCACCCTGGCTTTCACATTTTCCCACTTGCTTTTTTCCCTGTTTGATGTTGAACCTCTGAACCCTTGAACTCTTTGCCATTCATCCAGCATCAAGAATCAATCATCTGTAAAGAAGTTATGCATGCCGTGCACGATGTTCCCTATGAATTTAAATATCAATTAGATAGCAAGTTATTTACTTATTTATGGACGACCCGCAGTTTACATACTGAATCAGAACCGCAAAATAGTGGATTTTATAACCTGGGATAAGGTGTTCGGGAATAACAGGAAACGCATAAAATCATAGACGTCCCCATTGTTTCACTGTTGCTGGCAATGCGAGAAAAGAAACAGAAAAAGAGTTGGGGAGAAGTATTGTTTCTGAAGAAAATTATTTGTCGGATAAATTGCCTGACAATGATCAAAACAAAAAATCGTGGGAAGTGCTAAAGTAATGCAGTTAAGTAGCAACGTCCCCTATTCCCAAAGAACGCCAAGAAAGACATTATGACCGCCGGGTGTCGCCGCTCACAATTAATTTGCACTCATTTTTTTGCCCGTTAGGGCATGGTTCTTTTTCTGATCATTCGTCCTGATCAGAAACAAAATATAACCCTTAGCGCCCTTAGCGTCTTTGCGGTTCAGCATTTCCCTTTTGCGGTTCAGCATTTCCCTGATTTTTTGTAGCACAAACTACGATACGGGGCTTGCACAACATTATCTCACAGAGCACACGGAGCCCACAGATAAAAACAATTTAAATTTTATGAACCCCTCAGCAGCGAGTTATTTACTTAATTATGGACGTCCCTCAGTTACGCGCAATTTCAACCCCCCTTTCACTTTTGTAGTAGAAACACTGACAAATTAAATAGCTATCATACTACAAAAATATCATACATTCATTGACAGACATCTATTATTTTTTTGTGTAACGTTTCCTCAAGCGATCAAGAAATAGGAACATATCGTATTATTTCCTGAAAAAACTCAACCTATCACCTGAATCTTGGCCGACTACATAATGTAATCGACAAGGCGGAGCTGTATGAACCCTTTACCAGAAATATCTCACAGAGCGCACAAAGATCACAGAGAAGGACAATTTAAATTTTATGAACCCCTCAGCAGCGAGTTATTTACTTTTTTATGGACGTCCCGCAGTTTAACACAGGCAGCTCTGCAGAAAGGAGAAACTGATTGACAACTATGAAGAAATTTGGGATATTTTAAAGAAACGCAGTTAAGTAGCAACGTCCCCCATTCAGACAGTTCCGCAGGTGAAAATGCTCTTAAGACAGGTTGAAGAAAAGATAGGTCTAGAAATTTCAGTTAAAGAATGGAATGATCTATAAAAACCAGGCCGTTGAATTGTGAATCCTGACGCTCAAATTCCATTCGATTTGTTATTCTACTGCCGTGCTTTGCAGATAGTTACGAAAGTTGTTTTAGAACCAACGGTTATGCATTTGTAATAATTTATCGATAGTAATATTAAGTGAATGACAGGAAAAGAAATATTTAACCGGGCTAAATCATTGTGTTAACCAAGAAAGACATACTGGATTTCCTCAGAAATAATAAATCAGATTTAGCAACTGCTTATCATATTCGAAATATCGGCATAATTGGATCATATGCCAGAGATGAGCAGGGTGTAAAAAGTGATATCGATTTTATCATAGAGTTTAATGATAACGTTGAAGATATTTTTGAAACAAAATTCAAACTAAGACAGTTTTTACAATCAAACTTGAAAAGAAACGTGGATATTTGTAGGAAAAAATATCTGAAGCCATTTGTAAAAGATAGCATTTTAAAGGAAGCGATCTATGGCTGATAAAGATAAATACAACATTATCACAATATTGGAAGCTATTGAAAAGATCTTTCAATATTCCCGCCAATACTCAACTGCTGATGAATTGTATAATTGTAATAGAGACTTTGATGCTTCCATGATGAATTTCATTGTCATCGGGGAGATGGTGGCAAGGTTGTCTGATGAATTCACTATGGAAAATAGTCATATTGACTGGCATAAAATAAAGGGATTTAGAAATATACTTGCCCATGATTATTTTGGAATAGATGCTGAAGAAGTTTGGGATATTATCAAAAAGCATCTGCCAAAGCTAAAATCGGATATCGAGAAGATAAGTAATATCTGAGCTATTTGTTTAACCTGTGTTCTCACCGTAACATTTTTACCCTGTTGAATTACTATGGCTCATTAAACTGGGCTTGCCAATGAGGAGTCGCGTTAAGTTCATGTTAATGACAGCTTGCCAAGCTAAATTTTTACCCCGTTAAACCTTTTTGGTTTTCATGTTTAACTGGGGCACATCAGTGATAGCGGAGCGGATTTAACCGGGGCGACAATATTCAATATTCAATTGTCAATCGTTTTGCCCTTCAATATTCAATCTTCAATCCCAACCCCCCCTTTTTGTAGCAAAAACATCCACAAATTAAATAGTCATCCTACTACAAAACTATCATACAAACAGCGACAGACAACAACGATTTTTTAGTGTAACTTTTCTCTATCGATATAGTTTCGAGTTTCCAGTTTCAAGTTTCCAGTTTCTTGGACTGGCAACCCAAAAGCCCCAATATCTTCTTTATTTTCGACTACACAATGTAATCGACAAGGCGGAGCTGTATGAGCCTAAGGCTTGCACAACAATATCTCACAGAGCACACGGAGCCCACAGAGAAAAACAATTTAAATTTTATGAACCCCTCAGCAGCGAGTTATTTACATAATTATGGACGTCCCGCAGTTTACTCAGCAGCGAGTTATTTGCTTAATTATGGGATGTCCCGAACTTCCCGCAGAATACTCTAAATGAAGCAAATTGAAAAAGTAAAACAGGATCTGATAAAAGCTCCCAAAACCTGGCTCATTACCGGTGTTGCCGGATTCATTGGGTCAAATCTTTTAGAGGCGCTTCTATCGCTTGACCAGAAAGTCATTGGCCTGGATAATTTTTCTACCGGGTACCGGCATAATCTGGATGAGGTCCGACACTCTGTAACAAATGAACAGTGGCAGTATTTTGATTTTATCGAGGGTGATATCCGCAGCTTTGACACCTGCACAACAGTCTGCAAACCGGCCGATTACGTTCTGCACCAGGCAGCCCTCGGCTCCGTGCCCCGTTCCATTGAAGATCCGATCCGAACCAATGAGAACAATATCACCGGCTTTTTAAATATGCTGGTGGCGGCAAGGGACGCAGGAGTCAAACGATTTGTCTATGCTGCTTCCAGTTCCACCTACGGGGACCATCCGGGCTTACCCAAAAAGGAAGATAAAATCGGCAAACCCCTTTCCCCCTATGCAGTCACAAAATATGTCAACGAGCTTTATGCCGATGTTTTTGCACGAACCTATGGCAAGGAAGCCGTTGGCCTGCGCTATTTTAACATTTTCGGACCGCGTCAGGACCCCAAAGGCGCTTATGCGGCAGTAATTCCCTTGTGGTTTTTAGGCATGATCAAAGGCGAACCAGTCTATATCAACGGCGATGGAGAAACCAGCCGGGATTTTTGCTATATCGAGAATTGTATTCAGGCCAATCTTTTAGCTGCATGCACCGAAGATAAGAATGCAATCAATCAGGTGTTTAATGTGGCCTATGGTGAGCGAACAAGTCTTAATGAACTATTTGAGCTCATTCGGGAACAGGTCTCCCAAAAGTTTCCCCATATTCGAAATCTACAGCCACAGTACCGGGATTTTCGTACCGGCGACGTTCGCCACTCCCTTGCCGATATTTGCAAATCCAAGGCTCTTTTAGGTTACGACCCGGAGTTTTCAGTGCGGGATGGGTTAAACAAAGCAGCCAACTGGTATCTGGGTTTTATCAGATAGGGATCTATTCGGGTATAAACTATTGTATCGCCGGCGCACCCTGGCTTTCACATTTTCGCACTTGCTTTTTTCCCTGTTTGATGTTGAACCTCTGAACCCTTGAACCCCCGAACCCTTGAACTCTTTGCCATTCATCCAGCATCAAGAATCAATCATCTGTAAAGAAGTTATGCACGCCGTGCACGAACGTTTCCAAGATTTAGAAACTTATAATATTAGGGGCGTCCCGGAAGTCCAAAAGCCCAAAAGTAAACGCATAAAATCATAGACGTCCCCATTGTTTCCCCGCTGGAAAGGAAATGAGTTTTATCCGGAAGAATAGTGGCAACGTCCCCCATTACATTTAAGGTGACAGCATGGCAGAAGATCAGATAGTCGAACTGGTTCAAACGAAAATTTATTCAATTCGCAATCAAAAAGTAATGTTGGACAGTGACATCGCCGAACTTTATGGGGTTGAGACTAAGCGTGTCAACGAGGCGGTCAGGAATAATCCAGATAAATTTCCAGCGGACTTCTATTTTGAGCTGGATGTAAATGAGCAGGATTTTCTAAGGTCGAAATTGTCGACCTTAAAGAAAGGCAGAGGTCAACATAGAAAATATCCGCCAAAGGCCTTCCCAGAACAGGGTGTGTATATGCTGGCAACCATTTTGAAAAGTCCAGTAGCTGCGCAGGTCACTGTAGCGATTATGCGGGCTTTCGTTGCCATGCGCCATTTTGCTCTTACTTATGGACAAATCGTTGAAAAACTGTCCCAACTGGATGGTAAAATAAGCGAACACGATGAAGTGCTAAAAACCATTATTCAAGCCCTATCGAAACTCGTTCAGGAATCGCAAACAAAAGAGACTAAAAGGATAGGTTTTTAGGCATCTCAAATATGAAGCAGCAACGCAGCAATGAACCAACGTCCCCATTATCTCCCCAGAGATTATGCGCGAATATCTATCATAACTTCATAATGTAACAACGTCCCCCATTACTTGATGAAGGACGGTATAAAACGCATGGTAAACAACCTCAACAGATAGCCTACCAGAAGGCCATGGTTCTTTTTCTGATCGTCCGCCTGCCCTGTTCAATTCCGAAGGACAGCGAAGCGTATTTAACCGGGGTCCCGATCAGGAAATAAATAAAACCCTTTGTGCCCTTAGCGTCTTCGCGGTTCCAAAATCTTTGCGGTTCAGCATTTCCCTGATCTTTTGTAGCAAAAACATCCACAAATTAAATAGTCATCGTACTACAAAACTATCATATAAACAGCGACAGACAACCATGATTTTTTAGTGTAACTTTTCTCTATCGATATAGTTTCGAGTTTCCAGTTTCTTGGACTGACAACCCAAACCCAAAGCCCCAATATCTTCTTTATTTTCGACTACACAATGTAATCGACAAGGCGGAGCTGTATGAGCCTAAGGCTTGCACAACAATATCTCACAGAGCACACGGAGCTCACAGAGAAAAACAATTCAAATTTTATGAACCCCTCAGCAGCGAGTTATTTACTTATTTATGGACGTACCGCAGTTTCTCAAAACTAAACGCATAAAATCATAG
>Ga0208648_1003263_pt1 | contig 10347 bp, 6 predicted proteins | sample AntAceMetag02UKL_FD_184772 | JGI IMG/M metagenome (GOLD analysis project Ga0208648, IMG submission 184772) | Saline lake microbial communities from Ace Lake, Antarctica - Antarctic Ace Lake Metagenome 02UKL (SPAdes) (version 2) | ecosystem: Environmental > Aquatic > Non-marine Saline and Alkaline...
AGTGTTTGTCCCTCACGTTTGGATAATGCTTTCTTTACGGATTGTACTTTAAATTCCTGGCTATATATGGCCATTTCTGTCTCCTAATATTAAATTTCACAGGCGACAGGTATGTTGACATAGGGGGAGGACTAAAAATCTTCACTTCGCTAAGTGCGTGTTTTAAAAGTCTAGCGTAATAAAAATCAGGCCATTCCAAGTCCGTCATATTCGATAAATAAGGTTGTTCCAGGAGTTTTCACTGGGTTTTCTTGATGAGAAAAGGCTGAATTTTCTATATTTTCACCATGCCGGTACTTTTAAAACACGCACTAAGCTCCGTTTCCAGGATTTTCAGCGAATGAGCGATAAAGGCTATAAAAGAAGTTACCCTATCCCCTCTAATCGCTCGCCCCAGCCTAAATATTGCTTAATGCCAGCGATGTGCTTAGGAACAATTTAATACATCTACCTGATTACCCATAACTCTCAGCTATCTTCATCATTCCTGCATGCTTTTAGCAGGAATCTCGTGGCTTAAGCAAAGATTCCCGATAAAATACTTCGGGAATGACGAGACTCTTAACATACTGATATTTAAGGTTTTTTTAATTTGGCTGTGAGTAGTACGTAATCAGGTACATCTATAACTTAATGCCCTGAATGCATATCTGCTTTCTGAGCTTTATTATTTTCTGTCTCTCCGTTATACAAAGAGTCATTTTCAGGACCAGTAACATTCAAAATTCCCCAGGCACCTCTATCGACTCGCGCTAATGCATGGTCAACTAAAACATAATTACCCGGATAATCTACCTGGAACTCGACAACACTTGCTCCACCAGCTGGAACCAATGTGGTTTGTATATTTTCTAATGGGTTGCTTAATGCAGCTTCTGGGTACACTCGATCAAAAATCTCACCGATAAGATGGAAAGATGAAATCTTGGCTACTCCCGCATTACCTATAAACATGCGAATCTTGTCGCCAACTTTTGCATTCAATTGACCTTCACCGACTAAAGCCCCCGTACGGCCATTAAAGACAATATATTCGGGGCGTTCATCAATCATTTTACGACTGTTAAACTTTTGTAAGCCTTTCTTCCCTAGACTACCTTTGGTGTAAAGCTCGCCCTGCATGATATAAAACTCATGATCAACCCTGGAAAGACCTTGTTTAGGTTCAACCAAGATCATCCCATACATGCCATTGGCTATATGCGTGGCAGGGTTTCCTGCCGCGCAATGATAAACATACAAGCCAGCTGTACTTGCTTTAAATGTAAGCGTTTTGGTTTCGCCTGGTTCAACTTCTGTCACCGCTTTACCTCCACCTGGCCCCGTTACAGCGTGCAAATCTATCGCATGGCTGTGACTACTGGATTTATCATTATGCAAGCTTAATTCAACCGTATCACCCTCTCTTACTCTCAAAAATGGACCGGGAACCGTGTTATTGAAAGTCCAGTAATGATAAAGAATATTAGGAGCAATTTTAGAAATAACTTCTACAGCCTCAAGCTTAATAACAACATTTTCTGAATGTTTTCGATCAAGAGGCCCCGGTAAAGCAGAAGCATTTTTACTAATATTCTCCACTTTCTTATATTCAGAAATGTTTATATTCATTTCATGCTGATAATGATCACCGGGACCAAAATTGATCATTTGTTTTTTTGCAGCATGTTTACTGGAAAGATGCTGACTACTTTCATTAGCCTGAACGGGTAAGGTCAAAAAAAGAGTCATGAAAAAAACCGTTAAAAAACCCGCTGTGTTAGTTATATTGAAATTATTCAATTGATTACTTTGTTTTGTTATATTTGTTTTCATATAAGTCTCTGATATATAAGGTACGCATCGCGCACCAAAGCACTTGAATTCAGACAGTTAAATGTCTCAACTCAGCCATTTTTTCCCCTGCTTGCCTTATTTGTTCTGACGTTAGTATTTTTTTAACTTGTGGTGAAAAATCTTCATCTTCACGCGTTAAATGCTCTCTAAGTATCTTTTCAAATTCAATAGTTTGGTGTAAAAAATAATCGAAATTAGTGATAGTTCCGGGATTACTCAGCTGTTTAGCTAGTTTGCTCCAGGATTCTTCTATCTCTTCATGATCCATCATTAAACGTTCAATCATGCCATCAACTAACGCGGAACTTCCCAGCAATAGCGGAAACAAACTCTGCTCCTCATCCTGATGATGTAAATGTGTCGCATGAGAATAATGACAATATGCTTCCATACATTGGTTTGCATAATCTTCATTCATGCCATTTTGTTTAAGATTTGCTGCGAGTTGTAGCAATTGCTTCCCTCGTTCTAAAAAGTCTTCATGGTAAGACTGTAAAACCACCAGGCCATCATCAAAGCCTGGTACGGGTTCTTTATATATAAATTCCACTGAAAATCCTTTAATACCGTAGGTTGGCTTAGAATATCTAGCGATGCGCAGATAATCTAAACCAACATTTTGTGAACTCTCTAGGATGTTGGCTTAGGTTTTTATTGCTTCGCAAAAAAATTCTAAGCCAACCTGCACATTCCCACTCTGAAAGTGGGAACGAGAACCCTAATTAGCGCTGCTTAACAAATTTAGTTCTGACAATCTGGTAGGGTCTGAACATATAACCCAAAGGCATACTCCAGACATGTACCAGGCGACTAAAAGGAAATAGGAAAAACACCGACATACCTAGAAATAAATGCAGTTTATAAATAAAACCTACCCCGGATAAATACTCAGGCTGCGCATTAAATAACAACATGCTTTGCACCCACTCAGCTAAAGCCACCATTACTGACGCATCACCATTGAAAGCATGATAAATGGACACTGGAATGGTTAATAAACCGACTGCTAAAGTCACCAGAATCCAGTCGAGGATAAAAATATCCATAAAGCGACTATTCGCTCGAACTCGCGGATGGTACATACGGCGCTTCCATAAAATCACCCCGCCCATCATACACAGAGAGCCAAAAGCGGCGCCAGCCGAAATAGCAACAAACTGGTGCATCATATCTGATACGCCCAGCGCTAAAAACCAGCTATGCGGTGTTACTAAACCTGCAAAATGCCCCAGAAACAGAGCCAATACACCGATATGAAAAAGAATACTGCCTTTACGCAATTGCTCTTTTTCAAATAGTTGGCTGGAGTCAGCTTTCCAGGTGTATTGTTCTCTATCAAAACGAATCACACTACCCACTAAAAAGGTAGTCAATGCGATATAAGGATAAATCCCAAAAATTAAATTACTTAAATTCATATCAATACCTATGCTGCAATATCTGCTAAAAGGCCATGATGTTCCACAATTCTTATTAGTGGAGCATATGGGCTTGCATTCTTTTCAAGATTACTGGCAATAATGTCAACGGCTTGCACCGTTTGTTGTAAAAACGCATGGGCGCTACTTGCATCATCCATAGTCGAGACATATTCCAGAATCAGCGGTAAATAATCGGGCAATTCACCATCACTGATTTCAAAGCCAGTTGATTTATAGAGCTCAGCCAACTCAATTAACGCAGGTCCTCTGTCTCTATCTTGCTCATCAAATAAATGATAGGTCAGATACAATGAGTTTTCTGCAGTCATATCAAAGTTATCAACGTATTTCGCCTGCAGTTCTGTTAGTGACAATTTTGCAGCCCAGCTGATAAAGTCAGTAATTTTACTGTTATCTTCATCGTCAAGGTTTGGCAACCCTGAAACAAGTTGATGCATTTCATCCCAGCTTTCTGCCAACTCCTTGCGCGGATATTCCAATAATACGGCCAGGACTTTATAGATCTTAGTCATGCCTTTTCCCCATCAGAACGTTTCGCAGCCGGGTGATAACGCACAAATTGCAGGTTATCCGCAGTCTTTTTACGTTTATCAGGAAATAAGGAAGCATTATCACTGATACTGCAACCATCATTACCAAAGCTAAAACCATTTTGCCCCTGGAAGCTATGAAAATCTTCCTGATGTAATTCTTCATGGCTGGTTGGAATTACAAATCGGTCTTCGTAATTAGCAATCGCCATATAGCGATACATTTCCCGCACTTGTTTTTCATCCAAACCCACTTCTTCCAGTACCGCTAAGTCAGTTTTCTTATCTACGTTAAGGGAACGATAAAAACTACGCATCGCAATCATACGTTTTAAAGCTGAAACGATAGGCTTCTCGTCACCCGCAGTAAACATATTAGCCAGGTATTTCATTGGTAACCGCAGATTTTCAATGCTTGGAATTACGCCATCTGGAGCTGTAGTCAAATTACCCTGGTCAATTTGTGATTGTACTGGTGATAATGGAGGCACATACCAGACCATTGGCAAGGTACGGAACTCAGGATGTAATGGAAAAGCCACTTTCCAGTCTACAATTAGTTTATAAACCGGAGATTGGCGCGCCGCTTCCATCCATGACTCTGGAATACCATCTTCTTTTGCTTGTTTAATGACTTCGGGATCATTAGGATCAAGAAATATATCCAATTGTGCCTGATATAAATCCTGGTCATTTGCAACAGATGCTAATTCTTCAATACGATCTGCATCGTAAAGCATCACCCCGTTATAGCGGATACGCCCCACACAGGATTCCGAACAAACAGTGGGTAAACCGGACTCCACTCGTGGATAACAACCCGTGCATTTTTCTGCCTTACCTGACTCCCAGTTGTAGAACATTTTTTTGTACGGACAAGCACTGATACACATACGCCAACTACGACACTTATCCTGATCAACCAGAACAATCCCGTCTTCTTCACGTTTATATAATGAACCAGATGGACAGGCAGCAACACAGGCAGGATTAATACAATGGTTACACATACGAGGCAAGTACATAAGGAATGTCTGTTCAAATTCCCCATAAATCTGCTTTTCCATGTTGCTAAAGTTAACGTCTGCGCCACGCTGTTTAAACTTGCCACCTAAATCATCTTCCCAGTTTGGCCCCCATTCAATTTTCTCCATACGTAGACCATCAATTAAAGAACGAGGTCTTGCCGTGGGAGTCGCTTCTAGTAATTCACTATTTTGCAGTACGGCATAATCATAAGTAAATGGCTCATAATAATCATCAATCGTCGGCATATTCGGATTCATGAAAATATTTTTTAAAATATTATGCCGATTACCTGATTTTAATTGTAGTTTGCCATGATGTAATTCCCAACCACCATTCCACTGCTCCTGATCTTCCCAGTTTTTGGGATAACCAATACCAGGCTTTGATTCAACATTATTAAACCAAGCGTATTCAACCCCTTTACGATTAGTCCATACATTTTTACAAGTTACAGAACAGGTGTGGCAACCGATACATTTATCCAGATTCATCACCAGTGAAAAATTTGCTCTTACTTTCATTATTGTGTCTCCGACTCGTCTGTGCAGGTATATTCTGCTTGATGTACCCCTTCAGGATTTAACTGACTTTCTTTATCAGCTGTCAAAGGCTCTTCCAGCCATTGAATATCCTGATCCTCGATTTTATGCAACAGAACATATTCATCACGTTGCGAACCTATGGTTCCGTAATAGTTAAAACCATAACTTAACTGAGCATAGCCGCCGATCATGTGAGTCGGTTTAACGGTGATACGCGTGACACTGTTTATAATACCGCCACGTTTCCCGGTGGTATTTGATCCAGGGACGTTAACGTTTTTTTCCTGAGCTTGATACATCATTGCCATACCATCAGGAATTCGCTGACTGACAACTGCTCTGGCTATGGCTGCACCATTAATATTGAGTGCTTCTACCCAGTCATTATCTTCTATACCTGCTTTTTCAGCATCGGTTTCAGAAATCCACAGATGAGGACCACCGCGAGACAGTGTCAACATCCGCAAGTTGTCCTGGTAAGTACTGTGTATGCTCCATTTGCTATGCGGTGTAATCCAGTTAAGCTTCAAATGCGGTTTATCACCAATTTTTTTCTGCATTTCAGATAGCGTTAGCATATCGACAGCAGGTTTATAGGTACAGAATGCTTCACCAAAATCACGCATCCACTGATGATCTTGATAGAACTGCGCTCGTCCCGTCAAAGTACGGAAAGGAATATGCTCATGGATATTGGTATAACAGGCGTTATAGCTGACTGTTTCCGACTCAATACCACTCCAGGTCGGTGCGGTAATGATTTTACGGGGTTGCGCTTTAATATCACGGAAAGTGATTTTGTCGTCTTCCCGAGATAAAGCTAGGTGGGTATGATCTACCCCTGTTTTAGTACTTAATGCCCGCCATGATCTAACGGCCACTTCACCATTCGTTTCTGGTGCTAGAGCCAAAATAGTTTCGCAAACACTGATATCATCTTCCAGCGAAGGCATGCCTTTAGAGATACCTTCGTCTTTAATAGTGTAGTTAATTGCTTTTAGATGCTCGTATTCTTTCTCAGTATTCCAGTCGATACCTTTAATATTATTACCTTGCTTAGGCAGTAGCGGCCCTAATGCAGTGTATTTTTTGTAAGTATTCGCAAAATCACGTTCAACCACTTTTAACACCGGCATTGTTTTACCTGGGATAGGCTCACATTCGCCACGTTTCCAGTCTTTAACTTCCATCGCCTGAGCCAATTCAGCAGGTGTATCATGCAGCAGCGGTAAAGCAACAACGTCTTTTTGAACCCCCAAGTGCTTCTCAGCAAGTTCAGAAAATGATTTAGCAATGGTTTTAAAGATTTGCCAGTCAGAACGTGACTCCCAACCTGGATCAACCGCTTGCGTTAATGGGTGGATAAAAGGATGCATATCGGTGGTATTCAAATCATTTTTCTCATACCAGGTCGCAGTGGGTAAAACGATATCGGAATACGCGCCCGTTGAATTTAAACGGAAGTTAATATCCACCATTAAATCCAGCTTGGCTATCGGCGCATCCTTATGCCATTTAATTTCCTGCCCTTCTGCTTCGGGTAGTACATCCTGCATTACGCCGTTTTGCGCGCCCAGCAGATGCTTAAGGAAATACTCATGGCCTTTAGCGCTACAACCAATCAAGTTAGCACGCCAGACAAACAGGTTACGCGGATGATTTTCAGGTGCATCGATATCTTCGGATGCAAATTTAATATCCCCAGATTTTAATTGGCCAACCAGATAATCTGCGACACCTTTTTCATCGGTCGCCCCTGCTGCTTCTGCTGCTTTCACAATCTCCAGTGGGTTTTTATTAAAGTGCGGTGCAGATGGCAACCAGCCCAGACGCTGAGAAACAACATTGTAATCAGCCAGATTATGACCTTTATAATTGGCTTGTGCAGTGGACGCTAATAAGCCATCTGCTTCCAGTTTTTCATAACGCCATTGATCAGTATGGAAATAAAAATAAGTGGTGCCATTCATATGACGGGGGGGTTTTTGCCAATCCAGTGCAAAAGCAACCGGAGCCCAGCCCGCTTGAGGACGTAGTTTTTCCTGACCTACATAATGACACCAGCCCCCACCGCTTTGACCGACACAGCCACACATGTGTAGCAGGTTCATAATGGCACGGTAGTGCATATCATTGTGATACCAGTGATTAAGCCCGGCACCCAGGATAACCATGGATTTACCCATGGTTTTAGAGGCATTATCAGCAAATTCCCGGCCGCTACGGATAATGTCGGCTTGTTTCACGCCAGTGATTTGTTCAGCCCAGGCTGGTGTATTTGGAATGCTGGCATCATCATAACCAGCTGCAACATCACCACCTAGGCCACGGTCTAAACCATATTGTGCCAATTGCAAGTCAAATACGGTTGTCACCAAACACTCTTTACCATTCAATATGACTTTTTTAGCAGGTACATTACGACGCATAGGTACATCAACACCTGTTTGAAAATCTGGTATTAATACTTCTACCACTTCATCTTTATCAAAGATCAGGCTAAGACGAGGTTTAGTATTTCTACGGCCTTTTTTAGCAACCAGATTCCATTTTCCTTCTTCACCCCAGCGAAATCCGATGGAACCATTAGGCGCAATTATGTCGCCCGTTTTTTCATCAATAACGACTGTTTTCCAGTCAGGGTTATTACTTTCTCCTAATAAACCGTCAAAGTCGGCTGCACGAACAAAACGACCATTAACATAAGCATCTTCGTACTGATCCAATATGACCAGCATCGGCATGTCAGTATAGGTACGTGCGTATTCCTCAAAATAAGCATCTTGCTTATCGATAAAGAATTCTTTTAAAGCGACATGTCCCATCGCCAAAAATATTGCAGCATCTGTTCCCTGTTTAGCAGGCATCCAAAGGTCGGCAAATTTAACGTATTCTGCATAATCAGGTGATATGGCGACGATTTTTGTACCTTTATAGCGGACTTCAGAATAGAAATGTGCATCAGGCGTCCGTGTCATAGGTAAATTAGACCCAGCAACTACAATATAGGTTGAGTTGTACCAATCTGCTGATTCAGGTACATCAGTCTGTTCCCCCCAGGTTTGTGGTGATGCAGGTGGTAAATCACAGTACCAGTCATAAAATGAAAGACAAGCTCCGCCGATTAACGACAAGTAACGACTACCAGCAGCATAACTGATCATCGACATCGCCGGAATAGGTGAAAATCCGGCTATTCTGTCAGGACCATGAGTTTTGATAGTATAAACATTAGAAGCTGCGATGATTTCAACAACCTCATCCCAATCGACCCGAACAAAACCACCTAAACCTCGAACAGCCGTGTATCTTTTACGTTTTTCAGGATCTTCTTGAATGGCTCCCCATGCTTCCACAGGGTCTTTGCCCGTCGCACGTTCGTCTCTATACAAAGAAACCAGGCGCTCACGAATTAATGGATGCTTTACCCTTAATGGACTGTATAAATACCATGAAAAACTTGCGCCACGTGGGCAACCTCGTGGCTCATGGTTAGGCAGGTCAGGACGGGTACGTGGATAGTCGGTAGCTTGCATTTCAAAAGCTACCAGGCCATTTTTAACATGGATATTCCATGAACAGCTACCGGTACAGTTCACTCCATGCGTGGAGCGTACGACTTTATCAAAACGCCAGCGATTACGGTAACCATCTTCCCATTGACGGTCTTCATTGGTAACGATTCCATGGTTACCCGAAAATTTACTTTGAACTTTTTTGAAAAAGTTTAGACGGTCTAAAAAATGACTCATCGTGTTTTTCTCCTGTTGTTAATTATCATTTCCACGCTCTGCGTGAAAATGCAGCGTGTGACGCTCTGCGTCACATAATTTACTTAAAACTTATACTATTTTGCTTCAGAAAACACAGAGTGCCTGAGTTTGCATTACCCCACAGAGCATTGGAGCTAGAGCCCTTCTTTATGGATTATAAAACTCAACTTCTTTACGTAAATAAAACCACCAGTTGATCATGATGCATAGGATATAAAAGGCCGCGAATCCCATTAAAGCGACTTCAGGTGTAGTTGCTTTAATTTGTTCACCAAATACTTTAGGAATATAAAAAGCTCCATAAGCCGCCACTGCTGAAGTCCATCCTAAAACTGGACCCGCTTGCTCTTTAGGAAAAATCATCGCAATAGAACGAAAAGTTGAGCCATTGCCGATGCCCGTTGCCGCAAACAAAACAAGAAAGATAATAAAGAAAGGCACAAAATATTCTTCAGGTGTCGCCGAGTTATAAGCTGCTTTCATGTAATACGCGACCCCACCCGCACACACAACCATAACAAATGAAACAATATGAGTGACCCAGGCGCCACCAAACTTATCGGCAATCAGCCCGCCGACTGGGCGAATCAAAGCCCCAATAAAAGGTCCCATCCAGGCATACATTAGTGCGCTTGGGCCATTGACATTCACCAGATCATGACTCATTACACCATCAACCAGCACATGTTGATAACCAAAAATTACTTTAATCGCTAACGGAAAACATGCCGCGAAACCAATAAAAGAACCAAAGGTCATGGTATAAATAATACTCATCACCCAGGTATGTTTGTTATCAAAAATTTTATATTGACGCTCTAAACTTTGCCCAATTTGCCCAGGAATAATTTTTAATAAGGATACCGTTAAGGCAATGACAATAAATAAGGCAATTTCTTTTGGCACTTTAAAGCCTGAACCATGCACTGACTCGGGCAACATAAGCCATAAGCCGAAAATCGCACTGATAAAACCAATCAGCAGCATTCCAGAAATAATGCCAAAACTTACGAAAGGATGGTGGTCATTAGGAGAGACTTCTTCAGTACGAATATTATGCATACCAATCCAGCTAATAAATGCCAGAGGGTAACTATTCAGCTGCTGAAAACTAGAGAAACATAGCCTTGGTGAAGTGATGATTTTATAGCCTCCGATCGGTAACAGGAATTCCAAAATTTCATGAGCGAACAGC
>Ga0208648_1003264_pt1 | contig 10343 bp, 9 predicted proteins | sample AntAceMetag02UKL_FD_184772 | JGI IMG/M metagenome (GOLD analysis project Ga0208648, IMG submission 184772) | Saline lake microbial communities from Ace Lake, Antarctica - Antarctic Ace Lake Metagenome 02UKL (SPAdes) (version 2) | ecosystem: Environmental > Aquatic > Non-marine Saline and Alkaline...
CCTCACATCTATCACCAGATTCTCAATTTTCTGCTGATAAATATCGGAAAACATCCTTTCCAGGAAAATGCGGAAATCTCCACCCCGTTCCTCAATTTCCTTATGGTATGCATCAAACTCATCATCTTCAATTATACCCGATTTATGATACATCCTCACCGTCTGAAGATCATTGAATTCATTGAATTGAAAATAGCAGGTTTTTATCTCTGGCAATATCTTATAAGAGAACAGATCCTGATTGTAAGCAGTAACGGGATGCTGAACTGGTTTCAACCAGTTAACCTGAGTGGAATTCTCCAGGTCGAGTAACTTGGCTTGCCCATCAATATCCACTACTAACTGGATAGTTTCCTCCTGATCTATCACGTCAGTCAGCAGCAAAAAGCCCACCATATTCATCAAATTTGTTAACTGGTAGCGTTTCCAGTAACGGTTTTCTGCTGAAACGTAGGGTCCGAGCATCTTTTCAAGGCTGTCTGCAGCTACTTTGCCTACACGTAATACCTTCTTACCGATCAGATTTATATTAAGCCCCTGATTAACATTGGAAATATAGAGATGATCTCCCGACCATGACATTACTACTGGTACTCGCAGGTCTCCAAAACCGTCTGCATAATATATCTGAGTATGTCCATCATTTAACTGAGATACAAATTTCTGAAGCATCACAGCAAAGGTTTGCTTATTAACAACCAGTTCCAGACTTCCGGCAAAAAGGTTTTTCTTTTTAATAAAATCCTGCTTAGGAATCTCTTCAAATAATGCCGGATGAGAATCTTCCAGCAATTTGCACATATAAAAGAAGTCCTGCTGGAATTTATTGTAATTTTTTACGCTGTCCCAGTCAAAATCTATATAGAATGGCTTCTCTGCCTGGCAAAATGCTGCAATCACTAATATTAAAATAAATAGTCTTACTTTTAAGCTCGTACTGAACCCTGACAATTATCCTATCCCTCCGCTCTCACGAAAGGATTCTCTCTTTTTTCAATACCTACCCGGGTTGCTTCCATGTGACCTGGAAAGACCATTGTCTGATCAGCTAATACATATATCCTGGTTTTTATTGAATGCTTAAGAGTTTCAAAATCTCCATCAGGAAAATCTGTTCTGCCAATACTTCCCTTAAATAAGGTGTCACCGGCAAACAGCAGAAAATCATATAATAAGCAAATCCCCCCAGCCGTATGACCTGGTGTGTGGATCACTTCCAGTTCCTTTTTTCCTAACCTGATCTTATCACCAGATTCCAGCAGCCTATCAGCAGCAGGTGAGATAATTTCCTCATCCATATAACTGCTTAGATTCTGTCTTGGGTCAATTAGTTTCATGGCATCAGCAGAGTGGATAAATATAGGTACATCCCATTTCTCATGAAAATACTTATTCCCTCCAATATGGTCAACATGCCCGTGAGTATTCACGATTGCTGTCATATTCAAACTATTAGTATTCACATAGTTGATAATATCTTGAGATGCTGCCCCGGGATCGATCAAGATCGCTTCGCGGCTGTCTTTATCCCACACCAGATACGTATTTGTGCCAAATTCCGGTAGTATATTAAATCTTTTTAAGTCCATTTTTTTCTCCAATCTATTTGATCATTAAATCTTCTACTTCTTCTGGTGTATATTTTTCGACCTTGATGATATTATTCAAGGCAAAATTCTTCCCCCAGCCTACTTCAGATTCTCTCTCAACCTTGTTATTATAACGCAGCACAATCCTCGCAGCCATCTCAATCTCATTTTCGGTGACCTCTCCATCCGTGCAGATGATACCCAAAGGGCCATGATAATCAACTGCTTTAATTACAATCTCATCAGTTGTTATTAGCGATAAGTGCTCATTTTCCTCCATATTCCTGCCCACAACCAGTCTGGTATTTTCATTCAATCTGAAATGCCTGCCGTAATTGAGATATTTGATGCTTTCATCATTGATCTGGTCATGCACCAGGAGATCTTTCAATTTGCGTGAATATTTAATATCAGTGAGTTTGCAACCTCCGGCAGGATTCTGAAACTCGATCACACCATATTCACGTGCCAGTTCAAGCTGACGGTATCTCGCTCTTCCCTGAATATCCAGAAGTTCAGCTTTGTCAACCCAACCTTCCCTGATGGGCAAGGTGTCTGCCAGAAATCTTTGGCATAATGGTCTCACCAGCAGGTCTTTTACACCACTTAATTTTGCCACGGCATTCATGCTGTCCTTTCGCTGTGATTTGGGACGCTGACCTATAACTTCACCTGATATCAAAAAGTCTGCTCCATATTCCTGCATCATCTCAGCAGCTTTACGGAACATAAATCCATGACAATCCACACAAGGGTTCATGTTCTTGCCATAGCCATAGCGTGGATTCTTTAATACATCCAGATATTCGGGCATCACGTTAATTACCTGAAGGTCTATTCCATTAGATTGTGCAACTTTCAAAGCGGACGTTGCTTCAAAAAAAGGAGTCTCAAAAAATATCGGGATCACTGTATAACCCAGTTTTTCCATGTGTTTCACGGCTAATAAACTATCAAGTCCCCCTGAAAATAATGCCAGACATTTATGCTTTCTGATCATTTTATCCCCTCATGTTTCATTACTTAGTCATAATTCACATGTCAGCAATTTAGTAAATGTAATTTTCTATCAAGCAAATTATAAAATCTCAGATTTACGTAGTTTGTACTCTTTGAAATGAATTACCACTCCCCCATCTCTGTCTAATTGCAGATTAGGGGAGTAGTTTAAATCTTTTTCTTCAGATTATTGAAGCAGTATAATTTCTCTTATGTCTGCATCAGGATCCAGGTTGGAGATTTGATTAACCTTTGCAGAGGGATCAGTTTTCAATCATTACGCTCCGACAGGTCATGCACCTGGTTTTTGTTTGGGTCATCTATTTCATGATTTTTATTGTACCATTTTTCACTGAATCATAACTCCATTCAGGTTGAAAGTAAAGTGATGAATCTTCATACTGACGGTATTGGCAATAATTGAAATTCAATTCTGATACATTCTCAAAATTCAATTCTGCTAATGGGATTTTAATTTCCGCAATCCAGTTGCTATCATTTATTCTTGTCTTAACCTCAATATTTCCGTTCCACTCCAGATCATGTGAGTCAGCATTAAAATCAGATTTCATATCCCAGATAACTCCACTTGTATTAACATAAAATTGATAGATTACTCTATCTTCTCCAGAAAGCAAAAAACCTATAGCATCATCAGCATATACTTCCTCATCTCTTTCAGTACAGGAAGCTTTTAAGCTGTCAGAAATACTTCCAGTGATTGATGCTATGTACAAATATTCTTTATCAATCAAAAAGAATAGCTCTGAATCATCTATTTCAGAAAGCTGAGCTTCATTATCTGCAAATTTGTTTACAATGAATGCTTTAGCCCTGTCTTTTTCAGAAATCTTTCCATCAATTTTTGGGATTTTCTTTACATAGTTACAATTTACTACCCTTGGAATAAATATTGCCTTTTCATATTCATATATTTTTCCCCGCCCAAAAGGATATGAAAACTTTACAGAAGGAAGTGGAAACATATTCTTATTGTTCTCCATCACAAATTCACTTTTCAGTGTGTCGCCTGGATTGATAGTAAGTTTGATATTTTTTTCTGGTGTAATCCAATTGTCATTACTCTCTATTATCAAATCGCTGTTGATGGTTTTATCAGTTTTATTGATGACACTGAACTCAATGAAATACCTTTTTTCAGTATCACTTCGGCTATTCAGAGTGATATAGCTATTGGGGATATTGTAAGATAGTTGTTCCTCCTCAATTGTTACTAAATCTTCAGAGAAAATATTCCCTGACTTTATTAATGAGGTGTAGAGTTCATCATCTTCAACCTTACACATCATATATTGATAAAATATTCCCATATCCACATTTTCGTCTGGCATACTTCCACCGGAGCTACCCACCAAATAATAGTCAATCCCATCATATTGATTATGAGCATATTGATGCCAGTGACCTGTAATCACAGCATCAACATTATTTTGCAGAAATATCTCATGAAAACGATCCTCTTTTTCTGATGCAATCTGATTTGCCCAAAATGGCTTATGCATAAAGACAAATATATTTTCTGATTCCCGATTCTCATTCAAATCTTTGATCAACCAGTTTACCTGCTCCTCATCAAACTCATCATATCTGGATATCGTGGCATTATTCAAAACGACAAAATGAGTTTTTTGGTAATCAAAAGAATAAAAAGGATCAAAACCGGTTTTTTCTTTAAATATTTGCGCTGAATTTTCATCAATGATATCATGATTCCCGGGAACAAAATACAGCTTACAATCTAAAATCTCAATAGATTTCAGAGGGACATCCCAATCACCGGCAATTCTTCCGTCTTCCACAAAATCACCGACATTGATGATAAAATCAGGTCTCAGGCTGTTTATCTCATTTATAACTTCATCAAAAGCCTCCTGATTTGCACCTCCGGTTCTATCTCCCAAAATTGCAAAATGAAAATCGTTTTTTGCATAAATGCAGAATATTGATGTCAAAATAATAAAAGCAAATATAATTTTTTTCATTTCTAACTCCTTAACCTTTTTACTTATAAACCAAAATTAAATGTTATTCCCAGCATACCGATATGTTCGTTAAAATCAATAAGCCCGTTATCATTTGCATAAAGATATTTATACATCCCATAAAGCCCCAGTTTCCAAAATACTATTACATTGATCCCCAGTTCCGCATCAATCCCGATACCATTATCATAGCCACCCGCATTATCAGGCACTTCCAGCCAGCAAATCCCTCCACCGGAAAACAGGTTTATTCGGTGTGACACTTTCTTCATATAGATCAGATTCAAAACCTTCATATCTGCAATTTCATAAGAATGTGTTGGATCTGGACCATTTGTGTAAGATTCTCCAGAAAGTGATAATGCCAAAGGAAATCTAGCCAGTTTCAAATCAAAGGCAAGCTGCCCTCCTCCAAGCTTATCAATATCGGATCTGCTATCAGAAAATCCTCCCTGACCAAACCTGATCGTAAATAAAATATTTTTCTCATTTACCTTAGCATACAAACCAAACGTACCAATCAGCAAGATAGTAATAATAAGTTTTCTAAGCACAATTACACCTCCTGTAAAGCACCTTGATCAATTTTTGATGCGTATCCATTTCTCTCAGAATATCCCGTCCATATTGCATATAAATAGTTTCCAGCTCAATTATTCTTCCTAATTCTGCTTTAATCAGATGCTGAAATGAGCTCTCAAACTTTTGGCAATACTGGACCAATGATTCATCCGAACCTCCCCGGACAATTGCATCTGCAACAATGACCTCAATCGCAAAACCAGCCGGACGCCAGTATGGGTAAGGACAAAATTGTACCTGGTTATTTATAAAATCTCGAACTTGCGCAGATTCCCAATTAGAATGGTGGAAATTTCTTTTACCATAAATACCAGTGGTACAGCAAAAAGCATCCCTAAAAAACCCATTGTATATCCACCAGCCAGAACAGTAAGCAGGATTATCATGGGGTGCATTTCCATACTTTTTGCCATCACGAAGGGGTAAATAAATCTATTTTCCAGAAATTGCACTATTTGCAAGGCAATTATTGCAGAAATGATCATTACCAGTGGAGAACCACTTAGTAATATCGAGATCGTAGCTGCCACAATACCCACTGCTGGTCCCAGATAGGGGATCACATTACCAATACCGGCAATCAATCCCACCACAATTGAATAGGGCACGCCCACAATTATCATGGCAATGGAAGACATCGCTGCCACTATCAGCATCTCCAGCATCATCGCTCGAAAAAAGGTCTTTAATACACTATCTGTTCTCTCTGCTATGATCACCGTCAATTCAAAGTACTGATTAGGAATAAGTTTAAATAGTTGTTGCCGGAATTGTTCCCGGTCTTTCAGGAAAAAGAATCCTAAGGTAGGCACCATAAATAGAAATGTGAATAAGTTGAACATCTTACCAGCATAAAGACTTATTTTATTAGGTATATCAGTAACCACCTTTTGCATATAGTACAAAAATCCCTGGAATAATTTATCGAGATCAAAGAGGTTGGTTTTCTCAGTAAATTCTATCAAGGGAGTAAAAAGCTTGCTGAACAATTCCACGTCAGTTATCCTGAATTCCTCTATACTCCCACTTTTAGATGCAATATCCGTAATTTTTGTCCCCATATCCTGCAGCTGACTGCTGAGAACAGGAACTACTAATATCCCCCCTAATGCCAGCAGAGCAGCTATCAATAAATAAACAAGTAAAATTGCTAACCAACGGGTAATCCGATATTTCTCTAGAAAATCTACCACTGGCTTGAGAAGATAAGAAAATATTATCGCTCCAAAAACCATCCAGATAACACTCTGGTAGAATAAAAAAGTAAGTACAACTACTGCTCCTGCTAACAATCCGAAAATTATCCGGGTGATATTAATTTTTGCTTTCATTTTGCTACTTCTGATTATCTTCTAATTTTTTATTACTTCTATTTAATATTTCACTCAAATATCTACTAATATTAAAGAGCAGCGTTACACCAGCTTTGGGATTTTTATCCACAAACTCATGGAAATCCTTGGAAGTCATCGCCAGCAGTACACTATCTTCTTCTGCCCGGGCACTTGCTGTGCGCGTGGAATCCAGCACAAGTGCCATCTCACCAAAATGCTCGTACTGCTTCTTATGGATCAATTCAATCTCCTCACCATCATTATCAAGATAGATCTTGATATCACCCTTCGCCACAAAGTATAATACTACCTGAGGATAATCTTTCTTGAATACCAACTCGCCCTTTTTATAATTCCTTTCCAGCAACATGCTCTTGATCTGAAATAGTGCTCGATTGGATAATCCTTCCAGAAGCTGGTAATTCTTAAATTCTTTTATCTCTGGCTTCACTTTTTCTTTTTTAGCCATTTTATTTTCCCTCCAGTTATTGACTGAGATTAATACTGGAAATCTCAACAATCGGAATATTCTGTCAATTAATTTGTTATTTTGTCACACTTCCACCTGTAGAGACTGTTCAATCTTTATGGTTAATTTATCCCTGAAGGGGATTCACTATAATAGCCCCAGGTCGGCACGAAGTGACTACCTGGGGTTGATGCCAAAAGCCACCGTCCTCCCCCAAACACCGGCTGCGCCGGTGTTTGGGGGAGGGGAAGGTGAGGGTGGTCAATTTGACCCCGGGTTGAAATACAACAACCCAGGGCTATTATAGTAATTCCCCTTCAGGGAATATGTCAATTTCACAAAAATTGACAAATATGATGGATATGTGCACTTTTTTCTGCTAAAAATTACTATTCATTATAATTTTCAATTAGTTATATTGAACAGCATCCACCTGTAATTTGTCGTTTTTTTTAACTAAGTCCGAAGTGCCACAACTCAACCCGGCATAACATAAAAATGTCATGCCGGGTTGAGTTGTGGCACTTCATTATTTCTTTATATAAAATAAGAAGAGATTAAATAGAAACTGGGGGAAATTTTAATCTATAGAATTCAGACGGACACTGATCTCCTGATCATAACTGTATTTTTTTAGTTTACGCAGGCTATTTACATATCTAGCACCCTGCTTCTTGAATCCTGTTTCATCAATAGGGCTATCAAGATAATATATTGTAACATAATTACCAAGATATTTTGAGTCTTGATCTTCAAAGCAATCTGTGACAATAAAAAGACGATGCTGTCTGCCTAATTCAACGATTTTATCGTATTTATCTTCCTGCAGGTAGATTTCATTATCGTTATTACTTTGCTTGAAAGCGATAATTGTAATATAACTTTCAATATCCTGGCTATCGATAGCGATCAGATCAAAATCTGTATTATCACCATCAAGAACCCGATAGTTTCTACTTTCAAGATACTTGCGAACCGCAGCCAGTGCTGTGGCTTTTTCTTTGAGTGAAAAGCTTTCTGTGTGGGATTCAACCGAATGTGGTTTTACTGTTTTAGTGCGAGAAGCAGCGGGAGGAAGTTCATGTTCTCCAGAGCGTGCACCATCATTTTGAATTACAGGTTGCTCAGGTTTCTCATCATCACTCTCTGATTTTTGCTTAAATACAATCGAGAGCAGACTGATAATGGAAAGGATTATTCCACCATTGATGAAACCGAGGATCAATCCACCTATCTCAGAATGACCCAAAACACCAATAAATCCAATATTACGGAGAATGATAAGACCTATCAGAATTTTAAAAACAGTCTTTTTATCTTTGAGTAAAGGCTTTATTTTTTTGTATAAACCCAAAAAAATAATTATTCCTATTAACTGAACCATATCCTGCTCCTTTTAGGTAAAACTGAATAAATATGTGAAATCTCCTGATTTCGGTCAAGATAATTTAAATAACGAGACTAAAACCTTCTGAATGGTGATTACGTGACTGATGAAAGGGGCATTACATTTCGTCTCACTACTCACGTCTCACGTCTCACGAATTACCATTGCGAAGGATAAAACCATTCGCAAGGTATATTTACTAATAGTTAATAAAATTTGTAAAGATCTTCAGATTTTGCTCAAGTTGCTGTTTATCAGTCAAATCATTGCGATAGTAACTTTTGTCTTGCGGATTCTGAGCCAGATGCTTCTGCAGCATGTCTTCACCATCTTCATATAAGAATTCTGGGTGGAACTGAATACCCCAGACAGGCAGGTCCTTATATCTGAAACCCTGTACGGCTTCAGCTTCATTGGCAGCAATGATCTTAAATTCCGGAGGTAGATCAAAGACTTCATCATAACGCGATTCGAGAAAAATGGGCTCATGAATCCCGGCAAATAGTTCATCATCAGTAATTTTCATGCGCTTAAAGCCAAACTCCGGCTGAACTGCTCTGCGGCAATATTCATCTCCAGCCAAATATCGAGCCAGCATCTGATGTCCATGACAGATGCCTAATACCGGTTTATGAGCTTTCACAAAATTACTTATAACCTGCAAAATATCAGTATCATAATCTGAACCCTGGCTGGCAGAAAGCTCTGAACCTGTGATTAATAAATGTGTGTATTTTGCGAAAGATTCTGGCTTTTTATCTAAATAAATGGTATCAAAGCTCTGATCTGGAAATAAGCGTTTTCTGGCTATCAGGTCAAAGTAATCTCGGGGTTCAGACAATTTTATCGAATTGTAGATTAATAGCATTTGTTAAATTCCTTTCGGTTGCTAAATATTTCTACGAGAGACTTACAATTGTTTTGATCAATACGAATCATTATCTAAGATATTATATTCTTTCGTTGAGGAGTAATTATTATTTTTTACATATTCGAATATTCTTTTTGCATCATCTTCCTTCCATCCTGTATTTCTTGTTCTCCACCCAAAAGCTACAAATGCATCTTGATCAAGCTTTGCTGCATAAAAATGCATTTTAAATATTGAAGCTAAATCGCCTTCGGATAATGGTTTATAATTACTAAAAGCAAATCTTAAACAATCAGTCCTACATATCCAACCATGATTTGTATATGTAGCCCACTTTTCAGTTAATAATCTTTCATATTTACCTTTTCTATTTATTCTGACACTCCCGATTTCATTCTCTCCCATTGGACATTTTCCATATCCAGATTGTTCATCGGGTATAAATTCTTTTTCCAAATCATCCTTAACTAAAATCCATATCATATTATCTTCTAATTTTTGGATTAAATAATACTTATTCCCATTAGGTGTGCGTTTTATACTTTGAATTCTATTTAAATTTCTACCAACCCCCGGCATATCTTTAGCATCCATTTTTGTCCATCTTCTAAGGTGTATTATATCAACACTTTTATCATAATCAAGAACATCAATTGCCTTTTCAACAAATTTAGAATTATAAAAATATGAATCATCTTCTATTCTCCAAAAATATGGAGTATCAATCAATTTAATTACTTGATTAAGGTTATAGATATTATTTTTGGTAGTTGCACTCCATGATATATCTTTTACTAATCTCTTAATTTGAATTATTTTACCAAATGATAAGTTTCTTAAATATTCTAATGATCCATCTGTTGATTCATTATCAACAAATAATACATTCATTTCTTTAAATTGCGGTATATGCTCAAGCAAACTTTCAACAGTAGTTACAATTCTCCCTTTCCCATTAATTATTGGTTCTCTAAAACCATTAAAATTGAATATTGCAACTGTAATTTTGCTATTTATTAGTTTTTGTTCCAATTAGATTTCCTTCTTCTATATGGTACTTGAAAATTGATTCATTCTGAGGAGTTATTTTTATTGCCCCTGAATTTGTG
>Ga0208648_1003268_pt1 | contig 10310 bp, 7 predicted proteins | sample AntAceMetag02UKL_FD_184772 | JGI IMG/M metagenome (GOLD analysis project Ga0208648, IMG submission 184772) | Saline lake microbial communities from Ace Lake, Antarctica - Antarctic Ace Lake Metagenome 02UKL (SPAdes) (version 2) | ecosystem: Environmental > Aquatic > Non-marine Saline and Alkaline...
CGTTTAACTGTCTCCATAAACCCTTATCAATAATACCTCCTCGATAAAGACGATAAGCTATATGGGAGCTACTAATTTTTTTTAATAAGGCATATTCGCTTATTTCTTCCTTAATATTTTCAAAATCCAAATTTGTTGGTCGAAAATTTGTAAATTCGGTAGAAGGCAGAAGTATTTCACTTGCCACATCGTTACAAAATTTTTCAATTTGTTTCTCAGCATAAGCACCGCTAACACCAGTTTGACCTAAAGAGAGGTGGACCATTTCATGTAAAAGTGTAAAGGACCATGCAGATTTTGCATCTCGATCATTTATAATAAGAAATGGAGCAATACTATCGGATAGAGCGAATCCCCTGAAAGCGGCCACACTTATATTTGTATGATGAGAACCTAAATTCCCTTGTAAAAGGACAAATACTCCAACTTCTTCAACTTTATTTCTCAAGTATTTAAATGCATCACTATATGTATGTTGAGAGCGGTATTCATCCATATTGAATTTTAGCACTTTTTTCAGTAATCGACTAATATGGTAAATGCCTTGATCAACTTTGCACTTGCCGATAAATTCAACCTTAAAGCCTTCGTCTTCATCTATTAAAGCCTCTCTTGCAAGACTCTGTCGGGCTTTTATATCCCGTATGAGTGTATCGACATAAGCGTTTTCTTCTTCAAAATAGTCGGGAAGTGTACGAAAATCCTCTCCACGATCCCCTATACGAGGTGGTTTATCGAGGTAAAAAGTTAATAGCGGTCGTCGATAAGTTTTGGACATTTTGAGCAACATGCTTCTGGATGGTGCTTTAATCCCATTTTCATACACCATAAGTTTCTCTTCGGCAGTCGCTGTTTTCCCATCTTTTATCTGCAGTTTGCGTGCTGCTTTTTCTATAGATAATTCAGCCGTTTCACGTGCCCAAGATAATATTTTGTGATTGATATTTGTCATTTTCAATCCGAAAGTCACCTTTGTTAATCCCTCATGTCTTATATATGACATCAATTATTTGTTAAAACAAGCCATCTAAGTAAATTTTGGAAATCTGATTGAGTTTAAAAAAATACAATTTCAAGGGTGTCTGAATTATTTCTATAATCGTGCTGGAATAAAAATCAATCTTGAATTTTAAAAGAAAAAATTGTTTAGATTTGCATCGATATTTTGAATATTTCACACTGTTGACTATGTCTATAACGAAATTCCCCCAATGCCGGATCTGATGGGGTGGACTATTGGCAATAGTCCAAGTTTTTCAAGGTTCAATAAGGATCCCGGGCTATCCTCTGTTCGTCTGCATTTTTATTCAATAATGACCAACCACAATAATATAGTGCCCTGTTTTTCTTCATCATCAGGTGTAGCTATCAATATCTGGAGTAAAAAATCATCTTGATAATCTCAATTTCAATCATTTTTTCTATCGCCTGTATGGATACATGTCAGGTGAATAAAAAGCTTGCTGTTTAATTCGATCAATCGTTACAGGATCAGCTTTGAATGGTATCTTTGGAACCTGTGGCATGGTTCAGCTTTGTCCTGAAATGGTTCTCAATAAAAGGAAAAAATTTCCCATTATTAAGTTACAATAACATTGTGTTTTTGGAGATCATAATTGTAGTCATCAAGATTCTGCCCTTTGATTATAGTGGACACAGATATTTTGTCCTTGTCAGAAGGTTGAACAAATGATAAGTCAAAAAGACTATTTAATCAATCATATGCACCACATTATATGCACCGGGGGAAAGGATCGAATATTAGTGGGTGAATCAAGATTTGCAGAGCTGAAAGAAAAAGAAAAACAAGCAAGAAAACAGATTGTCATTGAATCTGCTCTGGCACTTTTTGCCAGAAAATCGTTTTTTGAGGTGGGCATGCGGGAAGTTGCCGAAGAGGCAGGCATTTCTCCCGCAACCATTTATAGATATTTCCCCAGTCAGGAAGAATTATTCCATGAAGCCTTTCTCCAGGATATTTCTTTTGCCAGCGAAGAGTTTAAATCAATGGTTCAAAAGGATATACCCGCTAGCATTGAAGATTTTGGCATCAAGTTTGTTGACCATCTGATTGAAAATGAATCAACTTTCCAGATGATGACCTATCTGATGTTGAAAAACAACCTGGCAAATCCTGTGATGGGCAAGTTTGATTCCGTCACTAAGATTTTTTTTGATCTTTTTGAACAGCTTTTGAAAAGACATGGCGTGAAAGATAGGAATGCCCGATTGTATTCCCATTCATTTATTGCATCAATAACAGGCATTTTAATGACGTTTCGCAATTATTCACTAAAGGATAAAAAAGCCGTTAGAGATCATATCATAAAAGTGATAAAGATAACTTCCTCCCTTTATGCTGATCAGCTGATAAACAAGTAGTGAAGGTTTATTCCTTCCTTATTTCCTTTCTTGACACTTTATTCTGAAAGATTATACTTATTAAAATTTATTTAAAAGATTCTATTTTTGTCATGGGTAAAATTAAAAGGATAAGGGCATAAAGAATTATGGAGCAGATCAAAGAATCAATAGAGAAAAATCATCTGTTAATCAGCAGTATTAGAAATGAGATCGCAAAGGAACTTGTGGGCCAGGAAAAACTGGTGGACAGTCTTTTGACGGGACTTTTAACGGGGGGGCATGTCCTGATCGAAGGGGTTCCAGGACTTGCAAAGACAAGTGCTGTAAAAGCACTGGCTTCTGCTGTGCAGGCCCAGTTCAAGCGAATCCAGTTTACCCCGGATCTTCTTCCTGCAGATTTGACGGGTACTGAAATCTATCGCCCCAAAACAGCTGATTTTATAACGAGAAAAGGGCCGTTGTTTAATAATATTATCCTGGCGGATGAGATTAACAGGGCGCCTTCCAAGGTACAGTCCGCCCTGCTTGAAGCCATGGAGGAAAAGCAGGTGACCATAGGAGATCAGACATATCTATTACCCACTCCTTTTCTGGTTCTTGCCACCCAGAATCCCATTGAACAGGAAGGGACCTATCCTTTGCCTGAAGCCCAGGTGGATAGGTTTATGCTCAAAGTTCGGGTTGACTACCCAGACAAGACCCAGGAACTTGAGATCCTTAAAAAGAACAGCTTTCAAAAACCCGAGACCATTAACCCCGTCATCAATTGTGACCAGATAGCCGCCATGGGCGAAGTGATTGATCAGATCTATGTGGATGAAAAACTCAAAGAGTATATTGTAGACCTGATATTTGCCACGCGAAATCCTGAGAAATATGGGATGGATGTGGCCGAGTATATCGAGTATGGTGCATCTCCCAGGGCCAGCATCTTTCTTGCAAAAGCTGCCCGGGTGAATGCATTTTTGTCAGGCAGGGCCTATATCACGCCCCAGGATATCAAGCTTGTGGGCCCTGATGTATTGCGCCACAGAATTATTTTAAGCTTTGAAGCAGAGGCAGAAGATATCTGTCCGGACGATATAATCCAGACCCTTTTTGACTCCGTTGAGGTGCCCTGAAGGGAGCAGCTTTAAATGATTCCCGCGCATGTCATAAAAAAAATAAAACGAATTCATATTAAATCCAGCCGTTCTGTAAACAATATCATGGCTGGCCAGTATAAATCCGTGTTCCGAGGCTCGGGTATCGAGTTTGAAGAAGTCAGGGAATATGCTCCGGGAGATGATGTCAAAACTCTGGACTGGAAGGTTTCAGCAAGGCTTGGCAAGCCCTTTGTCAAGCTTTACAAGGAAGAGCGTGAAAGCATTGTCATGCTGCTGATTGATATGAGCTCATCTTTAAAGTTCGGTACATTTTCAGGCCCGAAACTTGAAAAAGTTGCTGAAGTGGCATCTGTTCTTGCCTTTAATGCCATTAAAAACAATGATAAAGTGGGTGTGATTTTTTTTACTGATCAGGTTGAAAAATATATACCACCTAAAAAAGGCGCAAGTCATATCTGGCGTGTGATAAAAGAGATATTCACCTTTTCACCCCAGGGCAAAGGCACCAATATATCAGAAGCTTTGGACTATCTGGCAAAAATATCCAGGAAAAGATCTTTTGTGTTTGTCCTGTCTGACTTTCTGGATGAAGGTTATCTGAAAAGTCTGAGAAGAATTCGACAAAAGCATGAAATTATCGGGGTAAGGATATATGATAAAGGGGCGTTTAAACTGCCGGGAAAAGGCATTATTACCCTGTCTGACCTTGAAACGGGCCGACAAATCATGTTTGATGCATTCAATAAAAAAACACAAAAAGAATTTACATCTATAAAACAGACTGCTCACAATCAAACTCTGGGCCTTTTTTCCAAGGCAAAAAGTGATGTGATCGAACTTGAAACCTCTGCATCTGTATATGATACCCTGTTGCAATACTTTAGATTCAGGGAAAGGCGATTGAGATAGATGCAGGATATTCATGGCATAAGACCCCCTGTCCAGTTCGGGTTTGATCCTGGGCTTCTTAAAATCATCTTGATTATATCAGGGGCGATCATTTTTTTTGTCCTGGTGTTTTTTCTGATAAAAAAATACTTGAAAAAAAGAAAACTTATCACAGAGCCCGGATATTTTCCCAAACCCATGGCTCCATATGATGCCGCGTTAAAAGAACTTGATCTTCTTTTTCAAAGACAAATGAATGATCCAAGGTTTTTTTATTTTGATTTAACAGCTGTCTTAAGGAAATATATTGGCCGTTCCTTTGGTATCAATGCCATAGAGATGACCTCCCAGGAATTTATCAGAGGCATCAACCTTCTTGATTTTGATAAGTTGCAAAAAAAAGAAATTGCAAAGTTTCAAAAGTATTGTGATCCATTTAAATATGCCGGGATTATTCCTGAAAAAGAGGGGGCAAGGCAGGACCTTTCCATTATCAAAAAGATAATTTCCCAAATAGAAAAAGAGCTGATGAAACAGAAGGAAAAACAAGGGGAGAACCCATAATGTTCCGATTTGCATCTCCTTTATTTTTATCATTGCTGGTCGTGGTCTGCCTTGTCATTTTTTTCAAGCTCAGAAAAAAAAGCACCCGTATAATCAAGGTATCCTCGTTAAAAGACCTTGATACGCTTTCTCTTTCTTTTATGTTACGGGTTTCAAAATTTATCCCGGTTTTAAAAATAATATCCCTGATCCTGTTGATCCTGGCCCTTGCAAGGCCCCAATGGGGGGATAAGAAAATAAACGTGACCACACAAGGGGTTAATATTATCCTGGCCCTTGATCTTTCCGAATCCATGCGGGCACTTGATTTTAAAAAGGACAATGAAATTGTAACCCGCCTGGAAGCCGTGAAAATTGTGGTCAGGGACTTTATCATGAAACGGGAAGGGGATCGCATCGGCATGGTGGTTTTTGGGTCAAATGCCTTTACCCAGCTTCCCTTAACCCGGGATTATAATACCATTGCCTTTATCCTGGACCGTTTGAAAATCGGGGCGGCAGGACCTATGACCGCAATTGGAGATGCAATCGGCATTTCCTTAAAACGGCTGGAAGATATTAAAAGCAAATCCAATATTATTATTCTGATAACAGATGGGAAAAGCAATTCAGGAGAACTTTCCTGGCAGGATGCAACAAAAATCGCCGTTCAAAGAAAAGTTAAAATTTATACCATTGCCGTGGGTACAAAAGGGGAAGCCCCTTTTCTTGTGGATGGATTGTTTGGTAAACAATATGTGTATCAGAAAGTGGATGTGGATCTTGATGCTTTGAAAACAATTGCCAAACAGACCCAGGCCGGTTTTTTCCAGGCCGGGGATCTAGCATCTTTGGGCCAGATTTATGATATGATCAACAACCTTGAAAAAACAAAGGTGGATGTTGAAAAATGGGTGGAGTATAAGGAATTGTATCCTGGATTGCTTGCCCTGGGCCTGATCCTTTTTCTGATGTACATTGTTTTAACGAACACACGATTTTTAAGGGTGCCATAAATGAAATTTGCCAATCCATATCTGTTAAATTTATTATGGGGGTTAATTCCCGTGTTCGGTATCATGGTGTACGGCATTCTGAAGCGGAAAAAAATACTTTTAGGATTTGCCGGATTAAATATGATTTCTTCCATTGTTCCGGGGTTTGATCCCAAAAGACGGTGGGTAAAGGCAATCCTTGTCATCATGGCTTTCGGGTTTGCCATTTTTGCTCTGTCCGTTCCGCAATGGGGATATAGATGGGAAAAGACAACCCAGAAAGGGGTGGATATCATGATTGCCCTTGACTGCTCAAAAAGCATGCTGGCACAGGATATCAAGCCCAACAGGCTTGAACGGGCAAAAAGAGAAATCATTGATCTTTTGCGCATGATGAAATCCGACCGGGCAGGGCTTGTGGCTTTTTCCGGAAGAGCCATTCTCCAGTGCCCCCTGACCCTTGACCATGAGGCCTTTAATATTTTTTTAAAGGTTCTGGAACCCGGGTTTCTGCCCGTGGGTGGGACAAATCTCGATTACGCAATTCAAGAGTGTTATAATGGTTTTGAAAAAGAGTCTGATACCCAAAAAGCCATCATTCTTATTACGGATGGAGAAAATACCTCAGGTGATGTAGAAGATATTGCCAGGGAAATGGCCAAACAGGGAATCAAGATTTTTAGTATCGGGGTGGGAAACATCCAGGGCGCACCCATCCCCGATGAAAAAGGTGGTTTTAAAAAGGATACCTCCGGCAATATTATTTTATCAAAGGTGGATACAAAGATTCTTGAAAAACTGGCTGCCATGACAGGCGGAACCCATGTCAGATCTGTTGCCGGGGATATGGACCTTGACCTGATTTATAAAGACAAAATCCTTGGAACCATGGAACGTAAGACCTTGACATCAGGAAAACAAAAGATCTGGGAAAACAGATATCAATGGTTTCTTTTTCCCTGTATCGTGTTGTTGCTGATAGAATTGATATTGTCTTCAAAAAAGAAATTAAAAGGAGTGGCCCTAATTTTTCTTGCAATTGGCTTGAGCATTTTTACCTCCCAGAATGGACAGGCGTTTGCAAAAACGGTTTCTTCCAGCGTAAATCAGGGAATAAAAGCATTTGAGGAACAACATTATGAACAGGCTAAAACCCATTTTATAGATGCCCAGCTGAAAGATCCGGAAAATGCAAAACTCTATTATAATATTGGCGCGGCCGCCTATATGAACAATGAATATGACCAGGCTGAGAAAAATTTTATCCAGGCCCTTAAAACAAAAGATACCAAGCTTGCCCATGATGCCCAATATAACCTTGCCAACACCTACTTTCGCATGGGAAATCTGGATGAAGCCATCAAGGGGTATGAAAATATTATAGAAAAATATCCCGATGACATCCAGGCAAAAGAAAACCTGGAATTTGCCATACAAAAACAAATAGAGCAAAAACAGCAGGAGCAACAACAGCCTGACTCCCAATCTGATAAAGACCAAGACAATAAAGAACAAGACAAGAAAGAAAACAAAGCAGATCAGGAGAAAAAACAAGGGCAGAACCCAGACAAGGATCAGGATAAAAAAGAGCAAAACAAAGATTCCGGCCAGGACAAAAAACAGGCAAAAGAACAGCCCCAGGATAAACAAGGTGCTGAAAACAAACAAGAAGATAAGCCCGAGAAAACACAATCCCAGTCCCAGGAGGATAAATCGGTATCCCCTGAAGATAAACAGCCTGAACAGGCAGGTCAGATTCTGGAGAATATGCTCAACCGACTTGAAGACAAACCTGGAGGTGCAATGATACCTGTGCTACAGGAACAACATGTTGAAAAAGATTGGTAATGGTATGAATTTAAAAAACATTTTTTTTACCGCATTGGTGTTGGTGGCTATTTTGCCGGCCACAGGTGTTTGCTTTGATGTCACTGCCAATGTTGACAAAACCAAGATTTCCAGGGAAGACTCTGTTTTTTTACAGGTTGTGGTCAAAGGCGGTAAAGCTGACCTGGATCTTTCCATTATCAAGGATTTTAAAGTTATATCCAGGGGTTCCTCTTCAAGCTATAATTATATTAATGGTAAATCCGAAAGAAAGGCAATTTATCAATATGTTCTGATCCCTTTGACAAAAGGGGCCTTAATAATTCCTGCCATAAAGGCTGTTATGGATGGCCAGACTGCTTTTACAAGGCAAATTGTCATCCATGTATCAGACCAGGTTGTGAAACCCGATGATGTCAAAGCATTATTTGCAACAGTGAGCGTGGTAAAGACCCGCCTTTTTGTGGGTGAGCAGACGGTCTTCTCTTTAAAGTTTTTTACCTCAAAAAGATTGTCAGGATTAGGGTTTGAAAAGCCGCCTGAATTTAAAGGGTTTTCATCAAAACCATTTGAAAAGGAAAAAAGTTATACCCAGAACATCAATGGGGTCCTTTATCAAGTGACCCAGGTTGATTATATCATTATCCCTGCAAACCCTGGAATATTCAATATTGATCCTGCTGTTTTGATTGCCAGGGTGCTTGTAGAATCAAAGCGGGATTCGCGGTTTGATTCTTTTTTTAATGATTCCTTTTTTTCTTCTAATAGTTTTAAGCCTGTAAGGGTGGTTTCAAATCCCCTGAAAATTGAAGTCAACCCCGTCCCCCAATACCAGGGTGACGATAAATTTTCTGGGCTTGTGGGCCTTTTTGATATTCAAGCAGACATTGACAAAACAAGCCTTAAAGCCGGGGAGTCTGCAACACTCACCATAAAAATTTCAGGATCAGGAAATATCATGGATGCAAGTCTTCCTGAAATGGCTCTGGATCACGATGCGTTTAAAGTCTATGATGACAACCCCGTTGAAACCATTCATTTAACGGACAAGGGATACCAGGGCTTTAAAGTATTCAAGAAAGCCATTGTTCCTGTCAATCCCGGTAAATTTTTCATCAACCCGATTTCACTGGTTTATTTTGACGTGGATCAAAAGGATTTTCAAAAAATTTCAACTAAAAAAATCTTTCTGGATGTCACCCCGTCTGAAGAAATGCACCTGGCCGCAACCCCATTGAACCACACAACGAGTAAGCCGATTGTAAAAGAAGAGGTTTCCCTAATCAATAAGGATATCCTGGAAATAAAAGAAGGGCTGGAGGTATTGGATAACTGGCCAGAAATAAATCCTTTTTTCTTTTTTTTATTTTTGTCAATCCCGGCAATTTTATTTTCAGGGGTTAAATTGGTTACCCTGGCTGTAAAAAAGGATTTATCCATTGAAAAGGTAATGGAAGAAAAGGCAAGACATCATTTAAAACAGGCTGGGAAAATGGACCCTGAGGATAAAGGTTTTTTAGGGCATCTTTATTCAAGCCTGGTGGCGCTGATTTTTGCCAAAGGGAAAAAGAAAGGGGAGACCATCACAATAACAGAAACCCGTACGATTTTAACAGATGCCAATGTGGATGCCACCCAGATAGACCAGGTCACCCATCTTCTTGAAACCATTGAATCTATTCGATTCGGCAAGGCGACAATAGATAAAAATAAGGCAAAGGCTTTTTTGTCAAAGATAAAGCAGATGATGAAACTGCTTTGTTTTGCAGTGGTCTTTCTGGGAATTTTTTCTGGTGTTCCGCAAAGGGCAATGGCAAATCCTGCCGCCACATTCATGGACGGGATAAAAAAATATAATAAAGGTGATTTCAAACAGGCAGCCATAAAGTTTGAAGCTCTTGCAAAAAGCAATATTAAAAACCCCTATCTTTTTTATAATATTGGAAATTCCTATTTAAAAGCCAATGATATAGGCCAGGCTATTTTATGGTATGAAAGGGCAAAGATTCTGGCCCCCAGTGATCCAGACCTGAAATTTAACCTTGAGTATGCCAACACCCTTGTGAAAGATAAAAAAGAAGATACAATGAATATCATGGATGTTCTTTTTTTCTGGGACAATTTGATTGCCTTAAAAACAATTCAGATTACAGCTATTTTCTTTTCTTTTGTTTTTTTCAGCTGGGCTGCCATTAGAAGCGTGAAAAAACAAAAAATTCTTTCAGGTACTGGTATTCTACTGATATCCATATTTGTTCTTTTCACAGCCATTACATGCATGAATTATTATAAACAATCTGCAAGGCAGACTGCTATCATTGTGCAGGAGCAGGTTGCGGTACGTTCAGGTGTGACAGACACTTCTACAAAATTATTTGATCTTCATGCCGGAACCAAGGTAAGTGTTGAAGAGACAAAAGAGGGGTATTTAAAAATACTGTTTTCAAAAGGCAAGGTTGGCTGGGTAAAAACAAAGGAAGCCGTTATTATATAGGTAAATAATCAGGAGGCACCATGTTAACAAAAGCATTTATTCCGTATAAAGGATATTATTCCACCCCTTTTATAAGGTGGCAGGGCAGTCTTG
>Ga0208648_1003271_pt1 | contig 10293 bp, 5 predicted proteins | sample AntAceMetag02UKL_FD_184772 | JGI IMG/M metagenome (GOLD analysis project Ga0208648, IMG submission 184772) | Saline lake microbial communities from Ace Lake, Antarctica - Antarctic Ace Lake Metagenome 02UKL (SPAdes) (version 2) | ecosystem: Environmental > Aquatic > Non-marine Saline and Alkaline...
AGCACTTTAATCTTGTCTCTTATTCCAAGGTGCATAATAGACCTTGTCTTATCTATTATATTATCAGTATTTCCAGCATTAATAATTGTTGCCGTGCCCTGACGGTTCATAGCATCAGCAAGGTCACGATAAGCCGCAAGCATAGTGTCCGGTGTGTCCGGGATCACAATAACCGGTGATTCATCGGCGAAGAAACCTGCGAGTGTCGGAGGCGCCTCAAGAGGATCCAAGACTCTGAAAATATTCATTTCCGGGTCGATTTCCAATGATGCCGGATATGCTTCCAGTTTGATTCGGGCATGATACAATACTCCCTCCATATCTCGCAAGACATGTTCATAATAATTTCCAGAAGGAAAGGTCACCTTGATTGGAAGGTCCAGACGAAATGATTCACTCGCTTGTTCTTGAAAAATATCAAATTCCAGAATCGATTCGCTTCCCTTTTCGTTAACCTCCACATTCTTGAGTGCAAGAGCCGGTGCGCCGCTCCTTTTAATCCATTGCTGTAATACCCAGTCCAGATCTTCTTTTGAAGTTACTTCGAAAGCATCAATAAAATCCTGCCACGAAGCCTTGCTGAATTTGTTGTTTTCATAAACATTTCTGAGTGCTGTCCAAAATGCTTCATCTCCAATTCTTTGATTTATCATATGGAAAACCATCATAGATTTTCCGTATCCGATTACTCTCGATCCAGGGGTTGTTCTCTCACGGAATTCAGTGAGCGGAAAATCATCTTCGTCTCCATTGACTATATAGTCGGTGTAATCTCTATTTGTATCGAGGCGATACTGCTTGGCACCTTCTGGACTATCTTCCATCTTGTAAAGGTAATCCGCACAATATACTGTTAATCCTTCGCACCAGTTCCCGTCCTCGTAATCTACAAATACTCCATTACCCCACCAGTTATGACATACTTCATGCCCCAAACTAGTATAGATAATAAAGGGGAGCCGTAATACACTGCTTCCAAGGAGTGTATATGATGGCATTCCATAGCCTGTTGGAAACCAGTTTTCCACTACGCTGAAACGGCTATATGCATATTCCCCCAGGAGTTCACTGTATTTATCAACATAATCTGCGCTGGCGTTTATATACCTCTCGGTCAAGTCCTGGCTGCCCTCGAAATAATACATAGAAATTTCAGTTTCATCCCGACTAATACTGCTGATTTTATATGGACCTGCTACGATGTAAGAACCATCTATTGGATGTTCGCTGTCGAAAGTGATATTGTTGTCTGAGCGTTGAACTATTGCACCTTCAGCGATAGCCTCCCATCCATCAGGATATGTCATTGTCGTTCTGTAAACTCTCGGTTCAGAGCTGCCAGGCAATTCGGGATAATAACCTGTACCCGGTGTTAGGAAAGCACCTTTTTCAGAGATCAAACCCGTAGTTTCATCAGCAATCTCCCATCTCGAAAAAGAGGCAACCTCTACATCGTCAAAAATCTCACCGGAATACTGAAAATAGATTTCATGTTTTTTCTGACTCTGACCTACCGGCAAAGCATATAAACTTAATTGCTCATAATCATCCTTGTCCGCGTCCGTTTCTCCAAATAGTTCAAGTTTCCGGATTATATCCACTCCGTTAATCCCGTAAGAACTTTTTACTGATTTCTCATTCACTCTAATCTCGTTTATTGCAAGATTCTTATTCAGGAAAAAGAAAAATGTATCAGGTGAAGTTTTTTCCCAGTTTACTTTAGTATTCGCCATCAGGATATGTTCGGACGGCTCAAAGGTCAGGTTCATTTCAATTTTCAGGATTTTACCAGCATCGAAAACGTCGTTGCCTGCAAAACAATTATTTGAAAAAACACTTATTATTAGACCAATAAGAAGCCCGAAAAATATTACTGTTTGTCGAGTTATAGAAATCACTGCTTTTACTCCTTCTCTTTCTACATGAATAAAGGCATCTGGACCTTACTACAGAACAATCCAATTCTGATGAGTATTAACCGGATAGTTTGCATTGGAATTACTTCAAAATCCAATATTGCCTGATAAATGCATAATAGAAAAAAAAAACCTAACTGTATAGCTCCATAATTATTAATATCCGCTCTCAAGAGGTAATTAATATTGCTTTGAGCTACTATCTCTCTTAGCAGTTTTTGAGTGATTGTTTAGAGCCCTTGCAAATATAGATATTAAAAATTCACCACATAAGATTGTCTGGTACAGGCTAATATAGTATCTTTCGGAAAAAATCCTGATCCTGACAGATCTGCAAAGGTTATTCAAGAACTAATGAAGTTTTCCAGGTTAATTGGACGAGAGGATAATTATGACCGCTTCGATGCATGAAGAAAAAGAGAATAATTCCGGATCACTAACAGAAGATAGTATTGAGTCTTCAGGTAAATTTCCTCCCCCTTTGCACCGGCTTGGATTCCTGGTTGCGGGCATAGTGCATAATTTGTTCGGCCCATTAACTGCTATTATGGGAATAGTTGATCTATTAAAACTGAAACATCCTGAATTCACAAAAGATTTCGAACAACTGACAAGACTTTCGAGAAAACTTAAGGACGAAATATCAGCAATAATGGAGAAGGCTGGTCTTGACGGTTCAATAGAAACCACACAGATCGATTTTATGGATCTTTTGAATACTGAACTTGATTTTTTTAAATGTGACCCAAGATTCAAACATAAACTCAAAGTTTATTTTCATTCTGATCCGGATGTACCATTTATCGAGGGCGTTTACAGTGATTTTGCAATGACAATAGACCATCTCCTGGCAAATGCGATCGAATCTATGGATAAAACAGAAACAAAAGTGCTTAATATTTCCGTTAAACATCAGCAAGAATTTATTTATATAATATTTGAGGATACGGGATGCGGGATGGACGAGAGAACCATCCAGCACGCTTTTGATCCTTTCTACACAACCAAAACGGCTGATAAGGATATGATGTATCCTCTTACGCGTGCTACAGGTATTGGTTTGAGCCATGCCAAACATCTCATGGAGCCGTATGGGTGTACGATACTTTTGGAATCGGAAGTGAATATTGGATCAAAGATTTCGCTGAAAATACCAACCTGATCCTTACGAGAACGAGACAAAACCTATTGCATACTTAACAGTACACTACAGACAGGTTTACTCGATGCCTCTCCTCGTACTCCCATAGAGCTGAACACAAACCTGGAAAAGAGATTTTAGTATAAAAACACTCATTTTGTTAAAAACATGAAATATAATTGTTTGATGCATTATTTCTTTGGTCAAGCATTTGATTATCTCTATTTTATTGTGACCATACCCCGTATTAGTTCTCTCAGGGCATATTCCCTGCCTCTCTTGTAATAATGTTGCAGATATGGGTTCAACGTGCATATTTTGCATTGCTGAAGTAGTTTTGATTCGTTCAATGTATGTCAAAAATTTAATAATTAATTACTATCAGTCTGAATAATAAATATGCATGAAATTCGATTGTTATACCTTAAAGAGTCGTACATAAAACACAATGCGGATAATTATTTCTAAGAGATTATTCATTCACAATTCGCGAAGAGTTTCAAATAGGAATACTAAAATAAAATTGTACAATTTAGCCGGATTTCTTCTAACTGTGAAAAATATATAATTTTGATGTTTATCGGAAATAGATATTTAATAATAATGCTTTACAACTTTTTACAAAGGAGATAATTGTGTGGAGCGAATGGTTATCGTTGAGGTCACCTCCACAACACATTCTTTACCCGTTTAAACACAAACTGTGGTGGATTGTGTCATTTTTCACACTAATGCAATTTATCTCATGTACATGGAGTCCTGAACGCGACAATCCCGCCGATCCCGGTTCAATTGCCTATAACGGAGGCACCCTTCTCGTCAGCGTTTATAAGCTGAATGGATCTCCTCTTGAAGACGCTTATGTGCATATATCTGAAACCGGTTTGCAGTCTCAGACAAATTCCACTGGAACTGTGTCGGTTTCAGTTCCGATTGGATGGATACACGTGAGTATCGAGTTGCATGGGTATCGCCTCGAAACAGACAGCATTGAAATTAATTATAGGGGCAATCAAAATTTAGCGTTTCATTTGAACAGCATGCCCAAAATTGAAAATGTACAAATAGTATCAGGGTTTGTCGAAGGACGACTATCAAGAGATTTTACTCACTACTATATTGTCAGGGCTTCAGTTTATGATGCGGATGGTTTTGGTACAATTGAGGAAGTGCGATATACAGATCCTTTCACCGGAACGTTCAGCAGTATGCAAAATCATGGAAATGGTTTTTATGCTGATTCGCTTGACCTGGGTGTGGGAAGCAGTGGGGATGATTCCTTAATTGCCAGTCTGGAGCGTCCGGTTCAAGTAATAGTTGAGGATCAACCCGGAGATACTGCATTAACAATGAGTGCCTTAAATCAATATTTTGAATATGACAGATTGAGAAATGATATGATTACAATAAGCGTTGATGCAGATTCGCCGAAATTCAGTTGGTCAGTCCCCGAACTGGATTTTCTGCCCCTGAGATATCTATTCGAACTCTATTATCCTGACGGGGAAAGAATCCTTATGGATAGCCTTATTGTCGTCGTTCCCGATACAATGTCATCAGACACTCTAAGTGTATTAATGGATGAAATTAATGTGGGTATTACAATAGGTAGATGGCGGCTTAACCTTTTTGATTCATCTGGTAATTGGGTACGATCTACACTGGAAGATGTCAATATAGATTATTAGTGATGGAATTCTTCATTTCCATAAGAAATAGAGTAACCGTATTCACATTTTTGTCCATCAATTGGACATCAGTCATATTCTCATTTATCCTTTTTTACGGAATTCTTTGTACAAAGTTGGAAGGAATTCGAAAATGCAGGAAACGAATACAGTAGTTCCGACAGTATCAAATTTGAGCCCTGAGAGCTTGCAGGCACTGGTAAGTGTTGCCCAGGTATTGACCTCAATACTGGATGGTGATGCTCTGCTGCAAAAAGTCCTAGAAATCGCTTTGGAAACAGTGAATGCGGAGACCGGATTTATTGTTTTGACCGGTAAGGAAGACAATGAATTAAATGTCCGTGTCAGCCATAACCTCGCAACTTCAGAGGTAGATGATCCTTTGCAGCCATCGAGACGGATTGTAAGCCAATCTCTTGAAGAGCGGAAAGCTGTTTTAGTACATGATGCAAGAACAGACCCCAGGTTCGAAGGCTCTGAGAGTGTAGTTATGCATCAGATAACTTCAGCAATTGCTGTTCCGCTTATCCTGCAAGACGATCCCGTAGGAGTGGTGTATGTTGACAGCAGGGGTGATAGAGGAAAATTTACCGATGAAAACAAGGATTTTTTCAACGCTTTTACTGCCTTTGCAACCCTCGCATATCAAAACGCCGTTCGTTTTGATCAGCTTCAAGATGAAAAAGCGTACTTGCAAACCGAAGTAGAAAAAGCTTACGGCTTTACAGAAATTGTTGGTGTCCACCCTGCAATGAATGAAGTATTCTTGCTTATGCGGAAGATTCTCCATTCGGATATTACGGTTTTGCTTCAGGGCGAGAGCGGTACAGGTAAAGAATTAGTTGCCAGGGCTTTGCATTATAATGGTCCACGCCGCGAGAAACCGTTTGTCGCGCAATTCTGCGGCAACCTGTCCGAAACATTACTGGAAAGCGAACTTTTTGGTCATGTCAGGGGCGCTTTTACCGGAGCTGTAAGCGATAAAAAAGGGCTTTTTGAAATTGCGGATGGTGGAACGTTCTTTCTGGATGAAATTGCCGATATCAGCCCTACAATTCAATCAAAGCTCCTGCGTATTCTACAGGATGGAATTATTAGACGTGTTGGTGGGACTGATTCTAAAACAGTTGATGTCCGGATTGTCTCTGCCTCAAACAAGAACCTTGAAACGGAAGTTGAAGAGGGCAGATTTCGTGATGATCTGTATTACAGGTTAAATGTTATTTCGGTCCGAATGCCGTCATTACGGGAACGACGTAGTGACATTCCGCTTCTGATAAAGCACTTCCTTGCCAAATCATCTCATAAGCAGGGTGAGATCGAAAAGAAACTTCTCCCTGAAGCGATGCGTCGTCTTGAAGATTATGATTGGCCTGGAAACGTACGTGAACTTGAGAATGCTATCGAAAGAGCGGTTGTTCTTTCCGGGGACAATCCTACTATTACGGCTGATGATTTGATCCTTCCTCAAGATGCTTCCAGCGGAAGAAAAACTCTCAGGGATTATGAAAAAGAAATCGTAACAAAAACTCTCGATGAACTGGAAGGTAACAAAACACGTACCGCAGAGGTTCTTGGCGTCAGCCTGAGATGGCTGCATTATCGGCTTAACGAGTGGAAAAAATTAGAACAATAGGCGATTATAAAATCGTCCGGGAACTGTCCCGATCATCCATCGCATCCGTTTATGAGGGAGATCAACCGTCGCTTGATCGACATGTCCTGATTAAACGGCTCCATCCCGAACTTATCGGGGATGAGGATATCCGTGTCCGCTTTGAACGGGAAGCCCATTCTCTCGCCAAAATTAAGCATAAGAACATTGTTCATATTTATGATTTTCAAGTCTCGGAAGAATCCGTCTATTTAGTGGCAGAGTGGATTGCCGGCGGATCACTGGAACAACGGCTAAAAGACAAGGGAACTCTTTCAGAGAGAGAAGCAGTCGCACTCGCACTTGATGTACTTGAAGGTCTTCACGTTGCTCTTCAGGCTGGAATTATTCACCGTGATATCAAACCTGCCAATCTACTTATCAGCCATAGCGGTGATATAAAAATCACTGATTTTGGATTAGCACAATTCGAGGGATCGCCATCAGTCACCATGCAGGGTATGGTTGTAGGAACTCCCGCATACCTGGCGCCGGAAGTTGTAGCTGGACAACCCTCTGATGTCCGGTGTGATTTATACGCAGTTGGCGTGACCCTTTATGAAATGATGACCGGCATCAACCCGTTTCTTGCAGATAGCATTTCTGAAACATTAAGCCGGGTGATGAATGTAAAACCAACTCCACTTGAGGGCGTCAGTCAAATTACGCAGGAACTCCTATTCTGGTTGTTGGAGAAAAAACCTGATAAAAGACCTTCAACTCCTGAAGAGGCGTTAAAAGAATTCCGTGCTCTCGCCGTCCAACATGATATTGAAAGGGGTTGGGCGGATATTGAAGACACCGGTTATGAAGCGGGAAATGGAACTCCGGTAAGTGATAGTCCTGAAGCTGTCGGTAGAATCCGTCCGCGTCCAAAAGCAAAACCGGCAAAAATCTGGGTCATAGCTGCGATGCTTGCAATGGTATTGGCTGTCGTTGCTGTATTTGTCGGGGTATCTATTACTACCGATGAAGAAAAATTACCTGGATCTACGACGGAAAATGAAACGCAGATTATTGACGGTCAAAGCGGCGAGAAACAGGATGATCTTAACAGCGGTCTTGTGAATCAGCTTGGTGAAACTGTTAACAATCGAAATATTTCTCAAGGCAATAACCAGAAATCTCCTACGTCTCGCTTGCCTTCAGAAGAGCAAAAACCACCGACGACGGAGAATATCAAAGGCAATTTGAATGAATCGGGAGAAAATGCCTTAAATGATCAGAGTGAATTAGCTATCAACGATATGAAAACCAATGATCAAGCTGATCCTGCTAAACCGGGATTTGGTCATCTTATGCTTCATGTTAATCCATGGGCAAATCTTTATTACCGGGATAGGTTTCTTGCTCAAACACCTTATTCAAGACCTCTTAAATTACCCTCGGGAAAAGTGGAGTTATTTCTCTCGAATCCTGATTTGCATATTCAATCATTTGGCATAGAATTTAGCATTCCCGTTGGAGATACGTTGCGGGAATTTGTAGATTTACTTACTAAAGTCGGTGTTATTCGACAGATTGACGCATCTCCCTGGGCGACTGTTTACATCAATGGTGAACTGTTTGGTGATACTCCAATAGACAAGGAAATATTTCTTCCCTTCGGAAGTCATGAGTTTCGATTCGTTCATCCTGAGTTTGGCGAGAAAGTTGAAACTATTGATATAGCCCCCGGAGAACCACCAAAAGCTGTAAGAATTTCATATCCTTGATGCAACGATTACATGAAACATTTTGATGATATAATATAGCATTCTATCTTTCACAAAAATAACCCGCAGGAGAAAACACCATGGAAACATTATTAATTCAACAATTCCTGAAGAACATTTCTTTGTTTAAAGAGCTTGAGGAAGATGAACTCACACTAATCGCTGGAGAAATAGAAATACGGGATCACTCGAAAGGTGATATGATTTTCTCTGAAAACAGTCCTCGTGAGGAGATGTATATTATCTATAAAGGTGAAGTGGAACTGTTTAAGAAAACAGCTTTTGGTGAAGAGAAAAGGCTCACTTTTTTTAGCAAATATGATTTCCTCGGTGAAGGTGTTTTACTGGATGAATATCCTCATTCCACCTCAGCGCGCGCCATGATCGATTCGAAGATTTTCACAATTAGTGTCAGCAGACTCAAGGATTTATTTCAGAAGCATCCAGGGATTGGGTACAAGATGCTGTCAAATGTTGCGCAAGTGATCTCACGGCGAATTCGTCAGGCGGGAACACGGGTAGTCAATGAGGCGCAACAGTATATCTCCGGAAGAACGAGGACTGAGCATGATCTGCTGGGAAACCGCGAAGTGCCGTACGAATACTATTACGGGGTGCAGACTTTACGCGCACTTGAGAATTTCCCCATCAGCGGAATATCGCTTACCCATTTCCCAGTGCTCATTAAATCCCTGGCAATGGTAAAATTAGCCGCTGCGAAGGCGAATTATGATCTCGAATTGCTGGCAAAACCTGTCGCCGACGCCATATTCCAGGCGTGCAACGAGATTATCAATGACAAATTTCACATCCATTTTGTGGTCGATATGATACAGGGCGGCGCGGGTACTTCGACAAATATGAATGCAAACGAGGTAATCGCCAACCGGGCGCTGGAAATTCTTGGTTACGAAAAGGGAGAGTACAAATACTGCCATCCGAATAATCATGTCAACCTGTCGCAATCGACCAATGACGCTTATCCTACTGCTCTAAAGATTGCGCTTATATATGCCAACAATAGTCTGACAAAAGTTCTGGATAACCTGGTTAAATCTTTTGCCGGGAAAGGCAAGGAATTCGCTCATGTAATTAAGATGGGACGCACACAGCTTCAGGATGCAGTCCCGATGACTTTAGGACAGGGTTTTGATGCTTATGCAAACACACTCGAAGATGAAATCGAGCGGCTGAACGAAAACGCCGAACTCTTCCTCGAGGTGAATATGGGCGGAACGGCAATCGGTACCGGTATCAATGCCGACCCAGAATACAGTGCAAAAACTGTAAAACACCTTTGCGAGATTACTGGACTAGAAGTAAGACTTGCCGAAAACCTTGTCGAGGCAACCCAGGATACCGGGGCGTTTGTGATGTATTCATCCGCAATAAAGCGTCTTGCCGTGAAATTATCAAAAATTTCGAATGACTTAAGGCTGTTGTCATCGGGTCCCCGTGCTGGATTCAACGAGATCAACCTGCCGAAAATGCAGCCGGGTTCTTCCATTATGCCCGGAAAGGTCAATCCGGTAATACCGGAAGTCGTAAACCAGATTGCATTCAAGGTAATTGGAAATGATTTGACAGTGACGCTCGCCGCCGAGGCTGGACAACTGGAACTGAATGTTATGGAACCGGTAATCGTACAGAGTCTGTTTGAGTCCATAGAAATGCTGAAAAACGGGATGACTACCCTGATTCACCGCTGTATCAATGGGATTGAGGCAAATGAAGATGTATGCAGGAAAATGGTTGAGACGAGTATTGGAATCGTAACCGCACTGAATCCAGTACTCGGATATGAAACCTGCACTGAACTGGCACGTGATGCATTAGAGAACAACCGCAGCGTATATGATCTCGTGCTTGAGAAAAATCTGCTGACAAAGGAAGAACTGGACAAACTCCTTGCCCCGGAAAATATGATCGGTCAATAATCAAAATTGAAATCTTAAGAATATAAAAAGAATCCGGTTATGTCATTAGCTCAGCCAGTTATTGACAAGAGCACTGAACATTCGTATATTACTATACACAAGTACAGCATATATACGGAGATAACAATGGCTAAAATATTGTCGTTCTTTGATTTTCAAGATAGTTTTCCTGATGAACAAGCATGTTTTGATTACTTGTTCAAGTTGCGCTGGCCTGATGGGTTCAAATGTCCCCAATGCCA
>Ga0208648_1003272_pt1 | contig 10291 bp, 9 predicted proteins | sample AntAceMetag02UKL_FD_184772 | JGI IMG/M metagenome (GOLD analysis project Ga0208648, IMG submission 184772) | Saline lake microbial communities from Ace Lake, Antarctica - Antarctic Ace Lake Metagenome 02UKL (SPAdes) (version 2) | ecosystem: Environmental > Aquatic > Non-marine Saline and Alkaline...
CTAAAAAATGGGGTTTTAAAATCTCAAATAATATTGCCATTTGTAAAAATATTTCAGAAATAAATGAATTTATCAATGATTGGAATGAGGCAAGAATTCATTTACCTTTTGATATTGACGGGATAGTTATTAAAGTGAATTCTTATCGACAGCAAGAGCAACTTGGTTTTACGGCAAAATCATCACGCTGGGCGATTGCATATAAATTTAAAGCCGAACGTGTTACAACCGAACTTTTATCAATTGCTTATCAGGTTGGCAGAACCGGTGCAATCACTCCTGTTGCAAACCTAAAACCGGTTCATTTGGCCGGAACAACCGTAAAAAGAGCTTCTTTGCATAATGCCGACATAATCAAAGAACTTGATGTTAGGATTGGAGATATGGTTTATGTTGAGAAAGGTGGCGAAATTATCCCTAAAATTGTTGGGGTCGATCTTTTACAGAGAAAAACTGATTCAAAAGCTGTGAAATTTATAACGCATTGCCCTAAGTGCAACACTTTATTAATTAAAAAAGAAGGCGAAGCAAACCATTATTGCCCGAATGAGGAAAATTGCCCACCCCAAATAAAAGGAAAACTTGAGCATTTCATTTCCAGAAAAGCAATGAACATTGAGAGTTTAGGTGAAGGAAAAATTGAGATACTTTTTGACAATAAAATTGTTAGAACTATTGCTGATTTCTATGACCTTACTGAAAAATCTTTGTTTGGGTTGGCGAAAATATTTCCTGCTGAAGATGTTAAAAAAGAGAAAAAAATTAGCTTTCAAAAAAAATCTACTGAAAATATCCTAAATGCAATTAATGCTTCAAAACAAGTTCCCTTTGAGCGGGTATTATTTGCCATTGGAATCAGGTTCGTTGGTGGAACGGTTGCTAAAATACTTGCTTTTCATTTCAAAACTGTTGATAATTTAATAAAAGCAGATTTTGAAGAATTAATTTCTGTCGATGAAATTGGTGATAAAATTGCTGAAAGTTTAATAACTTTCTTCAAAAAACCTGAGAATATTTTAATAATTGATCGTCTAAAAGTGGCAGGGCTTCAATTTGAACTTGAGAATATGCCAAAGCTTATTTCAAATAAATTGGAAGGAAAAACTATTGTTGCCAGCGGAAGGTTGACAAACTTTACTCGTGATGAAATCAAACAAACAATTGAAGTGCATGGAGGAAAAGCCATTTCTGCAATTTCCTCAAAAGTTGATTTCGTGCTAGCCGGTGAAAATATGGGCCCATCGAAATTAAAGAAAGCTCAAAGTTTGAAGATTCCAATTATTAATGAAGATGAATTTTTGGAAATGATAAAATAAGTTAATGATAGAATGTAAGAACACTCAATTATTCTAAGTTCAACAAAAACTCCATTACATCAACTCCATCTGCATAATCAAAAAGATATGGTTGTTGGCTTTTTCCAAAAGGAATTTGTTTATCAATTTCAGAATTATTGGAAATAACACATTGAATTTTTTCACTATTCGCTTCCAAATGTTTCATTAACTCTTTCTCGTTTTTGTAATATTGATAATAAATGACAGATACAGGGGATGCAAAAGCCTCGCTTTCTTTCAATAATAGAAATCCATTATCGAGATGTTTTTCGGAATTCACCAGAAAAATGGATTTATAATAATCGTAGTTATTTTTATATTTATGATTAAAAAAGATTTGATTGAATTCTTCAATTGATTGAAAAAAAGCCTTGAACGAATAGTTTTCGGGGACAAATAATTTGGAGACATTCCGGCAGCCAAGTCCGAAATACATGAAAACATCATCTCCGAGAGCTTTTAATTCTTCAGGACTTTCATCACCTGACAAAACAGCTACACCATTCCTGTTTTTTCTAATAATATTGGGATATTTACCGAAATAATATTCAAAATATCTCGCCGTATTATTACTTCCGGTGGCAATGACAGCATCAAAATTGCTTAGAATATTATCGGAAAATTCAATTCTTTCAGAGAAATGAGGTTCAATTGCAATTAATAGCTCAGATAAAGCCGGCAATAATTTTTTATCATCGGATGAAAGTTTTCCGATAAAGTTATTTCCAGAAATCAAAACACATAAAAAATCGTGAAAGCCTACAAGAGGGATATTTCCTGCCATTACAACAGCAATGTTTTTAGGATTTTGCTGGTTGTCGGGAATATTATAAGCCCTAACCCAACTGCTCAGTTCATTACCAGAAAGCATTTCGGAAATTGCCAAGATTGCATGTTTAACATTTCCAATATTAAACCATTGATTATGATTTTGACAATTTTTGATTTCAGAAATTAAGGAATTAAAAGCAAATTTTACTTTTTCATTTTCATTTAATATAAAAGAATCATTATCAATTTGCTTTAAAATCCTTCCAAGCTTTTTAAAGGCATTAATTCGATGGATTAATTTAAAGGACATAATTTAAAGTTCTGTAAATCAATTTCTATATTTATAAAGCAAAAATAGAACTTTTTTATTCCATACAGGAAATTATTTTATTTACAGAACCATGTTTTTGAATTTATTTATCTTTTCTATAAGCGATTCGAGTTCTACAAAGTCTAATGTTTGTTGTCCGTCCGTTGCTGCATTTTCAGGATTCTTATGAACTTCCAGAAGTAAACCGTCAGCACCTGCTGCAACACTTGCCATCGCCATTGGAATTACATGCCGCCTGATACCTATACCATGCGAAGGGTCAACAATTACAGGCAAATGCGATTTTTCTTTAAGAATAGGAACAGCATTCAAATCAAGAGTATTACGGTAAGCCTTTTCAAAAGTACGTATACCTCGCTCACAAAGAATAAGTTTTTCATTTCCATTTTTGAAAACATACTCTGCTGAATAAAGTAATTCATCTATACTTCCACTAATTCCACGTTTTATCAATACCGGTTTATCAATTTTTCCAAGTGCCTCCAACAGATTGAAGTTTTGTGAATTTCGTGCACCAACCTGGAAGATATCAACGTAAGGAATCATACTTTCTATTTGTCCGGTTTCCATCACTTCGGTTATGATTTTTATATTATTCGCTTTACATACTTTATAAAAATATCTTAACCCTTCCATTCCGTATCCCCGGAAACTATATGGGCTGGTACGAGGTTTGTAAACACCACCCCGCATAAACTTAATATTTTGCATTTTTAATTGTGCTACTATCTCTTCAATTTGCTCCTCACTTTCTATACTGCATGGCCCTGCCATAATGGTGAGTTCATTAGAACCAATTACGATACCATCCCCAAAATCAATTAGTGTTGGATTTACCTTCCATTTACTGCTTACCATTTTGTGATTACCGCTTACACGGTGTACATCATTAATACCATCCAGTTGGCCAATATGACGAATATCAAAATCATTTTTAGGCGTACATACCAAATATTGCCCAACCTGTGTCCTGACAGGATAATAGGGAATCTTTAACTTGTTTAATGTATCATTTAAAGCATTTTGTTGTTGCTCGGTTATTTCATTTTTCAATTGAATAATCATTTGGTCATTTTTTTTTGATTAACGACACAAATTGTTTCGTGTCCGATATAATATCTTTACTGTTTTTAATATGTTTTATAAAAGCGCTGCCAATAATCCCACCATGAGTATATTTACATGCAAAATAAAAATCATCGGCATTTCTGATATTAAATCCTACCATTACCGGATGATTTAGTGATAACCCATTGATACGCTTCAAATAATCCTCACAATCCCTAATACCGTGAATTCTTCCGGTAGTACCCGAACTACTAACCGCATAAATAAAAGAAGTGCTATACCGGTCAATAAAACGAATCCGTTCATCAGTAGTTTCAGGTGTGATAAGGAAGATATTGCTTAAACCATATTCCTCAAATATGGATTTATATTGATTGAGCCAAATATTGATTGGCAGGTCGGGAAGTATTACACCACTAACACCGGTTTCATAGCATTTTCTGCAAAAATGTTCCATTCCATATTGCAAAACTGTATTAAAATATCCCATCATAATCTTTGGTATGCTTGTAGGGGATTTTTTTAATTGCCTGAATATCATACTCAAAGCTATACCATTTTTAAGTGCAATGGAGTTACTGTTTTGAATAACAGTCCCATCGCTTAAAGGATCTGAATAAGGAATCCCTATTTCAACCATATCCACACCTGATACAGATAAGGTTTCTAACAGTACAGGCATACTATTTAGTTCAGGGAAACCGGCAGTAAAATAAATATTTAGAAGTGGTCTTTTAGCCTGTTTAAATAATTCCTGAATTGTCATGATTTTAAATTTTTTGTATAGGTGTCAAGGTCTTTATCTCCCCTCCCACTTAAATTAATTACAACCTTGTCAGTTTTTTGAAAAACCATTTTTTCAAGATATGCCAATGCATGTGCTGACTCAAGTGCCGGTATAATACCTTCAGTTTTAGCTAACAGAAAAGCTGCATTTAAGGCCTCGTCATCAGTAACATTTCCATAATGCACCCGGCTTACCTTATTCAAATATGCATGCTGGGGTCCGATACCCGGGTAATCAAGGCCGGCAGAAATACTATGAGGTTCAATAACTTGTCCGTTATTTGTTTGTAACACTTTTGTCATACAAGCATGTAATACGCCTGTACTCCCAAGTGTTAATGTTGCGGCAGTTTTATTTGTATTGATACCCTTACCTGCAGCTTCAACACCAATAAGATTAACATTATTGTTTTCCAGAAAACTGTAAAAAGCACCAATCGCATTACTTCCTCCACCTACACATGCAATGATATGAGTCGGAAGATATTTTAACTGATTTACAATTTCATTACTGATTACGGATTGAAGGCGAGCTACTAAATCAGGGTACGGATGTGGCCCAACTACAGAACCTATTATATAATGAGTATCCGTCGGATGATTTATCCAGTCACGGATAGCTTCGTTTGTTGCATCTTTTAGGGTTTTACTACCACTACTTACACCAATTACCTTTGCTCCAAGCATTTTCATTCGTGCTACATTCGGTGATTGCCGTTCAATATCTTTTTCACCCATATATACAACACATTCCAACGCTGCTATGGCAGCGGCTGTTGCTGTAGCCACACCATGCTGTCCAGCTCCGGTTTCAGCAATAATTCGTGTTTTTTTCAGCCTTTTAGCTATCAATATCTGCCCAATGGCATTATTTATTTTATGAGCGCCGGTATGACAAAGGTCCTCCCGTTTTAGGAAAATATTCGTATTGTAATGTTGACTAAGACGCCCGGCAAAATACAATGGCGTAGGTCGTCCAACATAATCCTGCAAAAGAAGGCTAAATTCCTTTTTAAACTCATCTGATTCCAATATATCAAGGTATGATAGCTTTAATTCCTCAATATTTTGATACAGCATTTCAGGGATAAAAGCACCCCCAAATTCACCATAAAAACCATTTTTATTTACATGATAATTATTTTTCATTTTTCAATTCATTTATCAATAATTCAAGGTGTTTAATATCTTTTAAGGCTGGGGATGACTCCATACGGCTGTTAACATCAATACCATATAATCGGGGAAACGACAATTTATAAATTTTTTTTATATCATCAACATCAATACCCCCACTTAAAAAGAAAGGTATGTCTCCACGGTATTTATTAAGGAGTTTCCATTCGAATTTCTTTCCTGTGCCACCATATTTTGGGCCAGGAGTATCAAATAACAGAATGTCTGCAACATCTTTGAAGTTCTCAATGCAGTTCCAGTTAAAATCTGTTCTGAGGTGAAAAACCTTTATAACCTGTATTCCTGCTAACTTAATATTTTCAGCATAAGCCGGAGTTTCTTCTCCGTGCAATTGAGCATATCTAAACTTTAATTTTTTACAAATCTCAATAACTTCGTCAAAAGCATGATTTACAAATACCCCAACCTTAATAATATTTTCATCAAGGGTTTCGATAGTTGTCCATACATCAGCCTCATTTACACAACGTACCGAATGCGAGTAAAAAATAAAACCCATATAGTCCGGTTTTAATCGAGCCACTTCCCTTATATTATCAGGGTATTTCATTCCACAAACTTTCAATTTCATGCCAGCTCGGTTTTTAGTTTACCGATAAGTTTTTTACAAGCTTCGGCAGGTCGGGCATGCTTCATAAAATATCCACCAATTAAAAAGCCTTGAAATCCGAGTTGCCCAAGTTTTATTATTTGATCTGCCTCGCTTATTCCGCTTTCACTGATTTTTACAAATTCAGCAGGGATATATTCTGCGATAGCTATACTGTTTTCAATACTTGTTTTGAAATTGTTCAAATTTCGGTTATTAACACCAACTATATCAACATGAAGATTTATATGAGTATCGATCTCGTATTTATTATGAACCTCCAGTAGTACTTCAAGGCCCAGTTTTTTTGCAAATGCAGCAAGCTCCTTACATTTGCCAGGTGTAAGGCACGCCGCTATCAGAAGAATACAATCAGCACCAATACTTTTTGCCTCAACCACTTGGTATTCGTCAATAGTAAAATCCTTACGAAGAATGGGGCAATAATTAAATTTACGTGCAATTTTAAGATTCTCGTTACTACCGCCAAAAAATTCATTATCAGTTAAAACCGAAAGTGCAGTTGCTCCTGCCTGCATGTATCCAATACTTAGTTTTTCAACATCCAGACTATATTTAAGTTCTCCTGTACTTGGAGAACTGCGTTTTATTTCAGCAATAATACCTACTTTGTCATTACGCATTAAATATTTCTTCATGGAAACCACGTCAGTATTAAAGTAAACACTTCGTTCAAGCAACCTGACAGGTTTAATCGCCTTATTAAGCTCTATTTCAATTATTTTTACGGATAGAATTTTTTCTAAAATACTCATATTGATAAAAGGGTTTTAAGTACATTTTTTGCACGACCACTTTCTAAAGATTCTTTGGCAAGTGCTAAGCATTCTGGGAATAATTTTTCAGGATCGCAACATTGAATAGCCAATGCAGCATTGGCTGTTACAACGCTGTTTTGCTCGAAAGTGCCTTGTCCTTCAAGAATTGAATAAAACAGTCTGGTTGATCCGGCTACACTCTCCTCCCCGTATAGCGATTCTTGTGTAATTGGTTGTGATGTAATATCTGTAGGTTTGAGAAGATACTCCTTATCAGGCCCAATAACTTTAGTATCAGTCGTAAGGCTAACTTCATCATAACCATCCATTGAATGTACAATCTGATAATTTATATCATCATGTTCATAAATATATTTATAATAGCGCTGTAACTCCAGAGAAAAAACACCCACCATTTGTTTTTTTGGAAAACTTGGATTAACCATTGGTCCAAGCATATTAAAAAAGGTACTTACACCAATGTCCTTCCTTACCGGGGCAACCTCTTTCATTGCCGGATGAAACATTGGGGCATGCAGGAAACAAATTCCGCTCGTATCTATCTGACGTTTTAACAGATCGGGCTTATTGGTGAATTTATAGCCAAGGAATTCCATAATATTAGACGATCCACAGGATGAACTCACTCCATAGTTACCGTGTTTTGCTACTTTATAGCCGGCACCTGCTGTAACAAATGAAGCCAGAGTACTTATATTAAAAGTATTTTTTCCATCCCCACCGGTACCACAAAGGTCTACCGGATCAAACTCGCTTAAATCAATGGTAATACATCGTTCATGCAGACAATCTCTGAACCCAACAAGTTCGTCTACAGTTATGCTACGCATTTTAAATACAGTTAAAAATGCACTCACCTGGCTGGAATTAAATTTGCCTTCAGAAATTTGCCATAAAACATCGTGGGCTTGAGATCGGGATAAAAGATGGTGACTAAATAAATGTTCAAGTATTTCTTTCATTATTTTTCGCTTTTACATATCTGAATAAAATTTTTTATCATAGTATCTCCATCAGGAGTCATAATACTTTCCGGGTGAAATTGTAAACCAAACAATTTCAACTCCTCTTGTTGAATTGCCATAATACTGTTTGCATCGTCTATGGCTGTAATTTCAATTGAATCAGGAAGGCCTTCTCTACTAATTTCCCATGAATGATATCGTCCGGCCAAAAACTTTTCAGGGACATCATTAAATATTGAACACTTATTATTAATCAACCTGATGGGAGTCTGTAATCCATGAAAAACTTTTGACCGGTTAATGAGATTACTTCCCAAGTATTGCGAAACAGCCTGATGGCCAAGACAAATACCCAGGATTGGTATTTTACCAGCACAACGGGCAATTATAGCGGGCATATTTCCGGCTTCTTCCGGGATACCCGGGCCAGGCGACAACAATATTCCGTCAAACTTTTCTGCCTGCTCCGAAGTAATCTTGTCGTTGCGGTATACTTCAAAATCAATTTTATTTTGACGCAGTATATACACCAGATTATAGGTGAAACTGTCGTAATTATCTATTACAAGTAATTTCATAGGCTTTCTGCTGTTTTTATGGCTTTTCTTAAAGCTGCAATTTTATTATTTACTTCCTGTAATTCGCCATCGGGAGTGCTACCAGCTACAATACCGGCACCGGCCTGATATGTTAAAACATTGTTTTTACTAAGTATTGATCGTATTATTATGGCATGGTTAATGCTTCCGTCAAAACCCAGAAATCCAATAGCCCCTCCGTAAAAATTCCTTGTAACCGATTCTGTTTCATCAATAATTTGAAGGGCCCGGTATTTAGGTGCCCCTGAAAGAGTGCCGGCAGGAAAAGTATCGGTGTAAACATTGAGCCCGCTTTTTTCATTGTGAATGCGGCCGCTGACTTTGCTAACCATATGTATTACATGCGAAAAGTATTGAATTTCGGCATAGGTATTTACTGTAACTTCTTCGGAATTTTTACTCAGGTCATTTCGGGCCAAATCTACGAGCATCACATGCTCTGCATTTTCTTTTGGGTTGTTTTTCAGCCCTCTGGCTCTTTCCTCATCTTCAGCCGGATCTGAGCTTCGCAATACAGTACCTGCAATGGGATTGATAAAAGCAGTACCATTTTCAACTTTTAACTGAGATTCTGGTGAAGAACCAAATATTTTAAAATCACCATAATCGAAATAAAAAAGGTATGGAGAAGGATTAATACTCCGCAAACTTCGATAAACATTAAAATCATCTCCTTTAAAACCTTGTTTAAACTCCCTTGACAATACTATTTGAAATACATCACCGCGTTTGCAGTGGGCTATGCCTTTGGTAATATAATCCTTAAACTGATTGTCAGTTATCCTGGATGTCTCAGTTTCCTGAATAAAAAATTTAAAGCCCGGAAAACTGTTTAATCGTAACAAGCCTTTAAACATCTGAAGATTTCTATCGGAGAGTTCAGGTTTATCCAGATTATTTTGTGTTATGTACAACACGTTTTTAAAATGATCGAAAACAAGCACATAACGAAAGAGTTGATATTTAAGGTCAGGGTTGTTTTTAGTATTGCCTGAAGGATTACTAAAAACAATGTCCTCCATATATTCAACCGATTCAAAAGATGAGTAACCATATAAACCACAGCTATTAAAAGGAAAATCGTTTTTCTCAGGTTCAAATGAACTAACAAAGTTACTAAAGGCGTTAAGAATCTCCGATGGTTTAGTGACAGCATGAACCTGTTCTTTCTCATTTGGTAATTGAATACGGTATTTATGTTTCATGGCTTCAAAGCCTGCAACAGGTTCCAAACAAATAAAGCTCTTACTATCAGACCTGTTGTGATAATCAGCACTTTCGAGCAATAACGAATGAGGATAATGATCTCGCAACTTGCTATATACCCCAACAGGTGTCAGAAAATCAGCAATTGTTTTTAAATAGGTTGTATAAACTTTTATTTTTTTCATTTCATAGCAAAAAAAAAGCCTGCAAGAAGCAGGCTTTAGGTTAATATATTTATTTTATTAGCACATTCTTCTCAGATATCCGAATCAAAAAAGCACCACCACCAGATGTATTGAATTTTGTATGTTTTTATTTTATTATTTATATCCATTTTTATAAATAAAAAAAAAGGCTCACGAGAAGCGAGCCTTTTTTAAGTTTTTTAATATTAAATTGTAATTGCTTCTCAGATTTATTCATCAAAGCACCACCATGAAATATTTCTTTCTGTTTTTTTCATTTTTCAAAGGCAAAAATACATTTTTTTTTAAAAATTACTATTTTTTTTAAAAAAAAAATGGCTCTATATGGAATACTGTGGGTAATCAAATTTTAATTTTCCACAAGTAAAATAAATCATATTAATAAAGTTGTTAATATTTTTATAACCTCTTGCTCTTTTCTTAGCCAGTTGAACTT
>Ga0208648_1003273_pt1 | contig 10290 bp, 8 predicted proteins | sample AntAceMetag02UKL_FD_184772 | JGI IMG/M metagenome (GOLD analysis project Ga0208648, IMG submission 184772) | Saline lake microbial communities from Ace Lake, Antarctica - Antarctic Ace Lake Metagenome 02UKL (SPAdes) (version 2) | ecosystem: Environmental > Aquatic > Non-marine Saline and Alkaline...
AAGTTCTTTTAACCAGAGGAATGAGGCTCTTCTGGCAGAGGCAAAGCGGACATAGGAGAAAAAAGAAAAAAGACTGATGGCAATTAAACCAGGCAGGCTGGGAGAAATAAATATGCATAGCTTCGTATAGGAGACAATACTTGAAATAAAGACTATACAAATCCAGGCAAGCGTACCAAAAAAAAGTGCTGTGGGGCCTGATGAAGTAAAGAACAGGAATGCCATAATAATTCCTGTTGCCACACAAATTCCAAAAATAAAATTTTTTGCCCAGGTAGGCCTTATAATCGGCTGGTTTGTATAAATATTGTCTAGGATTACTGCATGGATTTCAACGCCTGGGAATTGTGAATCGTAAATTGTATGGTAAATATCGTTTAAACTGATTGCAGAGGAGCCTATAAAAATGATTTTATCCTGGATATCAGCTTGTGAGAAGGTGTTATTTAAAATATCCACCGCAGATATAAATTTATGGCCTCTTGCAGGACCATTGAATCGTATCTGAACATACCCATTTTTTGTAATCGGAATTTTATATTTGCCAGCTTTTATGTATGGGCCATATAAATCTTTTAAGACCTGGGCTTGCTTTATTCCATGTGCTTTCAGAAAAGTTGATAAAGAAAGATGCGTAAAAATATCTCCTTGAAATTCAATCAATAATGGGGCCTTTCGCATGATACCATCTTCATCCTGCCGGCTATTTGTAAAACCGGTAAATTCAAGTGAATTTTCGATTTGAAAGGTGTTGGACAACACTCCGGTTGCTTTGTGCAAAGTAAGTAACCCTGAATTATTTATGATTTTAAACGGGTTGTATTTGTGGGGAGTTTTTTTGTTAAAATGATCAAAATAAAAATATCTTGCACCGACAATGTTGCTTTTTTTTAAAATATGAGCCAAATAGCCATCGTTATCACTTAAAGATAAAGGAACTCCCGTGAATTCAAGATTCAAATCAAAATCATTTTGAAATTGTGTTTGAATATTTTTTAATGAAGTTCGATCCGGCTCCGGTAAAATAATATCAAGCCCTATTGCCTTGGGCTGCATATCATGTGCTGATTTAATAAGCTGGGCTAACCTGTATCGTGGCCATGGCCATTGCCCTACTGCTGAAAGACTTGTTTCATCAATGTCTATTATTGTAATTTTATTTGATATCTCTTTGGAAGCAGGGATTTTCATGAACTGGTCATAAAAAAAAAGGTCTAAACGCTTAAAAAAGGTATGATTGGAATATGATCCCAAACCTAAGGTTAAGGAGATGAGAATTATAAATATTGGGATCAGCAAATGTGCTGATTTTGACAGTCCGTCATTTTTTAATTGTATTCTCAAAGAGTCCTCGATATTATCTTATCATTATTTCAACCCTTCTGTTTTTTTCTTCAGATACATTGTCTCCTGTTATTATTAGGAGATCGTTTTCTCCATGAGATTTGATATAAAGGTTTTTCAGGCTCGGGTCATATTTTTTTAATATTTTCCCCACACTTTCTGCTCTTTTTAAGGATAATTCATTATTATATTCAAAAGTTCCCATAGTGTCGCTATGCCCTATTACACTGATCTCTGAAGGCGCACGTTCTTTTGAAACCTGCAAAATTTTCGGAATAAGTGTCATTGATTCTTTTGTCAAATTGATGGAATTTTTTTCAAAATAAAGTATGAAATGGACAGGTTTTGCAGGTTCTGCTTTTAACAAAAGTTGATATTCGTCTGTCACTTTTTTTTGATCAGTGGGTTTGACTGAAAAATCAGATTTATCATAACTAAATTCTGTATAAGTGTAAGGTTTATCAAGTATCTTTGAAGAAGATTGGTTTTTTACAACCACTGAGCCTGTTTTGCCATCTTCTTCCGGTAAAAGTATCACAGTGGTTTTTGACCCGCAGGCACAAAGAAAGATTAAACATAAAAGAATACTGATATATCGAAACATTGTAAATTCCTGTTATTCAACTTTAATAATGAATCGTGTTCCCCTGACACCCACTGATGCTCTTGGGGTAGAGAGCTTCACAGAGTCTGGAGAAAGCTTTCCTATTTTCCCTGAATTGTAGATGGCAGCTCCTTTTTTTAAATACATTGAAAAAGCGTAGGCTTCAATTTCAGGGTCAAATTTATAGTCGCTGATATTAAATTCAGTGTCCGGTCCGATTGTGATTGTCGTTCCATCAGTGAATATAATACCGGCATAACCTTTGTCCCCTGTTATCAAAGTATCAGTGTTCATAATCTGCAACCCTTGGTTCGCCTCCACAAAAGCTTCCCCTCTTTTGATTTTAACATCACCGGATACAGTTTTTAATAACCCTGCTTGCTGTTGAGCCCAGGCATTTGTAAAAAACACCAACAAGGCAATGATGGTAAATTTAATAATATTTTTCATTGACAAATCCTTATCCTAATCGTGCAAAAGGAGATATGGTTTATATGCCCTTTCTATTTAATTTCTGCAGTTGTTATCAATGTTTATTTGTTTCAAAGTCACGAATTCAGAGAATTGATAATATCGCCCACATATTCCGGCTTAAAACGCGTTTTATTCTTTTTATTGATTACCTGAAGAACACCGATCTTTTCTCCGTCATGGTTTTTAATGGGAAGACATAAAACGGATCGTGTCCTGAAATTGTTTTTCCTGTCAAATTCTTTGTTGAAATAGGGGAGCTCCCAGGCATCGGTTATGTTGAGCAGCTCACCCGTCTCAGCAACCCGCCCGCTTATGCCCTCGCCCAATGGCAAGCGGATTATATCAATGCATTCTGCTACTTTGGTCCAGAGCTCCTGCTTGTTCCGGTCCAAAATATAAAGACTTGTTCGTTCTGCAGCCATGATTTCTGTAATTTTACTGATGATGAGAAGAAACAAGCTGTCAAAGTCCAATTCCGATGCCAGATCAGAAGCCACAGATAGCAGTGACATCAATTGCATATTCAGCTCTGCCTGTTGGATCAAAAGCTGTTTGTTTTCCTCTTTTATTCTATGTTCATCGATAATCCGTACCAGCTTATTTTTCAGTTCCGCAATGGTAAATGGTTTTTTGATAAAATCCTTGGCTCCCGCTCGTAAAACCCTCTCATAAGAATAGTCGCTGCTGTATCCCGTAAGGATCATATAAGAGTTTTTTTGTGTTATTTTTTGGACTTCATACATCAGGTCAAGACCATTGATTATTTGGGCGTTGATATCAGCAATAATAATATCAAAATCCATTTTCTTTATCAGATCAAGGGCTTCCATGCCGTTTTTGACTGTCTTAACAATGAGGGAATGCGACACAATGATCTGGGTAATCATCTGTCTGATAGCAGTATCGTCATCCACTATGAGGATCTTTTCTGAATTCATTTTAGGAATTCGCTTAAGCTCCAAAAAAATGTTTTTTTGAAATTAATTAATACACATATTATTTTTAAATACGCTTATTTTTATGAATTTTCAAACCTTTTCTTTAAAGTGTTGACCAAGTCATTTCAAATAAATAAAAAAGGTTTTCAGATAAAATCTGAAAACCCTTGTTATTTATTGGTACCGGAGGCGAGACTTGAACTCGCAAGAGCTTGCGCCCGGAGGATTTTGAGTCCTCTGCGTCTACCAATTCCACCACTCCGGCATGAATGGTTCTTTTTTAAGATAAAATTTAGAATTTGTCAATGCAATTATGGTCAGGGAGGTGTCAAATTTCCAGAAGTTCATTAATTTGGCTTATCGTAATTTCGCCTTCCCGGATTATGATAGCAGAAGAGGCAGTAACATCTACAATGGTTGATCCTCTGCCGCCTTTTAAGGTGCCGGCATCCAGGACCAGGTCAGCCTGATCAATGATGGTGGATGATAGTTGATGGATCTGGTAACAGCCATTCTTGCCGGACAGGTTGGCACTTGTCCCGGTAATGGGAAAGTTAACATATTCAACAAGGGCTTTTGCAACGGGGTGGGCTGGAATTCTTATGCCGATTTTTCCCGTTCCGGCGGTTAAATATTTTGATATATGCTTTTTTGCTTCAAACACAAGGGTTATATTTCCCGTCCAGAAGGCATCCATTAGTGTGTATGCCTGCCTGGAAATTGAGGTAACAAGATTTGGGAGCATTTTTTTGTCCGGGACAAGGACAAGAATAGGGTTGTTCCATGGTCTTTGTTTTAAATGAAACACTTTTTTTATGGCAAATTCATCCAAAGCATTGGCAGCAACCCCGTAAAGACATTTGGCCGGAAAGATCACAATTCCATTTTTCTGGAGGATCTTTCCGGCTCTGGCAATACAATCAAGGTCAGGCGTTACAGGATCAATAGAGACTATTTTTTGTTCATCATGCAAAACTCTGGGCCTTTTTATTGACCTTGTCTGCCATTTCCTGTTTAAAGGCGGCAAGTTTCCGTGCTATCTCAGGATTTGAAACACCAAGAATCTGGGCTGCGAAAATGCCGGCATTATAGGCCCCTGATTTCCCTATGGCCATAGTGGCCACGGGAATTCCCGGAGGCATCTGAACGGTTGCCAGCAACGCATCCATGCCCTGGAGCGCTGATGAATCTATGGGTACCCCTAAAACAGGAAGTGTGGTATGGGCAGCTATGACGCCTGCCAGGTGGGCGGCATGGCCTGCACCGCAGATGATAACCTTTATTCCTTTTTCTTTTGCCTCAATGGCAAGTTTAGCTGCCCTTTCCGGGGTTCTGTGGGCAGACGACACAGTGACAGTGTAAGGGATGTCAAATTTTTTCAGTATGGACAGTGCTTTTTCCATGACGGGAAAATCAGAGTCACTTCCCATGATCACGCTCACCTGTGGGGGAATGGAAATTCGTTTTAAGGCCTTAGCTCCGATATCTTTGCGATAAAAGTGGTTGTCAAATGAAATTTTTGAACAGGCTTTATATGCAAGGTCAATGGCATCTTTAACAGTGTCACCCAGGGATGTAACCCCAATGACCCTGCCGCCTGCCGTGACGGCTTTACCGTCTTTTAGCGCTGTTCCAGCATGAAAGACCATAGTATCTTTAACATTGTTGGCCTCATCAAGACCGAAGATTTCTTTTCCTGTCTCATAGGCACCTGGATATCCACCTGAAGAAATCACCACGCACATGGCTGCTCTTGGGTCTATTTTTGTTGAATAATTGTGCAGGGTGCCGTCACAGCAGGCTTCCATCAGGGGTACCAGATCATTTTCAAGGCGCATGAGGATGGGCTGGGTTTCAGGATCTCCCAATCGAGTGTTAAATTCCAGCACTTTTATCTGGTCTTTATCCACCATAAGGCCTGCATAAAGAACGCCTTTAAATGGAGTACCTTCTTTGGCCATGCCCTGTACAGCCGGGATCATGACCTCGTTCATGGCCTTTTGGCGAAGCATGTGATCCAGAACGGGTGCAGGAGAGTAAGCTCCCATACCACCCGTATTTGGTCCTTCATCATTGTCAAAAATTCTTTTGTGATCCTGGGATTCCGGCAGGGGCAGGATAGTTTTACCATCTGTTAAGGCAATAAAAGAGGCTTCTTCTCCTTTAAGACATTCTTCCACAACCACAATGGTGCCGGCATCGCCAAAGGCATTTTCCTTGAGCATGGAATCAATGGCTTTATATGCTTTTTCAAGGGTTGAACAGATGATGACCCCTTTGCCGGCTGCAAGGCCGTCAGCCTTGATCACGCAGGGTGCACCAAGGGCTTTGGCATAGGTTTTGGCTTTGCCAGGGTCCGTAAATGCTTTTCCCATGGCACAGGGGATCTTGTATTTGAGCATATGCTGTTTTGAAAAATTCTTGCTGCCTTCAAGTTTTGCTGCAGCTTTGTTTGGGCCAAACACTTTTAACCCCATTGCTTCAAAGGTGTCAACAATACCTTCCACCAGAGGGCCTTCCGGACCTACAACAGTAAGATCAATTTTGTTTTCTTTGGCAAAGGCGGCCAGAGCAGTAATATTTTCTGCTGCAATGGGGACAGCTTCTGCAAGGTCTTTTGTTCCTGCATTTCCCGGGGCACAATATATTTTTTCCACTAAGGGACTTTTTGATATTTTCCATACCATTGTATGTTCACGACCACCACCACCAACAACTAGGACCTTCATACTGATCTCCTTAATTTTTGTTTTTTATGTTCTTGAATTGATAATTTAATGAGTTTGTCTAAGAGTCTGGTAAAGGAATATCCTGCCACCTCTGCAGACTGGGGAAAAAGGCTGGTTGCCGTCATCCCTGGAATGGTATTGGTTTCAAGAACAGATAAATTCTGACCATATAAGATCATGTCTGTTCTGGAATATCCTTTTAAAAAAAGGGCCTGATGCGCTTTGATGGCAAGTTCCTGAACTTTTTTTGTAATGGTGCCATCAATACGGGCAGGGCAGATTTCCCGGGTCACCCCGGCCGTGTATTTTGCCGTGTAATCAAAGAATTCATGACCTTCTCCAGGGATGATTTCAATGACGGGCAATGCCTCCAGTTCTTCATTACCAAGGACACCACAGGTCAGCTCAAGTCCTTTTATATATTTCTCAATAATAAGGGTATCATCATGTTGAAAACTTAATTTAATGGCATCTTGAAGATCTTTTGCTGTCTTGACAATGGTCATCCCCACACTTGACCCGGCACAGGCAGGTTTTACCACCAAAGGAATATCCAATGCATGGATAACCTTTAAGGGGTCAATTGTGTCAGCCATTGAAAATGAAAGATATGAAGGCGTAGGAACCCCTGCGCCTTCATAAAGCCTTTTGGCAACCAGTTTGTTCATGGCCATGGCACTTCCCAAGACCCCTGCACCCTGGTAGGGAATATTCAGTAGATCCAAAAGCCCCTGAACGGTTCCGTCTTCCCCAAAAGGGCCATGCAGGATGATCAGGGCAGCATCAATCTTGTCCGCATCAATGACAAGCTGTTTCAGGTCTGTTTTAGTATCATACAGTGTGATATCATATTTGTCCTTATCAAGGGCCTCAAGTACCTGTTTGCCACTGTTAAGGGAAACTTCTCTTTCCGAAGATACTCCGCCGGATAAAAGAGCCAGCCTGATTTTTTCCATAGTAAATTCCTGTTTTATATTGGTTTTTAAACATCAAGATATTTTTTTTAAAATTAATTTTATTAAACCCCTATCTGATTTGCAAGGCTTATTTTCTTGACACATATTAGGCGATGCTGTATCAAATATCATTTTAATTTAAAGAATTTAGATTAATTTAAAGAATTTAGACATGAAATTCAGACAAAGAAAAATTATCATTATCATTTTTTTGATCCTTTTTGCAGGAGCAGGTATCTGTGTTGCGGATGATGAAGTGAAAGAGGAGAAGATTTTATCCAATGAAGATCTTTTTGAGGGATTTGTTTATTATGCTGATAAGCAGAAAACAGTTTTGAAATCCGTAAAAAAAAAATTTGCCTCAAATCTGGATTCACATTACCTTGGCCTGGAAATTATAAAAGCCCTTTTTAAAGGCCCACAACTTGCCCATCTTGAGGCAACCTGGCCCAAAGGGACAAAAATCAATTCTTTTTTCATTACAGATGATGGGAAAGCATATATTGATGTGAGTCCGGAACCAGGAATGATGGAAAATATGGATACCCAGAGCGAACTTTTGGCAATATATTCAATGGTGAATTCGTTAACATTGAATATATCAAAAATAAAAATGGTTAAAATACTGATTCATGGAAAAGATGCCTTGACCCTTGCAGGTCACATAGATCTTGAATACTTTTATAAAACAAATATGTTGATGGTGAAATGAGTAAAAATATCAGTCAGTTCAGAAATATCGGAATCATGGCCCATATTGATGCGGGCAAAACCACTGTTACGGAAAGAATCCTCTATTACACGGGCAAGTCCTATAAAATTGGAGAAGTCCATGATGGTGAAGCAATCATGGACTGGATGCAGGATGAACAGGATAGAGGCATCACCATTACCTCTGCCGTGACCACCTGTGAATGGAAAAATTCTCTTATTCAAATTATTGATACACCGGGCCATGTTGATTTTACAGTTGAGGTGGAAAGAGCATTAAGGGTTCTGGATGGGGCCATTGGTGTTTTCTGTGCTGTGGGAGGTGTTGAACCCCAATCAGAGACTGTCTGGAGACAGGCAGATAGATATTCAGTTCCCAGGATGGCCTTTATTAATAAAATGGACAGGGTTGGCGCGGATTTTTTTGGTGCTGTCAATTCCATAAAAAAGAAGTTGATGGCAAACCCTGTGATACTGCAATTGCCCATGGGTTCTGAAGACAGGTTTGCCGGCGTCATTGATTTAATCAACATGAAACAGATCATATGGGATGATGAGACAAAGGGTGCTGAGTATTCAATAGATGACATTGCCCCTGAATTTGAAGAGATAGCAGACGAATATAGGGAAAAACTTCTTGAAGCTGTATCAGAAGTCAATGATGAGATAATGGAAAAATATCTTTCAGAAGAGGATATTTCCATTGAACAGATCAATAAAGCCATTCGTACTGCAACCATTTCAAGGCAGATTGTGCCTGTTTTTTGCGGAAGTGCTCTTAAAAATAAGGGAATTCAACCATTGTTAGATGGCATATCCTTATATTTACCAAGTCCTCAAGATGTTCCGCCCATTAAAGGTGTGCACCCGGAAACGGGTGAAGAATTGGAATTTTTACCCCAAAAAAAAGGCCCCCTGGCAGCCTTGATTTTCAAAGTTTCCATGATTGAAGGAAGAAAGCTTTCTTTTGCCAGGATATATTCAGGTAGAATGGAAGCAGGATCCGAGGTGTTTAATCCCTTTTTAAATAAAAAAGAAAAATTATCCAGAATTCTGCAAATGCATGCCAATAAAAGAGAGCGTTTAAAAGAAGCATCTGCAGGGCATATTATAGGTATTGTCGGGCTTAAGGACTCTGGAACCGGGGACACCCTGTGTTCCCAGGATTATCCGGTTTTTCTTGAAAAAATGGAATATGCATATCCTGTTATTTCCATTGCCATAGAGCCGAAAACCCACGCAGACCAGGAAAAATTAGATGAAGTGCTTGAAAAGTTCACCATGGAAGATCCGACTTTAAAGGTGAGCCTGGATGAAGAAACGGGTCAGACAATTTTATCCGGCATGGGGGAACTTCATCTTGAGATTATTATTTCACGGATGCTCAAAGAATTTAAAACCAATGTTAATGTGGGAAAACCCCAGGTCGTCTATCGGGAAATCCTTAATTCCAGGGCAAAAGGTCATGCTGTTTTTGAAAGAGAAATTTCCGGGAAAGGCCATTTTGCAGATATCAGTATCTGTCTTGAACCCTTAAACCGTGGAGATGGTATTACTTTTAAGTGTAATGCAGGCAATGATAAGATTCCTGAACAATATATCCCGGCTATTGAAAAAGGAATCCGGGAGAGCCTTGAGGGAGGATACCTTAAGGGATATCCTCTGGTTGATGTTGCCATAATTATTGAAGATGGTGGTTTTGATGAACGAAGTTCTGAACTTGCCTTTTCTGTAGGGGCATCCATGGCATGTAGGAATGCTTTGGAAAAGGGTGCTTTAGGTCTTCTTGAACCGATTATGGAAGTAGAGATTTTTGTTCCGGATAATTACATGGGTGATGCCATATCTGATTTAAATGCACGGGGCGGCAAGGTGGAATCCATCAGCCCGAAAATTGGTATCCAGGAGATAAAAGCCGTGGCTCCGCTGGCCAGAATGTTTGGGTATTCCACGGCGCTTAGATCTGTCACCCAGGGAAGGGGAACCTTTTCCATGAAGTTTTCCCGGTTTGATAAGGCATAGAAAGATATCAATTTTTTTTATAGTTTTTAGCGGATTTTTCTTTTAATTGATCTAATAGTTTTTTTGTTTTTTTGATCTCGGTTTCATCCTTTAAGCTATCCAATGCTTTGTTTAAATGGACAATGGCTGTTTTATTATTATTGATTTTAGAATAATAGACACCAAGATAATAATGTGAATCCCCTGGATTTTTTTCAAGCGACATAATATTTGCCAGGTGATAATATGCTTTTGGATATAAAGATGGGGCTTGATCGATTATGGCATTAAATAGATTTTTTGACTCTGAAAGATTTCTTAACTCAAGGTGTGCGGTTGCCTGGTGAAACCTGGCCATCAAACCCATGACCGGGTCCCTCTCAATTCCTTTAAGGACGTTGAGTGCTTTTTGGGGTTCCCCGTTGAGCAGATATATCCTGCCCATTTCAAGAAGTACCATTGGATCGAAAATGTTAATTGAGAGAGCTTCTTTCAGATGTGACAGTGCTTTTTCTATCATTAACATTTTCGAT
>Ga0208648_1003276_pt1 | contig 10279 bp, 9 predicted proteins | sample AntAceMetag02UKL_FD_184772 | JGI IMG/M metagenome (GOLD analysis project Ga0208648, IMG submission 184772) | Saline lake microbial communities from Ace Lake, Antarctica - Antarctic Ace Lake Metagenome 02UKL (SPAdes) (version 2) | ecosystem: Environmental > Aquatic > Non-marine Saline and Alkaline...
ATTGATGCAGTGATGGTCTTCCGTACGCTGACGAGGGAGGAGATCAAGCAGATCGTTGGCCTGGAGCTGAAGCGAGTGCAGCAGCAACTGGGCGAACAGGAGATCACGCTGCAAGCTACCGAACCGGCCAGGGAGAAGCTGGCTGACGAAGGATACAACCCTGAGTTCGGTGCCCGTCCCCTGCGGCGGGTCATCCAGGCCCAGGTGGAGGACCCTCTGAGCGAGATGCTGCTGGCAGGCGAGTTCCAGCCGGGCGATGCAGTCACCATTGACGTGGATGAAGAAGGGGAGATCAAATTGCAGGTCAGCGAGAGTGCTGCCGGGACGGATGGTGTGCAGGAAGAAATGCTAGAAGAGGCCCTTGTAGGTTAGAGGGGCACGGGTTGCGGATTTCAGGTTGGCCGAGCAGGCAGAGGCTCTTGCGGTCAGCTACCGGTAGGGTGGCTGGCCGTTTTTGTTTGACACATGACCGCATGTGAGGTACAATTCGACGCCAGGCACAGCCACACAGCACGCAACACGTTGTGCAGTAGGCATCCTTTCTACCAGTGTCACGTACGTTTGGAGAGAGTGTCGAGCATTGAGGGATAAACATGGCCAAAACCAAGACCCGCTACGTCTGCCAGCAGTGCGGCAGCGCGCAGCCCAAGTGGATGGGCCGCTGTCCCGACTGTGGTGAATGGAACACGCTGGTGGAAACGGTGGTCACCGACGATCGGCGACGAGCAAGCCACCGGCTGGCTGCGGGGGGAACCTCCCCCCAGGCCTTGCCTGCCATCTCCGCCGACGGCTTCGAGCGCATCCCCGTGCCCATCGGCGAGGTGAGTCGCGTCCTCGGCGGCGGTCTCGTGCCCGGCTCCGGCGTACTCATCAGCGGCGACCCCGGCATCGGCAAGTCCACGCTGCTGCTGCAATTGGCCTCTCTCCTGGCCTGTCAGGACCACAAGGTGCTCTACATCTCCGGTGAGGAGAGCCCCCAGCAAATCAAGCTGCGGGCAGAGCGGTTAGCCATCACCAACGAGACTCTCTACGTCCTGGGCGAAACGCGCCTGGAAAGCATCGCTGCGCACATCGAGCAGATGCAGCCCCGTCTGGCCATCATCGACTCCATCCAGTCCATCTCCACCGACGCGCTCACCTCGTCGGCGGGGAGCGTCAGCCAGGTGCGAGACTGCGCGGGCTACCTGCTGCGGCTAGCCAAGGCGCACTCCATCCCCATCTTCCTCGTTGGCCACGTGACCAAGGGGGGAGCCATCGCCGGGCCCAAGGTGCTGGAGCACATGGTAGACACCGTGCTGTATCTCGAGGGGGAACGGTTCCACGCCTACCGCTTGCTGCGGGCGGTGAAGAACCGCTTCGGCTCCACCGACGAGGTGGGCATCTTCGAGATGACCGAAGCGGGGCTGGAGGAGGTAAGTAACCCCTCGGAAGCCTTCCTGGCCGAACGGCTGCCCAATGCCGCCGGCTCGGCCATCGCTGTGACCATGGAAGGGACACGGCCGCTGCTTGTGGAAATCCAGGCGCTGGCCTCGACCACTGCCTTCAATATCCCCCGCCGCACGGCCAACGGGGTGGATTTCAACCGCTTGCTTCTGCTGGCGGCAGTGCTCTCGCGGCGGGTGGGGATGCGGCTGGCGGATCAAGACCTCTTCGTCAACGTGGTGGGCGGGTTGCGCGTCGGCGAGCCTGCGGCCGACCTGGCCATCGCCGTGGCTATCGGTTCCAGCTTCAGGAACCAGCCGGTGGCAGCCGATCTGGCTATCGTGGGGGAAGTGGGGCTATCCGGCGAGTTGCGCAGTGTGAGCCATTTGGCGCAGCGGCTGAACGAGGCGACCAGTCTGGGCTTCACCCGCTGCTTGGTGCCCCGCGTGCGCCGGCGTGGCAAGAAGAGCGTGCCAGAGGGAATGAAGGTCATCAGCGCCCGCACGCTGCAGGAGGCGCTGGAGGCGGCGTTGGTGTGATGAGAAGGCGGAAATCATTGGCCCTGCTGCTGGTGGTGGTAGCGCTCAGCGCCTGCCGCGGGCGAGCGGATGAGGTGCGCGAGGAAGCCTTGGCGAGCGTCGAGATCGCCCTGGAGATCACCCACGAAAGACCAGGGATGGTCGGTGGCGACGTTGAGAGGTGCAGGCAGCGTGGACAGAGGCGCTGCTGGCCCTGGACAGGGCAGCAGGCGCTCTCTCAGCTTGTCGAGGAAAGGTAGACGACTGCCCTAGGGGTTCTCTGAAAAACCCTCCGTACGGAGGACAACTCGTACCTTGACAACATAGTTGGCCGTCCAGCTGTGCTAATCGGGCGCGGCGGTGGTCGTTATGACCAGTGGCCGTGGGCCTGAGGGTCGGTCTCGACTGGATGTTGGCTACTGCGCTAGCCAGCCGGGCTGCCGCAGGCGGCTAACGGTGGCCCAATCCAACTTGGACGCACCTGGCTCAGCGCTACCCGCAAGTCGATCTTTTGGGCCTCGGCCAGGCGGAACAAGCGCTTCAGGTTCACGGCAGCCCCTGTCCACACACGCTGCAACTGGCGCTTGGACTGACCTACGTAGCGGGTCCTGCAGAGGCCATGATACACTAGCTCGGCAAGGATGCGCTCGACGCGGCTGCGCTGGCGGTAGAGGGTCTGGAACTCAGCAGTTTGCTGCCGCTGGCGCTGGGCTTGCAGGTAGGCCTCATACGCTGATGTCTTCACCGTGCGTCCCTTCGTCTTGCTACGGACGCAGCGGTCAAAGAGGCGGCATCGCTCACAGGTTTCTCTGGAAAAGGTGAACTCCAGGATAGGACGCCCCCGCCGGTCTCGCCTATCCCGCCCAAACACCGTGTGCCCTTCAGCACAGGTTGCTGTCCACTCCTGCAAGTCGATTTGAAAGGCCGATTTGTGCACCTCGGGATCTGCCGGTCGCCGCCGGGGCGTAACCAGGTCGATGGGATGGTCTGGATACTCAGCGCAAGCTTCCAGGTTCGCACCCGATCCGTAGGCTCCATCGCCAAGCACACGCTCGACCGTGACGCCGCTTTCCGCTTCCGTCCGCCGCACCATCGCCATCAGGTGCTGACCATCACTGCCCCGAGCCGTCACGTCGACGATATCTAGGATCAAGTCGCTCGTGGGCTCACTGCTGACACTGACCTTGAAGCCATCAAAGCGATGGGCCCGACTCTTGCGACCATGGCGCATGTCGGGATCAGTAACGCTGATGATGCGATCCGGAGCCGTGCCCTCCCCAATCTGAGGGTCACCGTCGTCATCGTCGACGATGTCATCGCCCAGAATCTTGGTCAGCAGCCAAGCCCAGGTCCGAAGCTCGGCATCCTCGCTGTTCTCGGCGGCCATGTCCAACACCGTTCCGGCGTCCTGCACCAGCACCTTGAGTTGCGCCACCCTCTGCTCAGGATCGGACCAATCGATCTCTGCTTTTCGGTTCTGCTCCACATAAGTGGCGATCAACGACTGGACCTGTGGCGATAACCGCCGCCGCTTGCTCGGCGTGGCACAGCCCATCTCCTTGAGCAGCTTGCGTATGCCCCTGCGGATCAGGATAATAGGTGTTTTGCACCGCACCGGCCCCCTTGGCCCAGGTGGTATCCGTCAGCAGGGTTACCTTGTCCAGGATGAATCCTGCTGCCCGGCCTGCTGCCACAAAGCCGTCGAAGGCATACCGTTCCTTGCCGTATTCCACCAACCGCTTGCGAAAGTTGCTCAAGCTTGATGAATGGATGCCTTCGTAGTCCAACGGCAGGCCCAGCGCCACCTTCCAACGCAGATCGAACATGGTGCGCGCCACGGCTTCCCCATCGGACACGTCGTCGTGGAACTGCAATAGCGTCATGCCGCTCATTACTGATGGCGGCACACTAGGCCGACCGTTGTCTGGACAGTACATCTCTTCCAGGTCGCCGTCCCTGAACAAATCATCACTGACAGCGGCCATCCGACCGTAGAACGAGTCGGCAGGTACCCGATGCGGCAATGCCTGCGCATCGAACAAGCTACGCTGTGGATCACGGCGTCCCATCATGACACAACTCCTTGTCGCTGCTGGTGGTTATCGTGATCCCAGTGTACCAGAAATCGCGATTTCGCGCGAGTCTGACCCTGCCCCTTGGAGGCTTTTTCAGCACTCACCTAGGCTCGCCCTGCCAGTGCACGCATGAAACGAGGCACGTTGAACGGCTGGCCGGAAAGCAGATGCTGCGCCCGGAACAGGCGCGCCACCAAACGCACGATGAAGATGACGGCAAGCAACTGCAAGGCCGCGGCCAGCGCCAACTGCCACCAGGGTACCTCTCCCGCCGTCATCCGGGCAATCATGCCCACCGGCGAGGTCAGCGGGAACAGGCTCACGATCAGAGCAATCAGCCCATTGGGATTGGTGATGATAACGATAACGAACACATACACGGCGATCAGCGGCGACATCACCGCAAACGAAGCGCCCTTTGTGTCCTTGACATCGGGCGCCAACGCGCCGACGCCTGCCAACAACGCCCCGTACATTCCGTAGCCCAGAAGGAAGTAGACAAGCGACCAGATAAGCAATTGGGGCGGCAGCTCGAAACCGGCGGGGATCTTCAATGGCTGCCCGCCTAGACGCACCACCATCCACAGCACGCCGACCCACAGGGCTGTCTCCAGGAGGCCCAGCAGGCCCACTCCCAGGATCTTGCCAGCAATCATCTGCTGGGGCGAAACCGACGACATGAGCACTTCCAGGACGCGGTTCTTCTTCTCATCGGTCACGGCGCTTACCAGCACGCCGGAGGGTAAGATGATCGCCATATACAGGATGATTGTCATCAACTGAGGCAGAAGTTCGGTGATCCAACTGTCTTCCGTGTCCTTTGCCCTGGACGACGCCAGTTGAGTCACCTGTGCGTCGAACGGTTTCCATACCTGCGCCGCCAACTCGGTGTCGCCGTCGAGCAGGTTGACCAGCAGAATCCATAGCATGCCGTCCGTGTTGACACTGCCACCCATGATATTGTATTCTGGTTGAGCGTAGATGATCTCCCCCGTCTCCACGTAGTCGGCCGGAATGACGTAGTAAGCCGAGATATCTTCTGCCTCCAACGCTGCCTGCGCCGCTGCCTCATCAGGATACTCGGTCAACCAATCGGAGGGGATGTCGGAGGGAAGCGTGCTGATCAGGCCGCCCTGATCCACGTACCCTTCGCCCACCTGCTCGACTACGGCGGGTGTCTCTGTTTCATTGGGAATCAGCGCCGTAGCCGCATCGCGATTGACGGCTGCCACGATCAGGACGACGATGCCCAGCACAAGCGGCAGACCAAAGGCAAAGAGGGTAAACGGCTTGCGCCGCAGCGTCGTGCGGATTTCACTAGCCATCACCAGAATCATCTTGTTCATATTCTATCTCCGTATGTAGCCTTCGAGAACTGTGCGGTGAAGCGTGATCCAACCTGCTCACGCCTCATGCAGACTGGACCGACCTGCGGCTCTGTTGCCGCTTCCCTGGAACAGCTCGCCCAACCTCAACCGCTTGCCGTAGCGCAGCATGCTCGTCCGCAAGGCCTTGCCTGCCAACCAAACCAAGACGATCCCGCACACCAGCGCGATGCCCGCCGAGGCGAGTATCTGCCAGAGGGGAACCTCCCTGAACAGGCTGCGGAAGGCTACGGCCATCACCGATGTCGGCGGGAACAGGCTCAGGCCAATCGCCACCGCGCCATTGGGACTCTTGCCGATAGGCAAGATCAGATACATGGGGAGGAGCATGATCAGGAACATGAAGGGGCCCATCTGATCGGCTTCGTTTTGGTTGCTGACAGCGATGCCTATCATAGTCATGATGACCGCGATGACCAGATACGAGGGCGCGGCCACCACCAGCAGCAGAAGGATGTCCCGCCAGTTGACGCTGATGTCCTGCAGCCAAGCGATCTCCAGGACGCTGTGGCCAAGCCATGCCGCTACTGCAAAGAACACTCCCCACACCACCAACAATGTCGCGCCGATGCCCATGCCGGCCAAGACCTTGCCCAGCACCATCCGGAACGTCGAGACGGACGACAACAGGATCTCCATAGTACGGTTCTCTTTTTCCTTCACCATCACACTCATCAAGAAACCAGATGTGGTCATGGTGAAAAAGGCAAAGATGGCGCCGGCGATGATGGGTGCAACCTGGCCTGCGCTCGGATCACCACCAGGAAACTCGCGGTTGTACACGGTCGCCCGCACTGTGACCGTGGGGCCAGGCAGTACTCGTCCCACGATCTCTGGCGGTTGGCCGGATAACAGATTCGCCCGCACGACGCTGCGGAAGTGGCGCCTGGCGGCCCAGCGGGGTGGCTCGAAGTAGACGAGTTCCACCTGACCGCCAGCGGAATAGTCGGGCGGGAGCACGTAGAAACCATCGATTGTCCCTGCCTGCAACGCTGCATCTGCCGCTTCAGCCGTCTCGAACGAAACGAGGCGAATCTTGTCATCAGGCTCCGGCAGCATGTTGACCAGAAATCCCGCTTCGTCCACGTAGCCCAGCGTGGTACTCTCTGTTAGCAGTCTGGAGGAGAGGTAGCCCATGCCGACAGAAAAGGCCAGAAACAGTGGCAGGCTGAGCATGACGATGATGAAGCTGCGCTTGAGTACCTCTTGTCTGTAGTGCTGTTGGGCAATCAGCCAAACTTTTGACATAATCCGGCTCCTTAGTCAGCTTGCCCATTCACCGTGCGGATGAAGATTTCATCCAGCGTGGGCATGGCGATCTCGAATTGCTCGACGGTGACCTGATTCGACAACAACTGCTGCAGGATGTCCTGCGGGCTGGCTCCGATGGAAAGCGTCAGGTGTAGCGCCCCGTTGCGCGAAGTCACCGTCTCCACGCCGGTCATCTGCGGCAGCTCGCCCGCCACTCGCACCACGACCGCATGACCCGAGTGGTCTCGTCGAATCTGATCCAGCTCGCCGTAGAGCACGTTGTACCCATCGTCTATGAGCACGATGCGGTCGCACAATTCCTCGACCTGGCGCATCATATGCGTGGACATGATGATCGTCGTGCCCGCCTCCCGCAATTCCAACATCAGGTCCTTGACCAATTGCGTGTTGACGGGGTCGAGGCCACTGAACGGTTCGTCCAGGATGAGCAGTTCCGGGCCGTGCAGCACGGTGCTGATGATCTGCGCTTTCTGTTGCATGCCTCGGCTCATCTCCTTGACCTTCTTTCGCTTGTGCTGAGCCAGGTCGAACCGCTCCAGGTAGACGCCGACGCGCTGCTGAGCATCGCCCTTGGACATACCCTTGAGCCGGCCCAGATACACCAGGCACTGCTCCAACACCATGTCCTGATACAGGCCACGTTCTTCTGGCATGTAGCCAACGCGGTCCTTCTTCTCCTCCGTCATCGGGCCGTCTAGAATGGACACGGCGCCCCCATCCGGCTTGAAGATGTCCAGAATGAGCCGGATGGTAGTCGTCTTGCCAGCACCATTGGGGCCGAGCAGGCCGAAGACCTCGCCCTGTTCAACGGCGAAGGAGACGTCCGCCACCGCCTGGGTCGCACCAAAGGATTTGGCGACGTGAGAAACTGCTACTGTGTGATTCATGAGGGATCCTCCCCTGTAGACTGTTACATATCTCCCCAAAGAATAGGCGTTCGCTGGTCTCCCCTTCCCTGAGAAGGCCCACGACGAACGCCCCGATCCGCGCCACCTATTCTTCTGCCATCTCAACAACGATGGTGCAGTCGGTGACCAAGGCCGCTATGGCGCCGATCGCCGCCAACTGCGGGGCAACCATAGCGCCGACAACACCCAGCGTGAGCGGAATGTCAATCAGCGTTCTGCCTTCCTCGTTTCTGATGGCGATGCGGCGTATGTTACCCTCGTGCACCAGATCTTTGACTTTGGCCAAGAGACCCTCGCCGCTGACCCGAAATTCTTCTGTGCGGACCTTTTCTTCACTCATCCTTTTCCTCCTAATAGACTCTATCTACAGTGTAGCACAAATTGCCGCCTGGCGCATCGGCCATCTGGCGGATTTCGCTATTGGCCAGGTGGCCAGTCTTCTTCTTGGCCTGGTGGCCAATAGGGTGATGGCTTTGAGTTTCACCTCGTCTTCTCCGGACGTCAGTCTCCCCATGCTGTGCTGATACCCTTCCCTCTCCACTACGCGGAGGAAGCACCGAGACTACCGGAGCATCGTCAGTCGCAATGCTCCATTTCACCGTTTTGCATCAGGACGAGAAGTAATCGGCAGCCGCGTTCTGCAACAACACCCAGAACGTGTAGATGCCAATGGCCGTCCCCAGGGGAAAGTTGACCAAACCCAAGAAACCCACGACCATGGCCAGGATGCGACCCCAGGCCCTTCGCCGCAGCAGTCCATATCCGGCCACAATGCCCGGTATGCCCAGCACCACCAACAGAACGCCAACGGTCGTTCCGACGATGCCCAGTACCGTGGTGGCCTCCGCATCACCTGTGGCAGCACCGATGCCCAGCAGCAGGGCAAAGACGAAGCAGCCCAGCAGCAGCATGATGCCGTTGCCCACGATGTGCAGCCAACCCAGGACGGTTACATGCTGCTGCAACTGGCCTTCACTCAACTGATTCATTCTGTACATCCGGTTTCTTTTGATTGACGCTTTTGTGACCTGGCTGATCTCATTGAGGTCAACTGATTGGCGGACCAATGGATTCTGATCATGTACACTCATCATACACCAGCTTCCGGGCGGATTCCTGACATGAGCCTCCTCGTTAGGCGGCAGTTGCCTCCCGATTCCTGGCTACCTCTTGCTCGAGTGAGCGCGCTTCGGCCGAGCAAAGCGTCGAAGCCTCACGCATCACGTTTCGCGTAGTCCTTCGCTTGGCCTTCCCTCATCATCACCAGAAGTCACTTCGTTGCCAGTTACGGCCTGATACCACCCGTCACCGGCAGCAACAAGGGCGGAGTGCTGAGGTCCGTCTCGTAGCGGGGCAGCAAGCGATAGCCGCCCTCGTAGGGAGCGCTGCGGACGTACTGGCTCACCACACCCACCACCGACCAGAATTCGCCCACATGGATGAAGGGCCGGCGGAAGTCCACGCTGCTTTTGACATAGACCCTGGCCTCGCCGCTGCCATCGTCCAGGTAGAAGCTCTGGCCGCTGAAACGCACTGCAGGAGCGAGAACCTGCACCAGCAGCCCCTCGTGCGCTTCGTCCACCTCGCCGCTGCGGATGAGGCGTGGCCTCACTGGCTCGCCCGCGCCCCTGCGCCACAGGTCCGTCGGGCGGGACACTCTGACCTCCCGCTCACCGTGGTAGTCGGTCAGTCGCCCGCGGACCCGCAGCCAATCCCCCTCGACCAGCAGCGGGTATTCCTCTTTGCTCAGGTAGACGAGAATACCGCCGGTGTGATCCTGGATGTAAATGGAGCGGCCGAACAGGGGCGGCGGCACGGTCACCTGGCCCTCAAGGATCACCCACGTCTTGACCGCGTAACCGCGAGCCGTCTCGATGGACAGGTGCATGGGATAGTTCACGCCGGGCTGACCGGGGCTTGGCGGAGCGGGCGTCGGCTGGCTCGGTCTCGTGGGCGTCGCCGTGGCCGTGGCTGTGGGAGTCGGCGTGCCCGGCCGGTTGGACATCCCCGGCGAAGGCGGATAGTCGGTGATCCAGATGCCACCACCGTCCACCGTGCGGCTCCAGGAGACGTCCGAACCAGGCGATGAGGTGTAGACGAAAGCATCGAGCAGCATGCCATCAGGGCCCAGCAGCCGCACGCTGTCACCGTCATTGTTCAGCACCAGCTTGCTGTCCCGGCGATAGAAGATCATGAAGCCGCCCACCTCGATAACCGTCCCTGCAGGGATGACGTAGGGTGCGCTGCTCTGCAACGACGCGGCCGCGCCGTCGGGCTCGTCATCTAGCATCCAGCCACCCAGGTCCACGCCCTGTCCGCTGCCGTTGTACAGCTCGATCCACTCGTCGTTGAGGTCAGCCGTGCCGTTGCCGTCCCAGTCCACATCCTTTGGCGCAGGCAGGAACTCGTTCAACGTCATGCCCAGCGGGTAAGGTGTGGGCGTGGGGGTGACCGTGAGTGTGGGGGTTGCGGTCGGCGTCGGCGTCTCGGTGGCTGGCTGGTTGGATGCCCCAGGCGAAGGCGGATAGGTATCCGTCCAGGCGCCACCGCCGTCCACCGTGCGGCTCCAAGAACCATCACGGATGGCGGTGTCATAGGTGAAGGTGTCGAGCAACGCACCATCAGGCCCCAACAGCCGAACGTCGTCGCCATCATTGTTCAACGCCAGCCTGGTATCCCTGCGATAGAAGACCGTGAAA
>Ga0208648_1003279_pt1 | contig 10271 bp, 11 predicted proteins | sample AntAceMetag02UKL_FD_184772 | JGI IMG/M metagenome (GOLD analysis project Ga0208648, IMG submission 184772) | Saline lake microbial communities from Ace Lake, Antarctica - Antarctic Ace Lake Metagenome 02UKL (SPAdes) (version 2) | ecosystem: Environmental > Aquatic > Non-marine Saline and...
CCGAGATGGCATCGGCAACTTGAACAAGCACTGCATAAACCGATCCAAATTCTACTTCTTCATGATGTGCTTCAATTGCATTTACTATAATAGGAGGCATCCCATTTCTTCTTGCAATATCGGCTCCGATAACAGCATGCGAACCATCGATTTCGTGGTCAACTGCTTTTCCAATATCATGCAAAAGCCCCATTTTTCTGGCAAGCGCCTGGTCCAATCCAAGTTCAGCTGCAAGCATACCACATATCCATGCGCTCTCGATACTGTGTTTAAGCATATTCTGCCCATAACTTGTCCGATATTTCAATCGTCCAATAATATTCTTCAGGTTGTCTGGAAGATCGTGGATTCCAAGGTCAAGGAGCGTTTTTCTCCCTGTCTCTTCTATAATCTTGTTCACTTCTTTCTCAGTTTTTGCAAGTACATCTTCTATTCTTCCGGGATGAATTCTTCCGTCTGATATAAGCTTTTCAAGTGCGCGTTTTGCGATTTCTCTTCTCACCGGATCAAAACTGGAAATTATAACAGCTTCCGGTGTGTCATCAACTATGATTTCTACTCCCGAATTGTTTTCAAAGGTACGAATATTGCGCCCTTCTCTCCCGATGATCCTGCCCTTCATTTCTTCGGACGGCAGATCAACAACAGAGACGGTTGATTCTGTCACATAGTCAACAGCAGTTCTTTGCACGGCATTTGCGATGATTTTTATAGATTCTGTTTCAGCTTCAGCGTTTGCTTTATCAATTATTGATTTTCTGAGTTTTGCTGCATCGATACGTGCTTCGTTCTCATATTTTTTCATAAGCATTTCGATTGCCTGTTCTTTATTAAGATTGGCAATCTCCATGAGTTTTATTGTTTCCTTTTCGAGCAGATCTTTTAATTTGGCTTCATCATCATCGAGTTTTGTTTGCTTATTTTGAAGATGCCGTTCACGATCTAAAATGGACTGCTCTCGCCTGTCGAGTTTGCTCAGCCGATCATCAATATTACTAATTCTCTGATTGTAATTACCCTCAATTTTCCGAAGCTCTTTCTTCCTCCCCTCTATCTCCTTTTCTAAATTTGCTTTTCTTTTATACCAATCCTCTTTTGCTTCAATTTCAGCTTCTTTTTTGATTACTTTGGCTTCAAGTTTTGCTTCTTCTTTGATCTTTTTTGATTCGACATGTGCTTGTTTGATCTTTTTGCTTGTGAGTAATCTGAATGATAACCAGCCAACAAACACCCCTACCACTACACCAACTATTGGTAACAGTATATCTATCATCTTTATTCCTTTCCATAATGAGACCTGCCCTTGCCGTGTAACAACTAGTTTGAACTATTTTTCAAATAATGGGAATTCTATATGTACTTTACGAGTCCTACTGTAATGTAGGCATTCACGCCATACACAATTGAACACCCTATAGTTCCTGTTTAGCACAAAACAAGATTGCCATCACGAACAGGGCAGGCCTACTGGAAAGAACGATAATTTATTACGATTCTAGAACAAAACTACTCTTCGTCCAAGGAATTCAATAACCCGGAAATCCTTTGTACAAATTTTTCTAATTTCTCTTGTTCCTTTTGTTTTCTGAACATTTCTTCGACTATATTGAGACCGCACAAAATTGCGAGATCATATCTCTTTTGGGGATTATATTCCTCTGAGAGTTCAACGAGTTTATTATCTAAAAAATGAGCATACTTGCGTATCTCGTCAGGATCCACATCACCTGCGATTGAATAAGTATCACCCAAAATGTCGACAGAAATATTATTCATATATTTAAAATCTAATCATCACTTCCAGCAGACGGTGTCTCCGATTCTCCAATTATACTATCAATTTCCCGTAGCATCAAATCTACTCTCGAATCGATTTCACTCGCCTGTTCTGTAAATTTTTGTAATCGCTCTTCTTTTTGAGCTAGTGTATTCTGCAAATCTTGGTTCTGCTCTTTGTAGCGCTCCACGGCGTTCTGGAGTTCGCCTATTGTTTCTTGCGAATTCTCCGTGTTATAGAACAAATCTTTATATTTATTATTGAGATTTTCATTTTCTTTCAGGACCTGAATGTATTTATCCTGTAAAATTTTATATTTCGAAATAAGATTTCTAATCTTCTCTTCTATCAAATCAAGTACATGCGTATCCATCACTCCTGCCTCAATTTTATTTGATGTTCACGTGATAATTTGCTCACAATATTGTCAAATAATTTATCCACATATCTATCTGTCAGGGTAGAAGTTTCGGATTGAAAAGTAATATTAAAAGCTAAACTTCTGCATCCCTGCTTTACCTGCTTACCTGTATATACGTCGAACAATTGAACGTCTTTTATCATCTTTGGATCGACCGATTTTATTGCGTGCTCGATTGTTGCGACTTCTATATCGGAAGGTGCAATTACTGCAATATCACGAAGTACCGGCGGATATTTTACGATCTCCTCAAAATGGATTTCTTTTTCATTATATAAAGAAATAATATTCGACATATCAATGTCAAACAGCAGCACTGGCGCGTCGATATCATAGGAATGCAAAACGTCATCCTTTATAATACCGCACGATCCGATTTTCTTGTCCTCAAGAAAGATATCTGCCGCTGAATCGTTTTTATAATATGGTTGATTCGATAACCTGAATGTAATATTATTCATACAGTGTATTTTAAACAAAACGGATTCAACCACTCCCTTCACATCATAAAAAGAGGTCGATCTTTGCTTCTCTTTCCAATAGAATGGCTCGAATTTCCCAACAATAATTCCTGTCAGATTAGTGGGTTCTGTAAAAGTATCTTCATCCTCTTTAAAATAAACCCTATTGAGTTCAAACAGTTTGAAATTCTCAAACTTATAAGAAAGGTTCAGAGCTGCATTTCTAAGAAGATCAGGAATAAGGATTGACCTCATTATTGAAAATTGTTCTCCCATTGGATTGGCAAGTTCAACAACATTGCGTCTGTAATCATCTTTGGAAAGTCTCAATGTGTCGAGATCATCCACACTTGCAAAGCTCATATTATTTACTTCAAAAAAACCAAGAGAGACGAGATGGTTTTTCGCAAGCCGTACAACGGTTCTTTTTTGTTTATTATCTATCCTGTTTATCCAAGAATGAGACTCAACATTATTATAACCATAACATCGAGCGAGTTCTTCAATAATATCTATCTCGCGTTCTATGTCCGGACGGAAAGTCGGGACAGTGACTTCGAAGCTGTCTTGCGTTGTCTTTTTTGTACTGAACTCAAAATTATTGAGATAATTTTCTACTTCATCGGCTGACATTTTTGCGTTAAGGATGCTGTTCGCGCGTGATACACGAAGTGGCAAAGTTTTCGGATCGATCTGATGAGGATAGCAATCCACAATTCCGTTTGATATCTCTCCACCGCCAGTGTGCTGAATAAGTTGAGCAGCCCTGTCAATAACTTCGGTCAAACCATTCGGATCCATACCTCTTTCGAACCGATACGAGGATTCTGTCTGCAATCCGTATTCAAGTGCTGATGCCCGAATATTTCTCGGATCAAAATATGCACATTCGATAACGACATCTTTTGTGGTATCATTTATTGAGCTATCAAGTCCACCCATAATTCCAGCAAGTACAAGGGGATGCTTTGTATCAGCAATAAGCAAGTTGTCTGAATGAAGTGTGAGTTCGGTGTCATTGAGAAGCATCATTTTTTCTTTATCTTTTGCAGTTCGCACAACGATAGTCTTATCTTTAATCTTCGTGTAATCAAAGGCATGCAACGGATGTCCATATTCAAGAAGCACATAATTTGTGACATCAACTACATTATTGATAGGTCTAAGACCCGATGCGATCAATTTCCTCTGCATCCACGATGGGGATGGCTGAACAGTAATTCCTTTTACCATTCGTGCACAATAACGGGGACATTTCTCAGCATCTTCAATTATAACTGAAATCTCATCCTTAGTCTCGACATTAGATTCTTCAAACGCAATTTCGGGGCATTCATAATCTGTATCGAGCATAACTGCGACTTCCCGTGCAACGCCTATCATGCCGAGAAGGTCGGGTCTGTTCGGTGTTACTTCAACTTCAATAATATGATCATTCATTCCCATTGCATCCGCAAAAGGTGTGCCTGGCTCGAAGTTCTGCTCGATGATCATAATGCCGGAGTGGTCATCTGAAATACCCAGTTCACTTTCCGAACATATCATACCAAACGATTCCACGCCCCGAAGTTTTGCTTTTTTAATTTTGAAGTCATCAAGCTTAGCACCGATCTTCGCGACCGGAACAAGAATGTCTTTCACTACATTGGGGGCTCCGCAAATAACACTAAGCGGTTCATCTCCACCAACTTCAACCTGGCAGAGACTTAGCTTGTCTGCATTGGGATGTTGTTCTACAGAAATAACTTTACCAATAACAATATTTTCAAGTTCTTTCCCGGGTTGAATGACCTCTTCTACTTCCAGCCCAAACATGGTAAGTTTCGCACAAAATTCTTCAATATCCAACTGAGTAGGAACTAATTCTTTCAGCCAATTATAGCTTATTTTCATGATATTCTCTAAAGTATAATTTCTTTATTGGAATTGACTTAATATTCTCAGGTCATTCGTTATCAATTTTCTAATATCCGAGATGCCGTATCGGAGCATTGCAATGCGTTCAATTCCTAAACCGAATGCATATCCCGTATATTTTTCGGGATCATAACCAACTTCCTCGAGCACGGCAGGATCGACCATACCGGCACCACCCATCTCGAGCCAACCGGAATTCTTGCAGAGCTTACACCCTTTTCCTTTGCAACTTATACAAAGGATATCCATTTCTGCACTCGGCTCTGTGAACGGAAAGAAATGTGGACGAAAACGGGAACGGGTATCCGCGTTGAAAATTCTCTTCACAAATGAATCCAGCGCACCTTTGAGGTCGGACATGGTGATGCCTTCATCAACCATAAGTGCTTCAACCTGGTGGAAAACCGGCAAATGTGAAGGGTCCACTTTATCAACACGATAACATCTGCCTGTTGAAATGATCTTAATGGGAGGTTTGAATTTCTCCATCACGCGTATCTGCATCGGTGAGGTTTGGGTTCTCAGAAGCATGCCGCCTTTAAGATAGAATGTATCCTGAGAATTTCTTGCTGGATGCCAGCTCGGAGTGTTCAATGCATCGAAGTTATAATACTCGCTTTCAATTTCCGGTCCTTCTGCTACTTCAAATCCAAGATTGATAAAGATATCTTCAATCTCTTCCCAAATTTGATATAAAGGATGCTTTGCACCAATCGGAATTGGTCTTCCCGGCATTGTCACATCTAAGCCCTGAGTTTTGACGGATTTTGTCTGCTCATGAAGTACAAGTTTTTTCTGCTCAATGAGTTGCGCTATTTCATTCTTAACCTTATTAAGAAGGGCACCCACCTGGGGGCGTTCCTCTTTGGGCACTGTCCCGATCTTACTCAGGAGATCTGAAAGAGAACTTTTTTTACCAAGATATTTAATTCGAAGCTCTTCCAGATCCTTATCTGACCCGCAAGAAGGAATACTTCCTCTCGCTTCTTCTAAAATCTCTTGTATTTGTTCTTTCACGATAGCTTATTTTCCTAATTTTTTCTTCACGTCACCAACAATTTTTTTAAAAGCATCAGGATTGTTTATCGCAAGTTCTGATAACATCTTTCGGTTGATCTCGATCTTCAATTCTTTTAGACCGTTCATAAACTGGCTGTAGCTCAATCCATGCTCGTGCACCGCGGCATTAATGCGGATGATCCACAATCTTCTAAACTCTCTTTTACGGGCTTTTCTGTCACGATAGGCGTACTGCCAACCCTTCTCAACTGCCTCACGTGCAGCACGATAGAGTTTTCTGCTACCTCTGTAACCTTTTGCCTCTTTGAGGATTTTCTTTCTTCTGTTTCTGGAAGCTACTTTATTTTTTGCTCTAGCCATAACAACTCCTTGAAAAATTTAATATTTTGAAATTATGATGCTAACATGTTCTTTACACGTTTTTCATCGGCTTTTGCAACATATCCGCCCTTGCGCAGGTTGGATTTTTGATCAGATGATTTCTTTTCCATAAAATGACCGCGATATGCTTTATTTCTTTTGATCTTACCATTCGCTGTCTTTTTAAACCGTTTTGCCGCTGCTCTTCTTGTTTTTAGTTTTGGCATAATTAAAACTCCTTAATATGACTTGTACTGTTTTGGTTCGCTAACTTTGTATCTTCTTGGGTGAAACGAAACCGATCAGGAAACGGCCTTCCATTCTTGGTTGCTGCTCAAAATCACCAAACTCATCAAGTTCTTCTTGAATTCTTTTGATCAGTTCCCAGCCCAATTCTTTATGAGCCATTTCTCTTCCGCGGAACTGAATGGTGACTTTGACCTTATTTCCTTTTTCCAGGAATTCTTTGATGTGCTTGACCTTGAAATTATAATCATGCTCATCAGTTCTGGGTCGGAATTTGACCTCTTTCAGCTGTGTGGAATTCTGCTTCTTTTTTGCCTCACGAGCTTTTTTGGACTCTTCAAATAGCAGTTTGCTGTAATCGATTATCTTGCAAACCGGCGGATTCGCTTTCGGTGCGATCTCCACAAGATCCATGCCGTATTCCCGGGCTTTATGAAGCGCATCCTGAGTCGAAACAATACCCAATGCTTCCTTATCGGGACCAATCAAACGAACCTGCCTCGCAGTAATTTTTTCGTTAATTTTTTTATTGCTCTTATAGCTTTCCCGCTGTTTCCAGGGTTTAAACCGTCTATTTATTGCGATCTGACACCTCCAAATAAAAAAAGTGAACAACTGCGGTTCACTTTCAATATTTATTGAAATTATTTTTGTCACCTTATCAACAGCCGTGGCGTCATAAGGTAGGAACTCGCAGTTCCATTTATGGTGCTACTTATTTTGGGCATATTATGACCGTCAAGTTTTTGTGCTTCGGAAGGGTAGCATGCATTATTCCGTTTCTTTTTCTTGACGATTAATATCACACTATTGTCTTGCTTCTATGAAAAATATTTTCATGTTGGTTGGCGAGCGCTCGGCAGATGTCCATGCTGCAGAAGTAATAAAGCAGCTCAAACTGAAAGATACCTCTTCTACTATTTGGGGTATTGGCGGTCCGTTGATGCAAGAGCAGGGATTCAAAACCATATTTCCATTTTCGAAATTTTCAATCATCGGTTTTGCAGAAGTGATTGGTCATCTTGGATTCATTATGAAAGTATTTCGCACACTAAAAACAGAATTTAAAGCACGAAAACCGGATCTAGCAATTCTTGTTGATTATCCCGGTATGAATATTCGCGTCGCAAAGATCTGCCACACATTCGGGATATCTGTACTATATTATATCAGCCCACAGGTGTGGGCGTGGAAAAAGAAACGTATTCATAAAATTGCTGAATACTCTGATAAGATCGCTGTAATATTTCCCTTTGAAAAAGACCTCTACGAAGAAATTAACGCTGATGTCGAATATGTAGGTCATCCTATAAGTGAAGAGATTACTATATCTCAAACAAGAGAAGAATTTTCTGAACAATATTCACTTGATCCTAAGAAAGAGTGGATTGGCTTCATACCAGGAAGCAGAAATGTCGAAATAAAAAGAATACTCCCTGAAATTGTTACAACGATCATGAACCTGAAAAATATGTATAATGAATCTTATGAATTTCTTATTTCTCAAGCAGATTCAGTGTCCGATGAATTGTTTAATAAAACAATCTCTTCTGTGAAAAATCATGTGACGATCATTCATGATATTCACCCGCTAATGAAATTCAGCAAGATCGTCGTATGCAAATCCGGAACTTCCACATTGGAAACAGGTTTTCTCGGAACGCCGATGGTCGTTGTGTATAAAACATCACACCTTTCATATCTGATAGCACGAGCATTTATAAAGATAAAGATGATCGCTCTTGCAAATATTGTAATCGGCAAAAAGGTGGTACCCGAGCTCATTCAACAAGCTGCTTCTGCCGAGAACATCACAAAAGCAGTTCGTCAATTTCTTGAAGATGCACATTATTATGAAAAAACAAAAAATGAACTCTGCATCATAAAAGAGAAATTGGGAAAATTTAACACTTCCGAAAAAGTTGCATCCATTGCACTCTCAATGATCCATGAAACGAAATAAACTTCTCAGTTTGGTCGAAAAGTTTGGTCCTTCACTCATAAAACTTCTTATGGGTACACTGCGCATCAAGGTATACAATAACGATAATCTTGTGTCTGCAAGAAAGTCACACGGAAAGGTCATTTATACCTTCTGGCATAACAGAATGCTCATTCCTGCATATACTCATATAAACCAGCATGTTCACGTGCTTATTTCTCAGCATCAAGATGGCGAATATATTGCCCGGGTTATTACCGGACTCGGATTCGGCACGATCCGCGGCTCCTCTCGGCGTGGAGGAATAAAAGCGCTTAAAGAAGCAGTTGCTGTCTCAAAAGAATATGATATTGCGATCACACCGGACGGTCCGACCGGTCCAAAAGAGATCGTGAAAGACGGCGCACTCCTCATTGCCTATAAAACCGGCAAGCCGATAATTCCGGGAATTTTTATTATAAAATCTAAGTGGCAGTTGAAAAGCTGGGATAATTTTATAATCCCCAAACCCTTCTCTCCAGTTAAGATGATATATGGAAAACCAATTTTTGTACGATCAAAAGATGAAATTCCCGAGAAAAAGAAAGAGCTACAGAATGCTCTAGAAAATTTGTAACACCTGTATAAGTTTTACAATAAAAAAGAGAATTACGATCCCGCTTCCCGTCACAATAAAAGCTCTCACCATTTCCGGTGTAAAAAATGATTTCCAATCAGGATCGGCACCTTTACTTTTCTTTGAGTGTTTCGCATGAGTGCGTTTTATCACAGACATGATACGGAACTGGTCTTTTTTCAGCCATAAAACTTCCCCTTCGGGAGTTCGAAAAGGGTACAAACCATTTCTTCTTTTATGATAGAAGTTCTTCATGTCCATGCCGGAGCGTTGGGCATCATCCTTAAAAATTCGATACAAAATTTCATTATCAGTACTCATGGAGTTTTGTTTAATTGAGCTCTGTGATTTTTGTCAATAAAATCTGATTGAGTGCGTTCACACAAAATTTATCTCATCAGAACCATTTTTGTGATTGTTTCTTTTTTATCGGCAGTGAGTTTGCAAAAGTATAGACCTGAAGCTAAACCCTCAGCATTCCACACCACTGAGGATTGATTATTATTGACTGATAATTCTTTTATCTTCTGCCCTTTTATATTATAAATCTCGATCTGAGCTTCACGAATATTTTGAGGTAACGTATAGTAAATAACTGTCGAAGAAGTGAAAGGATTAGGATAATTGTGTATAACTATCGATTGTAAATTATGCGGATCATCCACGCTTTGTGGCGGATCAAATATATACTTCCCATGACCACCGTAGGCTCCCATATCATTATGTAATGTTCCCATTGCAGGATAGAGGGCAAAGCCGGGATTATCAGGATCTTCTATATCGTAATACGTTGTATCGGGATTACCTGCATCGATGCATGGCGACTCCTCGGATAGATGATAAAGTGTATCTGCAAACAAGGGATTGATAGATATATTCCCGGTACCGGACGATATTCCATCTTCAATGTTAGAGTAGTCTATATTCCATGCACAACCAGGTCCCATATATGCAATTTCATTTAACTCATTATTCCATAAGATACAATTTGTCATATCAAGTTTGCAATAATAATTTAACCCAATCCCTCCTACATTTCCCCAATCATCGATGGTGTTATCACATATTGTTACATTCTTAAGTCCGAGTTGTGCAGATTCAGCGTAAATGCCACCTACGTCAAAGGCATAATTGTCCGCAATGATCCCGTTTACCATGATCATAGTAACACCTCCAACTCCTACTCCTCCGCCATTGAAATCTTCATTTATATTACCCGTAATTTCAAAATTTTTCATCAAAATCGTATCCGTTCCGTCATAACTTCCAAAACATGCACCACCATCACCATCGTTTCCAGTAATTACAATATTGGTAAGTGCAAGGCTTGAATTCTCGGAATAAATACCATTCACGTTTTTACTTATCACCACATTATCCAGAACTGGAGACGATCCGTCAGTGCAGCAAAAACCACTTCCCTCATTTTCTGCTATGAGAACATTATTGAGAACTGGACTTGATTCTGCACAAAACATTCCTGCTCCTGATTCTGAGAAATTGTTCATAAT
>Ga0208648_1003280_pt1 | contig 10268 bp, 6 predicted proteins | sample AntAceMetag02UKL_FD_184772 | JGI IMG/M metagenome (GOLD analysis project Ga0208648, IMG submission 184772) | Saline lake microbial communities from Ace Lake, Antarctica - Antarctic Ace Lake Metagenome 02UKL (SPAdes) (version 2) | ecosystem: Environmental > Aquatic > Non-marine Saline and Alkaline...
GGCAACAAGAAAAGAACTATTTGTGTCTTACCCCTCCCTTCACGAAAAAATTAATCAATTCACAAGAAGCTGAAAATCTTTGTTTTCTAATTATTTTTATGCTGAATAGAAAAATAAACCTAATAATTTAAACACTAAAGTTTATAAAAACAGAAAAAAAATATCTTTTTTTATAAAAAATATTATATTTGCAGTTGTTTATGAATATATCTTATTATATAGATAATTGAATAATTAAAATTAATATTGTTAAACATTTAAAAACTAACACTTATGAGAAATTTATTTATGCTTATTTTAACTGTTTTGTTGGGAATTGGTCTCCACGCCCAACAAGTTCAGCGCGACATGGTCGTGGTTGAAGGTGGAACAGGTTTTTGGTGAGGCTATTGTCCGGGTGCTGCATTAGGAGTAGTAGATCTCGTACAATATGGCCATAATGTTGCCGTTATTGAAAATCACAATGGCGATTCATTAGCAAACATTTATTCAAATTCAAGGAATAGTTATTATGGAATTACAGGCTATCCAACAGTAAAATTTGATGGTGTTCAAACTGTTGTCGGAGGAGGTTCGACAAGTATGTATAGTTCATACGTACCAAAGGTTAATCTTAGGAATGGTGTCATGTCTGACTTTACAATTGATGTTGATTTTGAAAGTGCTGACGGTGATTTTACAACTACAATTGTTGTTGACAATGTAGGAGGAAACACAGCTTCAAATCTTGTTCTTCAAGTAGTGATTACTGAATCTGAACTACCCATTGTTTGGGGTTTAACTCAGGTGCAAGATTTTGTAAATCGCTTAATGGTACCAAATCAAAACGGTACACCTCTTGACTTTTCGAGCAGTTCTTCTCAAACTGTTGTTCTTGACTTCTCAACAGCATCATGGTGGGCAATAGAGCATTGCGAAATAGTCGCTTTTGTTCAGAATAATTCAACAAAAGAAATATTACAAGGAACAAAAAAATCAATGGCAACACCTTTATTTGATCTTGATGTTGCAATTTTAGATATATTAAACCTTCCTGAAATTGGAAGCTGCCTCGGAGAAATAACCCCTGGCGTAGAATTTAAAAATTACGGAGCAGAAATTTTAACAAGCCTGAATGTCAATTACTGCGTTAATGAAGGAGATGTAGTTACAGTTCCTTGGACAGGCAGCCTTGAATTTCTTGAATCAATATCAGTACAGGAACTTCTCCCCATAGGTTTCCCTCTTGAAGATTTAAATATAGTTGAAATGACTTTATCGGATCCTAACGGTGGAATTGACGAAAATCCGGGAAACAACACTTTAACCCGTGAAATCACTACTGCACCTCATACAGGAACAACTGTTCAGGTAATTTTGAAGACAGATAATTATCCGGAACAAATTTCCTACGAATTCCGTAATTCGGCAGGTGATGTTTTATACACAGAAGGCCCGTTTACTCAAGCAAATCATTTATATAATTTGTATTTTGATTTTCAATATACCGATTGCTATGAATTTGAAATTTTTGACACAGGTGGAAATGGAATTACAGGAAACGGTTTCTTTACATTGCGTTCAAACAATGTAACTTTCTTCTCAGGTGGAGATTTTGAGTATTCTCAAATTATTGAATTTATTGTTGATGGTGAAAATCCAGGCCAAACAATTACTCTTGAGCCCGGTTTCCAATTCAAATCAACTTATATTGACCCGAATGATCCCGATATACTAACTATTTGTACTGATGTTTTAGAAAGCATTGATTATGTAAGAAATAGTGATGGTTCAATGTTAAGAAAAATTGGCCCTAACTGGGTTAATAATATTGGCGATTGGATTACTACGGAAGGATATTTATTTAAAGCAACTGACGATGCTTCTTTCATGATTTCAGGAACACAACTTCCTTATTCAACACCAATTGTACTTAATACAGGTTTTACTTTTATTAGTTATATACCTGAAGCGGCTATGGATGCTCTTCTTGCTTTTGAAACAATTTTAACTGATAATCTGGAATATGTTAGAAATTCACAAGGTTCTATGCTAAGAAAAATTGGACCTAACTGGGTTAACGGTATTGGAGATGCCAATCCAACTGAAGGATATCTTGTTAAATTAATTGGTGAAGAAACTTTGATTTATCCTGAAAGCGGAAAATCATCATTTACTTCAACTCCAACTCCACAACATTATATTTTTGAAGGTGGTAATGCTGCCGACCCTGTTTATACCATTTATGCTGATGGATTGGAAATGGGGGATGAAGTCGCTGTTTTTGATGGAAATAAAATGCTTGGTGCAACAATAATTTCTTCAGAAGATGTATTTAGCAATAATATTGCCATTTTTAATACTCTGAATTCAGGAAGCGGTTATGAAGTCGGCAATAAAATCTCGTTAAAAGTATGGTCAGTTGTAAGTAATTCTGAAGTTAACGCTGATTATTTATTCACAAATCCTTACGGAGATGCTTATATGAATTATGAGTTCCCGAATAATGACGGCGAATACAGTGTTGCATATTTTACTAAAAACTCTTCAAGCATTGCAAATGAGGCAAATATTTCAATTTATCCGAATCCTGTTAAAAATAGTTTAAATATTGATTCTAAGGAAATGATTGAAAACATTCAGGTATTCAATTATCTTGGAAGCCTTGTTTTTGAGCAAGATTGCAATAGTAATTCCGTTAAAATAAATACATCTGATTATATTAAAGGAATGTATTTAGTCCAGATTAACACAATCAACGGAACTTCTACAAAAAGATTAGTTATTCAATAAAATTCGATCTTATATATATTAAAAAAAGCTGTCTGATTAATTTCAGGCAGCTTTTTTTATTGTCAAATTAATTCTTAAAACCAGACAATTTCATTGTTTTACTTTTGTTTCTAATTTTTTTTTAATATCGAAACTAAATAACAAGTTTTGAATAATGAAGTATGTTCATTTCTAAGTTAACTAAGCTGGGAATCTGCAAAATCTTTAAATTATTATTCATCATTTTTTGTTCGATATTCGAAATTCAACTTTAGAATATTATTTCTTACCCAAACCTATAGATATTCAATCCATAGTGGTTTAGTAATATAGCATTATTATAATACCGAACTCTGATTATATTCAAACAACAAAATTAGTGAAAAAATGATTTTTTAATCCTGTCTATGATGCGTCTATGCTATTAATTAGGAAATATAGGTATTGAAAAATACTTTTGCCGATAAGAATTTAGAAAAATTATTAAAAAAATTATAAAATTTAGTTTATGAGAAATTTATTTATGCTTTTTTTTGCAGTACTGTTGGGAATTAGCTTATATGCCCAACAAGTTCAACGTGATATGGTTGTGGTTGAAGTAGGTACAGCATTTGGTTGAGGAGTCTGTCCGGGTGCTGCACTTGGAGCAGTTGAACTCGTACAATATGGCCATAATGTCGCAGTTATTGAAAACCATAATAACGACTCATTAGCCAACACTTATTCCAATGCAAGGATTAATTATTATGGTATTTCAGGTTTTCCAACAGTTTATTTTGACGGAACAACCTCATATTCAGGCGGAAGCCCATATTCAAGCATGTATGGTTCTTATCTGCCATATGTAAATGCAAGAAACAATGTTTTATCGGATTTTATTATGGATGTTGACCTCGAATCAACAGATAATGATTTTACTGCTGCATTTACTATTGACAATGTAGGAGGAAATACAGCCTCAGACCTAGTTCTTCAAGTAGTTATTACTGAATCTGACCTTCCCATTGTTTGGGGATTAACTCAGGTACAAGATTTTATAAACAGGTTAATGGTACCAAATCAAAATGGAACGCCTCTGGATTTTAGTACAGGAAGTACCCAAACTATTATCCTTAATTTCTCCACAGAATCAGGATGGGATTCAGAAAATTGTGAAATTGTTGCTTTTATACAAAACAATACCACAAAAGAAATTTTACAGGGAACTAAAAAATCAATGGAAACTGCAAATTATAATCTTGATGTTGAGATAAGTAACATTTTAAACCTTCCTGAAATAGGTAGTTGCAATGATGAACTAACTCCAGGTGTGGAATTTAAAAATTACGGCTCAGAGATTATAACAAGCCTAAACATCAATTATAATGTAAATGGAGGTGAAGTAATTACTGTTCCGTGGACAGGCAGCCTTGAATTTCTTGAGTCATTTTCAATTGAAGAATTACCAACAATAAACTTTACTCTTGAAGATGTTAATATAATTGAAATGAACTTATCTGATCCGAATGGCAGTATTGATGAAAATCCTGGAAATAATACTTTAACAACTGAGATTATTACAGCCCCTCACACAGGGACTACTATTCAAATAATTTTAACAACCGATGATAATCCTGAAGAGTCTTCCTTTGAGTTTCGTAATTCAGCCGGTGAAGTTTTATATTCAGAAGAACATTTTACTGAGCCAAATCATTATTACAATATGAGTTTTGATTTTCAATATACTGATTGTTACCAATTTGAATTTTTTGATACAGGAGGAAACGGTTTAGAGGGCAATGCTTACTTTATGTTGCGTTCAAATAATACAACCTTTTTCATGGGAGGTGATTTTGAATATTCTCAAATTGTAGAATTCATTGTTGATGGTGAAACACCGGGTCAAACAATTACACTTGGGCCCGGTTTTCAGTTTAAATCAAGTTATTTTGAGCCTACTGACCCCGACATGGAAACTATTTGTGCTGATGTTTTAGAAAGCATTGATTTTGTTAGAAATAGTTATGGGTCAATGTTGAGAAAAATTGGCCCTAACTGGGTTAATAATATTGGCGATTGGATTACTACCGAAGGTTATTTATTTAAAGCAACCGACGATGCTTCTTTCATGATTTCAGGCACACAACTTCCTTATTCAACACCAATTGTACTTAATACAGGTTTTACATTTATAAGTTATTTACCTGAAGCGGCTATGGATGCCCTTGTTGCATTTGAGACTATTTTATCTGACAACTTAGAGTATATCAGAAATTCACAAGGTTCTATGGTAAGAAAAATTGGCCCTAACTGGGTTAATAATATTGGTAATGCAATGCCCGAAGAAGGTTACTTAGTTAAATTGCTCGGTGAAGAAACATTGGTTTATCCTGATTGCGGAAAAGCATCAATTGCTTCAAGACTTGCTCCACAACATTTTATTTTTGAAGGTGGTAATGCTGCCGATCCCATTTATACCATTTATGCTGATGGTTTAGAAATTGGTGATGAAGTTGCTGTTTTTGATGGAAATAAAATGCTTGGTTCAACAATAATTTCTTCAGAAGATGTATTTAGCAATAATATTGCCATTTTCAATACTCTGAATTCAGGAAGCGGTTATGAAGTTGGGAACAAAATTTCGTTAAAAGTATGGTCAGTTGTAAGTAATTCAGAAGTTAACGCTGATTATTTATTCACAAATCCTTACGGAGATGCTTATATGAATTATGAGTTCCCGAATTATGATGGCGAATACAGCGTTGCACAATTTACTAAAAATTCTTCAAACATTGCAAATGAGGCAAATATTTCAATTTATCCGAATCCTGTTAAAAATAGTTTAAATATTGATTCTAAGGAAATGATTGAAAACATTCAGATATTTAATTATCTTGGAAGCCTTGTTTTCGAACAAAAATGTAATAATAGTTCCGTTAAATTAAATACTTCTGATTTTATTAAAGGAATGTATTTAGTCCGGATTAACTCAATCAACGGAACTTCTACAAAAAGATTAGTGATTCAATAAAATTCAATCTTAAATATACTTAAGAAAGCTGCCGGATTAATTTCAAGCAGCTTTCTTTAATTTAAAATGAAACAATTATATCAATTTCAAATCTATAAGACAGGACTTTATAGTTTCAAAAGTATCTTCAATATCATTATCAAGCCCAACTGAAAATCTCACCAGGCCTTCAGATAATCCCATCTTTTTTTGATCTTCGATAGGTACTTCAGATGATGTTGATTTTCCGGAATTACTGAATAATGTTTTAAAATATCCTAAACTTACCGCAAGGTATCCAACGCCTCGCTCTTCCATTTTTTCCATAAGCAAAGCAGATCTTTCAGCAGTTTCCATATCGATAGAAAGCATTCCACCATATCCGAATTCCTTATTCATTAATTTGCTTATAAGCTCAAAACCACGATGTTCTTCTAAGCCGGGATAAACAACTTTTAAACCAATTTCTTTAAATTTCTTGGCTAAATACATAGCATTCAAACTGTGTTGTTTCATCCTAATATGAAGTGTATAAATATTTTTTAATATTGAAGAAGACCTCAAGGGATCAAGCACTGGGCCAAGCAACATCGAAGTACCATCGTTTACATCAATCAACGAACTGATAAAATCAACATCTCCGCAAATAGCACCTGCAACACAATCATTTTTTCCGTTTACGAACTTTGTCAGACTATAAACAACGATGTCTGCTCCAAGTTTTGCCGGACTTACTATCATTGGAGTGAAAGTATTGTCAACAACAAGCTTAATATTTTTTGATTTAGCAATTTTTGAAAGTTCCGGAATATCGGAAATATTCAACAACGGATTTGTTACGGTTTCCGTATAAATCATTTTTGTGTTAGGCTTAATTGCTGTTTTAACTGCATTTAAATCTGTTATATCAACAAATGTAACTTCAATATTAAATTTCTTAATATAATTTTTCAAAAATGCATACGTTCCACCATAAGTTGTTCGGCTTGTAATGATATGATCACCTGCATTACACAATTGTAAAAACACATTTGTAATAGCTCCCATACCTGAAGCTGTAACCCAAGCAGCTTCCGTACCTTCCATAGCCGCCATTGCATCTGCTAAATATTTATTGCTCGGATTCCAATGCCTTGAATACAAAAAGCAACCTTCGGCCTCACCGTGAAAAGTTTCAAGCATTGTTTTTGCCTGCATAAAAGTAAAAGTAGCCGAATCTGTTATTGAAGGATTAACACCTCCAAACTCTCCAAAATGTTTTAATTTTTGAATTTCTTTAGAAGGATCAAATTTCATAATCTATAATATTTTAATTATTAATTTTAATTTATTTATTAAAGATTGCAAAATTATAAATTATTTATAAAACCAAGCTTAAAAATTGTTAATTATTACTCTTTTTGGATTAATAGTTATAATATAAAACTTAAAAAGATTATTTTGTTATATATAATTTATTTACTATATATTTAAAAATCATACTTCATGATTTTATTAATTCTAAAATCAACAACAATAATTGATTTTTTTTGTATGAATTTAAGATAAATTTATAAATTTATAAATTTATATTCGAACCTACCACAAATTTCCAATTTCAATTTCCAACAACAATGATTTTCTTTAGCAGGCTCTCATTAGCGGATTTCAAATTCAAATAATACATTCCCGAGGAAACTATGCAATTGTTATTATCTCTTAAATCCCATTTAATTGTATGACTACCTTTTCCTAATTTCTCAAATGACTTAATAATTTCACCATTCAAGTTATAAATTATCAATTTGGAATTTGAATCTTCAGATATTACAACTTTTAATAAAGTTTTATTTTTAACAGGATTAGGTGTATTTTGAAAAAGAAAATTGCGTTGAGGATTTGTATTCTCCTCTATGGATGCTAATGGATTTTGTATTTTAAACAGCCAAACATTATAATCGCCAGAATTGTTAGAGCCTGTATGTCCGGTTACTACAAATCCTCCATCCTTTGTACAACAAATTGAATGGGCCCAATCGGAATTCATTCCTCCATATTCTTCTTTCCAAATTTCATTTCCATTAGGATCAACAAGAAATAATAATGCTTCATTTTTTCGTCCCAAACGTATTTTTGTATGCCCGCAAACCAAAAAATTTCCATTATCTGTTTCAATAACATCTTTAGCATAATCATAAAAATTATCGGAACCTTCGTATGTATTATTCCATATTTTAACACCTTCCGAATCTGTTTTAACTAAATAGGCTTCAAGCAAATCAGAGCTTGTATCGCTATGGCCTGCAATGATAAAGCCACCATCGCTTGTTTCTTTAAACGAAAAAGCATCCTGGCATCTTGAGTCGCCATAAGTTTTGTTCCAAATTTCATTTCCATCGGAATCGGTTTTTATTAGATAGATATCTCTTTTGCCCGCTCCATACGAACCTGTACAACCCATTACTGCATAATTTCCATCACTTAATTCAGCAATTTTTCTACCCAGCTCGGAAGCAGATCCGCCAAAAGTTTTCGACCATATTTCGTTACCGTTTTCATTGAGTTTTAAAACATAAATATCATCTTCGCCTGCTCCAAACGATTCGGTATAACCGCAAACAAGTAATTTTTCGTCAGATGTTTCACAAATTGAGCTTGCAATATCAAGGCCTGTGCCACCATAAGTTTTTCTCCAAACTTGCTGTCCATGTGAATTAACTTTTATAACAAAAAAATCTTCCAATCCGTTTCCTTCCGAACTTGTTAGTCCGCAAATTGCGTAGCCACCTCCTTGCAATTCACAAACCGAATTCCCGTATTCCCAGCCATTACCGCCAATTCCCGAGCTCCATTCGGTGTTGCCTTCCGAGTCGGTTTTTATCAACATTAATACGGTATTGAAACCCGGTATTGTTAAATGACCACATACCAAAAAACCGTCATCACTTGTTTTAATTACAGATCGGCCTCCCTCTGAATGTTCGCCACCAATTTCCTTTGACCATAACAAATCATTTTTGAAACCCTCATTATTTGAAGTATTTTTGATAGGAAAAAATTGCATATCGCCTTTATTTCCCATGCCGATTAATGCAGTAAGAATGGCTTCAATATTTTGATAATGAAAATATCGGCCTTTTGTTGAAGTTACAATGTTGTCATCTATTACAGGAGGAATTTCGGGACCGAGATAATTGGCTCCGGCAGCAATATACTCAGACGAAAAATTTGATTTCCCTGTTACATTTACACCATTAATTATATCAGCCGCTGCCAAAACCCTAACACCGGCACATGTTGCCCAAATTACCATATTATTGTAGTTTGCCTGAACAAATAAATTCATTGCTTCCTGACTATTAAGAATATCGCCATAGGCATTTCCAGTTGAACTTGAGTTCATCAATACCAATACATCCCAATTTGTAACATCATCAATATCTTGAATTAATGTATCAACCTGAAAATTTATATGGCCTAAAGGTTTTGGCCACGAACAAGTATTAATAATTTCTGTTAGACCTGTAAAAGTAACATCCCAGCCTAAAAACTCTAAATCATCGAAAGCGAAATTGAAATTTCCTCCCAAATTATTTGGCAAAATGACAAGAATTTTTGTTGTTCCATCATTTTCATTAATTGATTGTGAAAATGATAAAAAGGAAGATAACAATAAGATTATTATGATTAATTTATTTATATTTTTCATTTATGGTATTTTTATTTAGTTTATTTTTAACATTTTAGATATAATTTCCGTTTTATCAAATTTGATTCTATAATAATAAATTCCAGATTCAATTTCTAAGCCATTACTAATCTTTCCATTCCAATTAATGGTTTGAAATCCTTTTTCGAGTTTTGTATCAATTAATGTTGCAAGCAAATTACCCGAGATATTGAAAATTGATAATTCAACATGAGAAATTTCGGGAAGCAAAAAACAAATTGTTGTTTCCGAGCTAAACGGATTTGGAAAATTCATCAAATTTATACTTTTGTTTTCGGAATCTTCAAGTTCAAAAATTGTTTGAGGAGGGTCAAGATTTTTTCCTTGACACCAGTTTACATTGGATAAAATTCCATTGTTTGAATTTTCTGATAAATCTGTAATTTCCGGGCCATAGCCTTCATTCATTTTCCAATAAGCTACTAAGCCAATTTCATCTCCATTTAAATACATATTCATATCATCAATAATATCTGCATATTCACGCACAATATTCCAGACTCTTACTTCATCAATAATTCCATCATATGCTCCAAATGCATAAGATGTTGAATTCCCAATCATAAAATCATAATCACTATTATCAGCAATATTTCCCGATAAGGGATTAATAAACTCCAATTCCTGTTCAATTCCGTCAACATATACCGTTAGGCCACTATCTCCATTAAATGTTACTGCAAGATGTTGCCATTGGTTTAGCATTATTGAATTTTGGGGAGTATTTGCAATGCTAACACTACCATTATCATGTTTAAGTTGAATAACAATACTGGTGTCGTTCAAATTGTTATAAGTAGCTACAAGGTAAACAACAAT
>Ga0208648_1003287_pt1 | contig 10259 bp, 11 predicted proteins | sample AntAceMetag02UKL_FD_184772 | JGI IMG/M metagenome (GOLD analysis project Ga0208648, IMG submission 184772) | Saline lake microbial communities from Ace Lake, Antarctica - Antarctic Ace Lake Metagenome 02UKL (SPAdes) (version 2) | ecosystem: Environmental > Aquatic > Non-marine Saline and...
GCGAAGGCGTAGACAAAATAAAAAGGCATTCCGACACGGCGTCAAGTCATTTGGAGCCTATGTTCCGACCCCCTGTTGGGTCGGGACGAGGTGACGAGGACGAATCGGAGCTGCCGGAGGCATAAAAGTGGTCGCGTGAAGTTTTTGCCGCTTGCTTGGGCTGGGATGCCCAAAACAAGCTTTCGCAAAAATAGCGACTCCCCGCTGGCTTAAACTTTCCCTGCCGGAGGGAAAGTAGATATAAACGTATTATTCTCGCTTCCTTCCACTGGTGGAGCAGCTATTCTTAAGTTAAGAACACTGCAAAGTCAGTTACACAATGTTTAGGGTATAGATCGCCACCGATCATCAATGAGTCCTTGCAAGGGTTGATAGTTAATTTTATAGGACATTTTTTGACAGCTTTCTATCCAGTAACCCAGATAAAGCCAGTCTAAGCCAAGTGATTTGGCATGTTCGATTTGCCAAAGGACAGTATAGACTCCGAGACTACGAGCTGAAAACCTAGGGTCAAAAAAAGTATACACAGCGGATAGGGCATTATCGAGTAAATCAATTACTGCAACGCCTACTAATTCATTATTGCAAGAAAATTCGACAAATAAAGTGTTACACCAGTCACTAGCTAAAAAATTAATATAGTTTTCTGCTGTTGCATTAGCCATGTCACCTTCAGTGTGACGGCTTAGTTGATAATTTTGATAGAGATCATAGTGCGCTTGTTCAAATTTAGCGGATTTGATTTTAGCTTCAATATCAGTATTCTTTTTTAAGGTTCTGCGCTGCTGCCGAGATGGATGAAAATCGTCTACAGCTAAACGTGCTGGTATACATTTTTTACAAGTAGCGCAGTAGGGTTTATAGACATGATTACCGCTACGTCGAAAGCCTTGACTAATCAGCTGGGAATAAATATCGGTATTAACAGAATAATCCGGGTGTATATAGGCAAATTGTGCGCTGTGATCTGCTAAATAGCTACATTTATGTGGTTTATCAAGATATAAAGGAATAGAAATCATGTTTGCCAGGCAGAGGCCGCAGGTTTGCGTTGCTTATATAGCTGTAGTAATGAGCAAAACCGGGTGCGATTGATATCTTCTGCGCCCAGGCTGACCAGGTGCTGCGTGTGAACCTGACAATCTATCAGCTGAAAGTCCCATAGGTAGAGTTGTTGAATAAGACTGACAAAAGCAACTTTTGAAGCATCAGTTTTGCTATGGAACATGGATTCGCCAAAAAATACCTGACCGACAGCTATCCCATATAGGCCTCCTACTAGTTTATTGTCTTGCCATGCTTCCACTGAATGAGCGTAGCCTTCCTTATGTAGGCGTATATAAGCAGTTTGCATTTCAGCAGTTAGCCAGGTGCCGATTTCTTGTGATCTAGGTGCTGCACAGGCTGTGATCACTTCGGTAAACGCAGTATCAAAGCTAATCTTGAAGTCTTGTTTGCGTAGAGTTTTTTGCAAGCTCCTGGAAATATGTAATTTTCCAGGAAAAATAACCAACCTGGGGTCGGGTGACCACCATAGAATAGGGTCTTCACTACTATACCAGGGAAAAATTCCCTGGCTATATGCGTTAATAATACGCTGGGTTGATAGGCAGCCGCCGACTGCTAGCAAGCCATCGGGATCGCTTAAGGCGAGGTGAACTGATGGGAAGTCCTGATTCGCAAAGTTTGGGTCAAGAAGTGTTAGCATGATTAGGGAGGCTAGAAACAATATAAGTATTATAAGTGAATAATGACTAGAAGTAGAACGAGGAACAAGCAATGTTGTTGAATTAAACCTTCTTTACCATGAGATAGTCTACCTACTGACAAGAATAAAATCTATTTCCTTATCCCCGTTATTTCCTTCTGCAGCAGGCATATCCTGGGTATTCTATTTGAATAACTGATTTTTCTAGGATAAAGAAAAAAAGAAGGGTATTTTTTTGTGGAATATGCTATATTCAATCTTAGTAATGAGAATGATTATTAATTAGATAGGTGTTTGCTCTTATAGGAGAAGTAAATGGATATGAGGATATTTGATTTTAAAGATTTGGCTATAGGCGATAAAGGGCGGGTAACAGGGTTTAGCAAGCAAGGCCGAGCGTATAGAAAGCGTTTGTTGGCAATGGGCTTAACTCCGGGTACCGAGTTTTCTATCGTACGTTTTGCTCCAATGGGGGACCCAGTGGAAATTGCCTTAAGAGGGTTTTCTTTGACTTTACGTAAAAATGAAGCCGATATCTTAAGTATAGAGAAGGTTTAATGCAGATTGATTATACAGTCGCTGTTGTCGGCAATCCAAATTGTGGTAAGACAACACTTTTTAATGCATTAACAGGCGCACGTCAGCACGTTGGTAATTGGCCTGGCGTGACTGTAGAGAAGAAAAGCGGCGAGTACCTGCATCAAGACAAACAGGTTGAAGTTGTCGATTTGCCAGGCACTTATTCTTTAGAGACTGATAATGATATTTCGCTGGATGAGCGTGTTGCCAGAGATTTCGTGGCTGCTAAAGAAGCTGATTTAATTATTAATATTCTGGATGCTTCCAATATAGAACGCAATTTGTATTTAACTTCTCAGTTAATAGAAATGCGTGTGCCGATGATTATTGTGTTGAATATGATGGATGTCGTTGCACAGCGTGGTCTAGAAATTGATATTGAACAATTGGCAGAACAGTTCGCTTGTCCTGTTGTGGCCATTTCTGCTTCTATGCGCCAGGGTATCAAGGAGCTGAAAACGAGTGTTAATCTTGCGGCTATTGAGAAGCCTGTTCCGCATTTAGATATCGAGTATCATCCAGAAATTGAAAAGGCAATCACTACTTTATCAGTTGCTTTACAACAAAAAGCCATTGAGCACCATTGTGATATACGCTGGTTAGCGATACGTTTATTAGAAAGAGATACTTTGGCTCGGAAAATTGCTGGTAGTGAATTAGTGCAACAGGCAGAGGCGCTGGAGCAGGCGATTGAAGAAGCAACTGACGATGAAGTAGATATTTTAGCTGCTGATGCGCGTTATGGCTTTGTTAATAAAATGACTCATAGCTGTGTCAATAAAATACATGAAGTTAGTCGGGGTATGACTAATAAAATCGATCAATGGGTCTTAAATCGATATTTAGGTATCCCCATTTTTCTGTTAGTCATGTATTTGATGTTTATGATCACCATTAATATAGGTAGCGCGTTTATTGACTTTTTTGATCAAGTTGCTGGTGCTATTTTTGTTGATAGCTTTGCTGTGCTGTTAAATGCACTGTCATTACCGGAATGGTTAGTGGTCTTGTTAGCAAGCGGCGCAGGAGGAGGTGTGCAAGTTGTTGCCACTTTTATTCCTATTATTGGCTTTTTATTTCTGGTCTTATCCTTATTGGAGGATTCAGGGTATATGGCGCGTGCAGCGTTTGTTGTTGATCGTTTTATGCGTATGATCGGGTTGCCCGGTAAATCTTTTGTGCCGATGATAGTTGGCTTTGGCTGTAATGTGCCTGCAATTATGGCTACACGTACGCTGGAAAGCCAGCGCGATAGAATATTGACCAATATAATGAACCCTTTTATGTCTTGTGGCGCACGCTTACCTGTTTATGCTTTATTTGCAGCGGCCTTTTTTCCCGTAGGTGGTCAGAATCTGGTGTTTGGTTTGTATGTTTTTGGCATTATGGTAGCGGTTTTTACTGGCTTGATTATGCGCCATACCTTGTTTAAAGGTGAATCTACGCCCTTTATTATGGAATTACCGAATTATCATTTACCGACGTTGCAAAGTATACTTATTCGTACATGGGATCGCTTAAAAACTTTTCTGGTTAATGCGGGTAAGGTTATTGTACCCATGGTTCTAGTCCTGAATTTTTTAAATTCTCTAGGTATTGATGGTAGTTTTGGTAAAGAAAATACCCAAACATCTGTGTTGAGTGAAATAGGACGTACCCTAGTTCCTGTATTTCAGCCTATGGGTATTCGTGAAGATAACTGGCCTGCGACTGTAGGGATTTTTACCGGAATCCTGGCTAAAGAAGCTGTAGTTGGTACGTTGGATGCTTTGTACAGTCAGCTTGCTTTAGCAGGCGTAGAGCAAGAACAAGCTGTTTTTGATTTTCAACAAAGCTTGGTTGATGCGGCGCTGACCATTCCAGCTAATCTAGCTGCTGTTGCGGAAAATTTACTCGATCCATTGGGACTTAATATTGGCAATGTAGGTGATATGCAATCTGCTGCAGAAGAGCAGGAAGTAAGCCATGGAACATTTGGAGCAATGCAGGCGCGTTTTGATGGTAAAGCAGGTGCATTTGCGTATCTATTGTTTATCCTGCTATACGCCCCCTGTGTTGCGGCAACGGCTGCAATTCAACGTGAAACAGGTACTAAGTGGACAATATTTGTTGTTTCCTGGACTACGGGTATTGCCTATATGACGGCAACCATTTTCTATCAGCTTGCTACTTTTAACCAGCACAGAGAGACTTCACTTTTCTGGATTATTGGCTTATTAATGGGCTTTTGTAGTGTAATATTTTCTTTTTGGATAGCCGGAAGATCTGAGCTAAGGGAAAAAACGGCATGATTTTATCTGAGTTACGTGATTACTTAAAACAGCAGCAGCGACTTTCTTTACTGGAAATGTCTAATCATTTTGATATTGAGGCCGATGCTTTACGCGGTATGCTGCGTAAATGGATTAGTAAAGGTAAAGTTAAACAAATAGATAAAGGATCTGCCTGTGGTACTGGTTGTTGTAAATGTGACCCTGCAATGACCGAGCTTTATGAATGGGTGGATAAGGTTTAATGCGCATGATGAGTTAATAAGCTGGAATAAAAAAAGCTTCGGTTTTTTTTTGCGCTGACTCTTAACTAAAACAACAAACTGGGCTAAGCTAACGCCATTATCACAACATAGGGAATTTTAATGGCAGAGCAGCAACCCAGTATTTTAATCGGAATTCTCACTGAGGTGAGAGGCGATGGCATGGAAGCCCGTGTTGTCGAAGAATTCGCAACAGAAACCCCTTTACTGATCATTGGTAACGAGCAAATGTTAGCTGCCAGTATTGGATCCTACGTGGTCATTCGTCAGGCCCATATAGCCGTTCTGGCGATGGTTTTTAAAATGCGTGAACAAGATCGCTTTGAGCAAGGAGAGCGACGAACTGATCGTTTCTTTGCTTTAATTCCCGTGGGTGAATTAAAAGCAGATGAAACCTTTATTCGAGGTGTGCGCCATTACCCAACCCCGGGCGCTAAAGTTTATGCCGTGGGTCTTGCCGAAATTAATGCTATTTTTTCACAATTTAGAAGCTATGAGTTCTTTATTGGACAACTTTCCGCGCACAAAGATTATCATTTAAGTCTGGATCCTCGTGCCTTATTTGGAAGGCATTTTGCTATTGTGGGTCAAACCGGATCAGGTAAGTCGTGGACTGTCACCAGTTTAATTCAGCATACCATAAAATCCATGCCAAAAAGCAATCTGCTGTTGCTGGATTTGCATGGTGAATATTGCTGGAAAAATGATGCAGGCATTATTCAATCAGCTTTTCCTCCTGAGACAGTTAATTATGTTGAAGCAACAGAATTAGAAATGCCTTACTGGATGATGACCTATGCGGAATTAGTCGATTTATTTATTGACCGATCAGATTCAGGCGCTTCCATTCAAATGGCCTTTATGCGAGAGATACTTCAGCAATTAAAGCGTGAGACTGCTAAAGAACTAGGCTTGGGTGTAGTGTCAGTGGATACGCCTATTTATTTTTCATTAACTGAAATGTACCGTCAATTTAAAAATGCCAATGAAGAAAGGAAAGAATTTGGCAAGGTGACAGGTCCATTATTCGGACAGTTCGATGAGTTTTTAGTGCGCATGCAAAGCCGTTTCAATGATGTGCGTTACGACTTTTTACTAAAACCTAAAAAACGCACTAGTTCAGATACAATGGCCGATTTACTGCGTGAATTTGTAGGGATAGGAGCGTACAACTCTAATGTAACCGTGATCGATTTAAGTTCTATTCCTACCGATGTAAGACCCGCTGTCTGCGCTCAGGTGGGTAGACTTGCTTTTGAATTTAATTACTGGAACCCAAGACGAAGGGAGTTTCCGATTACCTTGATTTGTGAAGAGGCACATGCCTATATTCCCAGAGAAAAGCATGGCCAATATGAAGGGACCAAGCGTCAGATGGAGCGAATAGCGAAAGAGGGGCGTAAATACGGTGTATCGATAGGGGTGGTTAGTCAACGACCTACAGAGTTATCAGAAACTATGCTGGCTCAATGTAGTTCGTTTATTTGTCTGCGTACGACTAACCCGGATGATCAGGAATATATTCGAGGCCTTGTGCCTGAGGCTGAAGGCGATTTAGCAGATATATTGGCTTCATTAGGTCGAGGTGAGGCGTTAGTTTTGGGTGAAGCCGCACCATTGCCTACGCGCGTTCAAATTTATAAGCCTGACCCCGAGCCGAAAAGTAATGATGTAGACTATTTTACCAGTTGGCGAAAAGGGGTGGATGATATAGATGTGGATGAAATCGTAAATCTATGGCGAACTCAAATACATAAGTAAAGGCACGCTTACTTTACAATTTTATTAGGTAAAAATATATTAGCATTGGTAAAATAGAATGCAAATAATCCTCAAGTAGCGCGGATGAGATGCAGCGTTTTCATTATAATGTACTCAGGTTTTGTTTGATAGCTTGAGCATTTAACTGTTATATAATTATTTGTATATGTTCCTTAATGTTATCAGCAAGTCATTAAACATTTAAAATCTTTAAGGGATACTAAGATTAAAAAATATGGAACAGCCAAATAATATTGATCAAGAAACTGCTGTTGATGATGATGATATAAACCTTGATACGCTTGCACCTCATTCCGATAAGGAAATGTTGATACATGTGGCCTTGAAATTTCTATTATTGTTTATCATCATCCTGAGTTTTGATTTCCTGATAGATCTAGCACTGATGGCGTTGGAACTCATTTTTGAAATAATTCATTTACTTATTGAATTTATTGAGGAAATTCTGGAGTCAATTTTAGCCGGGACTTTGTCGACCGGTAAGCATCATAATGAAGTAATTATTGTTAATATCGCAATGATCATTGTTTTGTTTGGTTTGTACAAACTATTTTATGGCGTAAGATTTGTCTATCGTCTGAAAAGGCATATCAAGGCTGACTGGTTAAGTTATAAAAAGCGTAAATCTTTAGACTGGCAGTCACTTGCATTAGTTAGTAAAATTAAATTAGTCTGCGCTTATTGTATAGGTTTTACGCTGATATTTATGTTTGCGTTTTAATGAAAATAGATGTTTTTTATGTTTTATCTGTACAGCTATAAAATGCATAGAAATTTATTATGCTACAAGTAATATAGAATAGTATGTCAATTTCGAAGCTAATCCAAATTCCGATAATAACTCTCTCAGTTATTAATCTATTAGCCTGCGCGCAATATGCAGTTCAGCAAGAAAATATCCCGGTAATCTGTGTATTTCCCAACCAGCAAGATGCGCCTGGCTGGATCTGCGGCGAGTCCGTTTCGGGTTTAGACCTTCAAGCTGTTGGTGTTGTCGATAATTCGGTTGCCGGATTAAATTATATGCAAGATATGGCTAAAATAGCCGCAGTAAAAAATCTTACCGAGTCATTTAAAATGAAAGCGGGGAAATCAGTTACCCAATGCCTCACTTCGCTTGGAGTAGAGAGTACCGAAGTAATTAAAACAACTGCGAGTACAATGACTAGTATCGCGGTGAAAACACTGGATATAGCTAAGCAATACAAGTCGCAACTTGGGCCAGAAGGTAGGATGTATGTGTTAGTTGGCCTGGATAAAGATACAAGTAAGACTTTACTGGAAAATGCAGTAAAAGCCAGTATTAAAAATGATCACGCTCTATGGCAAAAGATTAAAACTCATAAATCCCTGGATGAAATGGCAGCCGATATAGCCGCAATGAAATGTGTAAAAACTAAGCAATAATCGTGAAGTTTAATGCTTTAGTTTTCTGAATACAGTGTGATTGGGATTGTATCCAGTGTATAAGTAAAAATCTTTATCACTGGCAAAAATGCTTATTTTTAGTTTATGAGCTATGACGCAAATAAGAAAATCAATATGCGAGCCCTGGATTCCTTTCTGTCTACAGAGAATAGAAAATTAGGCGGCAGTCACATAATCATTATCAATAATGAGTAAACTTCGAATGAAGCTATCTTTATGCTCTGCTTTCGTTTATATCGTTTTTACCGTCGTAATCACTATCGCAGGTAAGTTGCCCAAATACACTTATAATTCAAGTTGTTTTATGTTTCTCTATAAATGCTTTTAGATTTGCGTTTACAGTATTCTTTGTGGTTTTAAAACCACTTACCTTTAAAGCTACATGAAGCCGGTGTTTATCCAGAGCCAGGTCTGTTGCCATAATTAGCTTTTCACCCATTAATTTACACATTGCCTGCATGACAAAATGCGGACAAAAATCTTAACTTAGAAGGAGTATAATGAGTGATTTTTTAATAATCAGGCCTTATTTGAATTAATCACTTTTATGAATAATTATGTAACGAGTTGTACCACTAGGAGAATTATTCTCGGTGTGTTGTGTTTTTTCAATAAACTATTTTTAATATGATAAAAAAAACTACCTTACTTGTTTGTATTGCCTGGTTATTAGCCGGTTGTAGCGGCTTTGCCAGTAAGCAAGCTCCCGCCCCTGTTTATGGGAAAATAGACCGCTCCGCCAATAAGGCAAAAAAGTCTTCAACTGCTACAAGTCCGGATCAAGCAACACAGATTAACACTGTGCAAGATCCTGTTATTCTTAAGCAGCAAGATCTTGCTGTTAATTCTCAGCCAAAATCATCGAATGTGGTTATCGCATTACTTTCAGAAGCAGATTCCAGTTATAAGCAAGGTAATCTGAATGAATCAGTGGCAACTATTGAACGCGCATTGCGTATAGAACCACGTAATGCATTGTTACTGTATAAATTGGCTGCATTACGATTGCAACAAGGGCAGCCTGACTTGGCTGAGAACCTGGCAAAGAAATCTGAATTACTAGCTGAGGGTAATGCACAGTTAAAAAAACAAAACTGGTTATTAATTGCTAAGGCGCGAGAACAGATGGGCGATCAGGCAGGAGCCGAGAAGGCTAGAAAGAAAGCTGCTCAGTTTTAGTTTATAAGAGGCTTTTGGTGATGCAAGAATGGCAAACAACAGTTATTGCAGCGATCGAACAAGCAACAGGACAAGGCTTTGCCTTGTTAAAAGCCCATGCAATGCATGGCGGAGATATTAATCAGGTCTTTCATTTGCAAGGCGCAGAGCATAGTTATTTTGTTAAGCTGAATCGTGCCGATTTAGTGGCGATGTTTGAAGCGGAAGCTCTGGGACTACAAGAATTAGCGCAAACTAAAACTTTACGCATTCCAGATGTTATTGCATATGGGATCTCAGGACTAAATGCCTTTTTAGTATTAGAATATGTTGAATTAAAGTCTGCACATCAGTCCACCGAGCAGCAGTTAGGCAGGCAGTTAGCCGCATTACATGAAATCAAGCAAGATTATTTTGGCTGGCATCATGATAATTTTATCGGTAGTAACCAGCAAAAAAATACCAGGGATAATAACTGGGCAAATTTTTGGCAAAAACAGCGATTAACTGCGCAGCTTAAATTGGCGGCTGATAATGGTTATACAGGAAAAATTCAGCAACAAGGTGAGAAGCTTTGTCAGCTAATCCCTGTTTTTTTCTCTGCTTATCAACCTCAAGCTTCTTTGTTGCATGGTGATTTATGGTCCGGTAATGCAGCGTCAGATTCAGCAGGACAAGCGATTATTTACGATCCGGCTTGCTATTATGGAGATCGAGAGGCAGATATAGCGATGACCGAATTATTTGGCGGATTTGGTGCAAATTTCTATGCAGCTTATGGTGAGTGCTGGGCTTTGGATTCAGGGTATAAAACGCGTAAGACTTTATATAATTTATATCATATCCTGAATCACCTGAACTTGTTTGGTAGCAGTTATTTGCGTCAGGCGGAAATGATGATGCAGCAATTAATAAGTGAAAGTACTTAAAAATAAAGGCTAGACGTATCCGGTATAAATTACAGGGAAAGTCTAATTTTTTAGATAAACAGCCAAAAAAACTAAAAAAGTTCTTGACAGGTTTTTTGTGTAAAAAAGGCATTTTCAACAGAAAGTATCTATCGTACTGTTT
>Ga0208648_1003293_pt1 | contig 10249 bp, 3 predicted proteins | sample AntAceMetag02UKL_FD_184772 | JGI IMG/M metagenome (GOLD analysis project Ga0208648, IMG submission 184772) | Saline lake microbial communities from Ace Lake, Antarctica - Antarctic Ace Lake Metagenome 02UKL (SPAdes) (version 2) | ecosystem: Environmental > Aquatic > Non-marine Saline and Alkaline...
ACAATTCCACCGGAATTAGATGATATTTATAATGCCGAAGAATACAAAAAATCACAGGATTACGAAAAAACAAAGCAGCATTTTTCATTGATAACCGAATCATTATCTTTTATTGCATTACTTGCGATGTTGATATTTGGCGGATTTGCTTTTCTCGACAAATTCGTCAGGGAATATACAATAAATCCTATTTTGATGGCTTTAATGTTTTTTGGAATTTTAGCTCTTGTCGCTGATATTTTGTCCACTCCATTTTCAGTTTACAGTACTTTTGTAATTGAAGAAAAATTTGGTTTCAATAAAACAACTCCAAAAACATTCATTCTTGATAAACTCAAAGGCTTAATGCTGGGAGCAATAATCGGGGGTGGAATATTAGCCTTGATCGTTTGGATTTATATTTCAACAGGCCAGTGGTTCTGGTTAATTACATGGGCAGCAATCGGCTTGTTTATGATTTTTATTACAATGTTTTACTCAACGCTAATTGTTCCAATATTTAATAAACAAACTCCTTTAGAAGAAGGTGAATTACGTACTGCAATCGAAGAATTTGCGTCTAAAGTTGGTTTCAAGCTCAATAATATTTTCGTGATCGATGGTTCAAAACGATCGAATAAGGCAAATGCATATTTCAGCGGGCTTGGCTCAGAAAAACGTATTGTGTTGTATGACACACTTATAAAAGATCATACAACGGATGAACTTGTGGCAGTTTTAGCTCACGAGATCGGGCATTACAAAAAAAAGCATACGCTTGTAGGAATTGTTTTTTCACTTGCCCAAACCGGTTTAATGTTATTTATTCTATCATTGTTTATTGGTAATCCTTTACTTTCTCAAGCTCTTGGAGCCGATAAAGGAAGTTTCCACATGGGAATACTTGCTTTCGGCTTGCTTTATAGTCCTTTATCTCTTGTTCTTGGTTTGGTGATGAATGTCGTTTCTCGCAAAAATGAATATGCAGCCGATAGTTATGCAGGAATTAATTTTAATCCAGAAGCATTAATTTCAGCTCTGAAAAAATTATCTGTTAATAATTTAAGTAATCTACAACCTCATCCTACTTATGTTTTCTTTTACTATTCTCACCCACCATTGTTAAAACGTTTGGCTGCTTTGAACAAGAAGTAGGGTAAGTAAATGTTCATGGTTTGAAATTAGAAGCTTGAGTCCAATTCGACAAATTGTAAAAATAAAATTTGCTACAGACCTGCCCGCCATAATGCTTTATAAGGCAGGTTTGCTGATCCGGAGTGCAGAGTTTAAATCTAAAAGAATCTGTCTTAGCTGTGACAATTATTTTTTCAATAATAACATAAGTGATTATGAAATACTTACTGTTTTTTATGCAGTAAAAATTTAATCATTTTTAGTTTAATCCATTTTTATTATGTATATTGCCGTTTTTTTTATGAAATCTAAATTAATATCAAAAAATGAAAAATTAAATTCTTGTGCTTGCTCAAGGCAATACATTCCGGCAACAATAAAAGCTGTTCTTTGGATAGAGGCAGGCTAGAAGAAAAAAACAAATTTAAAATGAGTAATTATGAAAAAGCTACTATTTTTAATTATTTTACTTTGGAGCAATATAATTTTTTCTCAGGTAACTCCTTTGATTAATAACAACTGGCAAACTTATCAATGGCCATACAATGCCTATTATCCTGCTTTGACAGGCGGAATAAACGGGCATATGGGAAATAGTTGCTGGATTACGGCTATGGCAAGAGTAGTTCATTATTGGGAATATCCGGAAAACGGTAGTGGAATACTTGATTTTACTGATTATGCGGGTTATTATTGGTATTGCAACTATGAGGAGCTTAATTTGGATTATTCGCAAATGCCTTATGAACTCCTTGAAAATGCAGATTCTGCGCAATATCATAATTGTGCATCACTGTTTTATGCCTGTGGTGCAATTGGGGCAAGTATTCAAGTTGGATGGGAAGGGACTATTTTTCTAATAGCTCCTGTTCTTGAAGAATACCTTAATTATGATACAGGTGCAATGGTTATTCAACGTTGGGACTATACAAAAGACGAATGGATTGCCCTTTTCAAAAATGAATTAGATAATGGCCGCCCAATTATGATAGAAGGACGAACAGCAGATAGTCCGGCTCCTTGGGAACCGGGAAACTATGATGGGCATTTTTTCGTTTGTGATGGCTACGATGTAAACGATAAATTCTACACTAATTATTCATTTGGAGGTATTTACGGATACTATGATATTGATTCGATGGACATGTTTCCTGCTTATCATCAGGCATTGATTAATCTGATACCTCCCGGAAGCAGCTTTATTGAGGAAAATATCATAGAAGAATTCATCAATGTGAGAATAGCACCTAACCCTTTGACAGAATCATCTGAAATAATTATCAATGCGAAAAAAAATCAGATGATACAAATTGAATTGTATGATCTGAACGGCTGTTTCATAAAAACAATTTATCAAGGAGAGATTAAGAGGGGGAATAATGCTATTGGTTTTAATAAAATGGGAATGCGTATTGGAATTTACTTACTTAAAATTTCAGTGGATGGTCAATCGTTTACAAAAAAGATTGTCTTTTATTAGGAAACTACTTTTTGTGAATTAAATAAATTATGATCTATCTTTTTCATTATCTGAAAAAAAATGAATTTCATTTTCGTTTATTGATTATTTCTTTATGTCTTATAACTATTTGTTTAATTAAAACCGAAAGATCAAAAGCTCAAGAACATTTTAATTTAAACGAATACATAGAATCATTAGGCGATTATCCCGATGACTCACTTGCTTATATTCTTTATCAAAAAAGTCAGGATTACATTAATGCCGATTCTCTCGAATTTGCAAATGAATTATTATTCAATAGTATTGAAATTGCCAAACAACAGCATGATACCTTGCAAATCGGACTTTGCAGAATAAGACAAGGAGAGGTTTTTAATAGACTTTTAAAATTCAATAATTCTTTTCAGGCTTATAATCATGCTTATAATATTTCTAAAGAACTCAATGATACCAATATTATGATACGAGCAATGAGAGGCATTGAAGAGTATTACTATCAATTAGAAATGATAGATTCGGCAATTACATATTGTACATCAGCTATTGAAATCAATAAACTAATAAAAAATTATGCTAAACTTGCAGATAATTACCGGGCATTATATTCTTACCAAAGATATACAACAGGAGAAATTATATTAAATGCTTTTGTTCTTGACGGATTAATGGACTCCTGTTTAAGTGCTGCAAAAAAATCAAAAAACCCCGAGATATTCTGTAATGCTCTAACATGCTTTGGTTTAATAATATATGATACAGATATTGAGAAAGCTTTTCAATGCATGCAAAAAGCGAGAGACTCGGCAAGAAAATTACCTGCACCTTCAAGGGCACTGGTTTTTGCTTTGACTAAGTCGAGTACTATTTGTTTAGAAGATAACCAGACAAAACAAGCCCGAATTTTCTTAAATGAGGCATTACCCCTCGCTATAAAAACAAATCACACAAGGCAGTTAACAAATATTTATTTTCTTTTCGGAGATTTACTTCATGCTGAAGATTCAATTCCTCAGGCTATTCCATATTATTATAAAGCAATTTCTCTTGCCGAAAAATACCGTTATAAATATTACCTCCCTTTTATTTATGAATCATTAATTGACATATATCAATCAAATAATAATCTTGACAGAAGTAGTGATTTTCAAGAGAAATATATGGAGGCTTTCAGAAAAAAGCATGACAGAGAAATGAATATCCAGATTGCAAAATTATCAGCAAAATATCAGATAGATAATAAAAATGAAGCAATTGATAATCTTACAATTATCAATGACCAAAAGAAAACTATAATTGCAAACCAAAGGAAATTTATTATTTCATTAGCTTTAGCTATTATTGCAATAAGCGCTCTGTTTGTATTTATGTATTATTATTTTAAAAAAATCAGAAAGGCACATAGGAAACTCTCACAAAACGCAATAGAATTGAACATAAAAAATAAAGAGATTTCCGAGCTAAAAAGGAAAAGGAACCAACAATTAGAGGTAATTCATGACGATTTGAAGGATAAATTAGAAGAACTATTTGAGAACGGGGAAATATACACAAAAAAAGATTTAACTCTTAATTCAACATCGCAAGCCTTAAAAACCAATACTTCATATTTATCAGGAATTATTAATCAGGATTATGATTGTAATTTCAATCAATTCGTTAACCAATATCGGGTTAAAAAAGCTTGCGAGTTTCTAAGCGATAGAAAGAAAGATGTTTATACAATTGAAAGCTTAGGTGATAGTGTAGGTTTTAAATCCAAATCTGCATTTTATCATGCATTTAAAGAAATAACAGGAGTTAATCCTTCAACATTCAGAAAGAATTCTGCTAATTAATACAAAAAGCAGGATGAATTGATACATTTTAATAATTGAGCAGTCGGCAGTTAACAGTCGGCAGTCCACAGTCCACAGTCGGCAGTCGGCAGTCGGCAGTTCACAGTTGGCAGTCCACAGTTCATAGTCGGCATTTCCCTTATTTTCCCTATTTCCCATATTCCCCGATTCAAATACTCCCATTAAATTAGTGGAAGTATCTTAAGTTAAAATTAGAAACTTTGTCTTGATTTATAAATCAGGACATCAATTATTTGACCTTCAATAAATTTGTGTATATTATTGCAAGGTCAATTGAAAAATTGATTTGATCTCAATCAAATATTAATTAACGTATTTATAAACTAAAAAGACAAAAGTTATGAAAATTTTCTTGAAAAGAACCGGATTAACTACAATTGGCTTAAGCATATTATTTGTACTCGCAAATTGTGGTGGAGGAACAAGTACTAACGAATATCTTGGCGAATTACCGGGTATTGCTAAAAAATATTCAGAGAAAATTGATAAAAAGGAAAAAGAGATTAAAGAATCTACTGACATGACAAAAGCTTTTAATCTTGATAAAGAGAAAAATGAACTTAAAGGTGAAGCTGATAATGCAATAAAAGAATGCCTGACAAACAACCCGCTTAATGCTTTACCATACAAACAAAAAGCTGATTATCCGTTTACAATACAGGAAGTTTTCGTAAATGCTAAAAATAGCTCATCTATTTCCAGATTACAACTTGCTATGAAAGTGAAAATTGATGAGGATATTAAAAACAAAACATTATTTGCTTATATAAATGCTGTTGATAAAGAAGGAAATTCTTTAATAAAAAGACCGGGTGTTTTTTCTTCCGGATTTAGAAGCCAGGATTTTACAAAAGGGCAGGAAGCAGAGTTAACAGGTTCAATTGATGGTGTAAAGGATTTAGAGAAATTTGAAAAATTCATATTTATCTCCCGCGAAGAATATAATAAACTAAAATAAGAATTGTCGAGACAGGCCAAGTTATAGATGCTAATCTTGTTCTCAATATAAAGATGAAGAAAATAAAGTTGTTTTGGGAAGATTGGTCAGACTATATAAGAAATGTGATACCCTTTTTAAAAAACTTTTTATATGAGTGAATCTATTCATTGTCTGCAAAAAATGAAACTATTTTACAGATTATTTTCAAACATTATAAATATAAAATAAATCAATAGATCAATTAATAAATGTATATTTGTGGCCTTAGAAAATGGATGTAGCTTCAAAAACCTTAAAAAAAATAAAAATTATGAAAAAAAATGTACTTTTTTTAACTATGACTTTAGCCTTTTTAGGGCTAATAGGAGGGCTGCAAGCCCAAGAACCACAATTTGAATGGGCTGCCGGTATTGGCGGTACAAATTGGGATGAAGGAAAATCAGTTGCAGTTGATGCTGCCGGAAATGTTTATACAACAGGATATTTCAAGGGTACTGCCGATTTTGACCCTGGCAGTGGAACTTATAATTTAACATCAACTGGAAGTTGGAGTGATAGTGATATTTTTATTTCGAAATTAGATGCTTCCGGAAATTTTGTTTGGGCAAAAAATATGGGGGGTATCGAAAGTGAAGGGGGAATTTCCATAGCCATAGACGCTGTCGGAAATGTATATACAACAGGAGCTTTCTATGGCACTGCCGATTTTGACCCTGGCAGTGGAACATATAATTTAAGTTCAAATGGGGACTCTGATATTTTTATTTCGAAATTAGATGCTTCCGGAAATTTTGTTTGGGCAAAAAGTATGGGAGCTAGCAGTTGGGACATCGGAAATTCCATAGCCATAGATGCTGCCGGAAATGTTTATACAACAGGAAGTTTTCGTTGGACTGTCGATTTTGACCCTGGCAGTGGAACTTATAATTTAAGTACGAATCAATACCCTGATATTTTTATTTCGAAATTAGATGCTGCCGGAAATTTTGTTTGGGCAAAAAGTATGGGGAACTGGGATAGTAACAGTGGAAATTCCATAGCCTTAGATGCCTCCGGAAATATTTATACAACAGGATATTTCAAGGGTACTGTCGATTTTGACCCTGGCAGTGGAATATATAATTTAACATCGAATGGGATTGGTGATATTTTTATTTCGAAATTAGATGCTTCCGGAAATTTTGTTTGGGCAAAAAATATGGGTGGCAGTAGTTATGGACACGGAAATTCCATAGCCTTAGATGTTTCCGAAAATGTTTATACAACAGGACATTTCAAGGGTACTGTCGATTTTGACCCTGGCAGTGGAATATATAATTTAAGTTCAAATGGAGACTCTGATATTTTCATTTCGAAATTAGATGCTTCCGGAAATTTTGTTTGGGCAAAAAATATTGGGGCTAGCAGTGAGGATCAGGGCTTATCCATAGCCTTAGATGCTTCCGGAAATGTTTATACAACAGGATATTTCAATAGTACTGTCGATTTTGACCCAGGCAGTGGAACATATAATTTAAGTTCGAATGGAGGCAGTGATATTTTTATTTCGAAATTAGATGCTTCCGGAAATTTTGTTTGGGCAAAAAATATGGGTGGTACTTATGATGTAGGCTTTTCCATAGCCTTAGATGTTTCCGGAAATGTTTATACAACAGGATATTTCGCTGGTACTGCTGATTTTGACCCTGGCAGTGGAACATATAATTTAACTTCAAATGGAGAGTTTGATATTTTTATTTTAAAACTCTCACAAACACAATCCTTACAAGCCAACTTCACCGCCTCCGACACCATTGCCATCGTTGGTGCTACTATCCTTTTCACTGACCAATCTACAGGTAACCCAACAAGCTGGGAATGGGATTTTCAAAATGATGGAACCATTGACAGCTATGTTCAAAACCCTGAATGGATTTATACCGAAGCGGGTGTTTATACTGTTTCGTTAACAGTTAGTGATGGAAGTGATCTGACAGATACAGAAGTAAAAATTGATTATATCACAGTATTTGAGGATGGATTAATAGGTGGTCCATATATGGTTGATGATAATACTATATTATTGCTTCATTTCGATGGTGATTTAACAAACCAGTCACCATTATCAGATGACGGTATTCTCCATGGAACCGGTATTACCTTCGATCCCAATACACCTCCAAATTTAGGGCAGTGTCTTAAACTTGATAATAGTGATGGTTCTTCTTACATAACAATTCCTCATAACGATAATTTAAGTTTAACTGGTGACTGGACAATTGAAGCATGGTTTTATATTGAAAATTTTGGTTCGGGAGCAAGTTCGAACCCTACAATCATTTCTAAAGGTAATAGCAGCTACCAAAACTATTTTCTTTGGTATCATTACAGTTGGGGTCAAATGAAAGGCCAATACACAAATACTTTCAATGAGGGTAAATATGTAGGCATTGCAGGTATTGTTACAAGCGGGCAGTGGTATCATGTTGCCTATACAAAAAATACTGCTACTTCGATTGAAAAGTTGATTATTCATAACGAAAACAGAGAATTAATAGCTGAAGAAACCATACAGCAAAATCCCTCCCAAACAACTCCACTGATAAATAGCGAAGATATTTACATCGGTAAATTATTGGCAACTACTAATTTCTACTTTGATGGCTACATTGACGAAATCCGTATAAGCAATATTGTTCGTAGTTTTGAAAATGGAATTGATGCAAATTTCTCAGCAGATGTCACCTCCGGCAATACTCCCTTAACTGTTAATTTTACAGATCTATCAACAGGGAACCCGACAAGCTGGGAATGGGATTTTGAAAATGACGGGACTATTGATAGCTATATTCAAAATCCTGAATGGGTTTATAATGAAGCCGGTACTTATTCAGTTTCTTTAACAGTAAGTGATGGCGTAAATGAAGATACTGAAATTAAAGCGGATTATATAACTGTTTATCCTGTAGTACAAAATGCACCCAACTTGATTAGTGCTACTCCCGATATTGCTCAAATTACACTTGAATGGGAAGCTATGCCTGATGGCAGCAAAACAAATCACTTTGATTTTGAAGGAGGAGATCCTTCAAGTCCTGTTTGGACAATTTACATTGGAGGAGCTACATTTGACGGAGAAAATATGCAAGCGGGTGACGAAATCGGTATTTTTGATGGTGAGTTATTAATTGGAGTTTTTACCTTAGATCAAGTATGTACACAGGGTAACCAATTTGATAATGATATGATTGCTTTTAGTGTATTGATTAGTGGTAACGGATATACTTCAGGAAATACTTTTAATATTGTAGCCTGGGACGAAAGCCTACAAATGGAATCTACTTCATTTGAATATACTTTTAGTGATCCTTACGGCGGAGCATGGATGGGCGATGTTTTCCCTGTCGGTGATGGACAATACAGTATGGCTGAATTTGATTTTTATGGTAATAACCCAAGTTTTAATATTTATTATGAAGATGGAACACTCGTAGCTGCAGAAGTTGAAGGAAATATTTATACCGATTCTGATTTAATTCCCGGACAGGAATATTGCTATTATGTAACTCAAATCTTGACAAATGGTTTAGAATCATTGGGCTCGAATATATTATGTGCTACTCCAATAGGATATGGTAATATTGCAGGTGTTGTTTACGATGATGAAAGCAATCCGCTTGAAGGAGCTGAAATACTTATAGAAGAAGGCGGCCTTACAACAATTTCAAATGAATTGGGTGAATATTTATTTGAAGATATTTTACCGGGAAATTATAGTTTAACTGCCTCTAAATTTTCATATTATTCTGAAACTATTAATAATGTCATAGTTCAAAACGATGAAACAACTATAATTGATTTCAATCTTGAAGCAAAAAGGCCAACACTTATAAGTGCTACACCCGATATTGGACAAATAACACTTGAATGGGAAGCTATGCCTGATGGCAGCAAAACAAATCACTTTGATTTTGAAGGAGGTGATCCTTCAAGTCCGGTGTGGACAATTTACATTGGAGGAGCTACATTTGACGGAGAAAATATGCAAGCGGGTGACGAAATCGGTATTTTTGATGGTGAGTTATTAATTGGAGTTTTTACCTTAGATCAAGTATGTACACAGGGTAACCAATTTGATAATGATATGATTGCTTTTAGTGTATTGATTAGTGGTAACGGATATACTTCAGGAAATACTTTTAATATTGTAGCCTGGGACGAAAGCCTACAAATGGAATCTACTTCATTTGAATATACTTTTAGTGATCCTTACGGCGGAGCATGGATGGGCGATGTTTTCCCTGTCGGTGATGGACAATACAGTATGGCTGAATTTGATTTTTATGGTAATAACCCAAGTTTTAATATTTATTATGAAGATGGAACACTCGTAGCTGCAGAAGTTGAAGGAAATACTTTTACCGATACCGATTTAATTCCCGGACAGGAATATTGCTATTATGTAACTCAAATCTTGACAAATGGTTTAGAATCATTGGGTTCAAATATTTTATGTGCTACTCCAATAGGATATGGTAATATTGCAGGTGTTGTTTACGATGATGAAAGCAATCCGCTTGAAGGAGCTGAAATACTTATAGAAGAAACTGGTGTTACAACAATTTCAAATGAATTGGGTGAATACTTATTTGAAGATATTTTACCGGGAAATTTTAGTTTAACTGCCTCTAAATTTTCATATTATTCTGAAACTATTTATAATGTCATAGTTCAAAGCGATGAAACAACTATAATTGATTTCAATCTTGAAGCAAAAAGGCCAACACTTATTAGTGCTACCCCCGATATTGCTCAAATAACACTTGAATGGGAAGCTATGCCTGATGGCAGCAAAACCAATCACTTTGATTTTGAAGGAGGAGATCCTTCAAGTCCGGT
>Ga0208648_1003296_pt1 | contig 10238 bp, 11 predicted proteins | sample AntAceMetag02UKL_FD_184772 | JGI IMG/M metagenome (GOLD analysis project Ga0208648, IMG submission 184772) | Saline lake microbial communities from Ace Lake, Antarctica - Antarctic Ace Lake Metagenome 02UKL (SPAdes) (version 2) | ecosystem: Environmental > Aquatic > Non-marine Saline and...
AAGACAGACTGGTGGGTCAACGGCTCTCAGAGTAACGTCTCAACAACCTTAGATAAATCCAAATGATTTTCCAGGGCGCTAAAAATAAGCCCTTCCGAAAAAGGGCTTATTTGGATAAATATTTGATTTTTTAATGGTGCCGAAGGCGGGACTTGAAGGGTGCGACGTAAGTAGTTGATTTTATTAGATGTGGGTTGTCAAAAGTTGCTCATATTTTGCAGTATTCTGCAACCCCATTGCAACCGATTTCCATATTTTGCAAGGTGTTTTGAAATAGGCCCCTGGAGGTAAAATTCCCGGGGCTTTATTTTTTTGTCGATTTCCCCTTGACAAACTACTAACGGTAGTTAGTTTCTCATTGTGTATGACTAAACCATCAAAGGAGGAAAGCAATGGCAGAATACAGACGACCGAGTTTTATAAATAAGCAAGTGGCCGAGATCACAGGTATGAATCCAAAGACAATCGCCTATTATTCAAATAGGGGTTTCATTATTCCCACAATTTCAAAGGGCAAGGGGCAAGGGTCGAATCGGGTTTACTCGGAATCAGATTGCTTGAAATTTATGCTAATCCCTGTTTTGGCAGATCATGGATTGACCCTTGAGAAGATCGGGCGCATATTTGAACAGATTACGACCTCCCTTTTCAATCCATCTAATCCCCATCTCTATCATGGGTTACCCTGGACGCGCGCCATACTTGGGATTTACGACAGCAACAAAGAAGACCTCACCGCTCAGATCGTATTCCCGGCAGAGCCAGAAACCAACAAGGGCGAAGTCAAAAAGAACTTTGAAGAAAACCTCAGTCATTTTACGGTTGATATGCTGAAACATAAGAGCGTCTTGGTTATCGACATTACTGAGTATGTAAGGCACTTGCCGAAAGTCGACTAATTTTTTTTGGCCTGAAAAACATACTAAAGGTAGTTGGTAGTTATATGTGGCACAAGGTTAAAAAAGCTGCTGAATACGCGGGGATCAGTGAGAGGACACTTAGATCATGGCTCAAAGGGGGCCTCGTGTATTCTCGTTTATCATCCGGGACCATCCTTATCCATAGGGATGAAATTGACCATTTTATCAGACGGTTTGAGGTTTTGGAAAATGAGGTTGAAAGGATCACAAATGAAGTGATGGAGGGGATCTAATGAAAACGAGCATCATACTTTCAATCCTGAAGGACCTGGGGATCTACGACCGGGCGCGAGAGAGGTTTCAATCAGATAAGGACTTAGCGCGGATGTTTACCGAGAATTTTGATGAACTCTGCGAAATGTTCACAGTTGAACCATGCTTAAACTTTTGAACGACGGCCCGAATGGCCGCAAACCCTGGGCCTGGACAGCAACAAATTCAGCACGGGCGGAGGATTCCTTACCCATGACCCTTATTGATCATGCTGAGGAAATATGGGGGATGCTAAAGGAGGGTAAGACACAGCAACAAGTGGCGGATGAAATTGGATGGAACCGGAACAAAGTAAAACATTATGCCGCTCTTGAAACTTTACTACCTAACGTATGGGGCGTAATTGTCCCACACATTCAGAAAATTGGGACAACACAGGTTGTTGACAATGGGACAAGGGATGTCCCAAATGGGACAATTTCCGAGGGCCTACTCCGCAACATCCTTGATCTCAATGAACAGCACCAGCTTGAAATGCAAAACCAGTGTGCTGAGATAAAGATTCGGGCGGAGCGTAGGGCCGGGGAGATTATACCGGAGCAGACGAAAGATAAAGGAGGCGGGGACACGAGCACTGGTAACAGGGTGTTACCGGTGCAAAAACCAAAGCTCTCAGACTTAGGCATATCAAAATCGCAATCTTACCGCTGGCAAGAGATAGCTTCTATCCCGGAAGAGACTTTTGAGACATATATTTCAGAGACGAATGGAATATAAATAAAATAGCAAGGGATCAGCAATGGACGCAACGACTGAATTTCACGAGGCGATTTTAAATCATGATGAACTCTTCAAGAAATCACTCGTAAAACCACGATAAAGCAGTGAACACCGCAAATCACCTTTTATGAGAGTAGCTATGCAAAGCTTTGACCTTACAAAAGAACAAGTCTTATCGCACCTGAACATCCGAAGTGAATACGAAGCCCTGGGGATACAATTTGCCGGGCGAGAAAATAGCAGTGGTTGGACACCCTGCCACAATCCTTGGAAATCCGACCAGCATCCGTCATGCGGGGTTTGCACAGGTTCAGGAGCACAACGGGGCTACTTAACAGTTTTTAATCAGTCCAACGGCAAGCTCGGCAAGCCCCATGCCTCTCATTCATTCTTTGATGTGGCAATCGATTTTTTACCCGGTTCCATGGGCGATTTTAAGCATGTTTTAAAGCACTATGCCGACAAGTCCGGCGTTAAGCTCAATCAAGCATCCCCACCGCCCACCAGAGACCTTGTAAAGAGTTTAATGGGAAATCTCACCGGGAAGCATCGCCTCCAGCTCTTCAAAGAACGGGGGATTACAGAAGCGACTATCAAGAAATTTGAGATTGGTTTCTGCCCTAACCGGAAACGCTTTTCATTTCCCGTTTACGATGCTGAAGGGAATCTTGTTAATATCCGTTATCACAGGAGCGAAATTGACCAGAAGCCGAAAACCTTTAATACCACTAATTATGGCGCCGCGCGTCTTTGGGGCCTTGAACGCCTCGTTAAAGCTCCAACGGGGCCTATTGCGATCACTGAGGGAGAACTGGATAGCATTTTGTTGAATCAGGAGACCGGGCTCCCTTCCGTTTCTCCTACCAACGGGACCGGGGCATTCCAACAGGAGTGGATAAAATATTTCCATGGCCACCACGTAGTTTTTGTGTGGGACTGCGATACCGAGGGCCGTAATTCGCTTCAGAATAGTATCCTGCCCATGTTCCGTGGGCCGGTCTTAGCTGGCGACATTCTCTCCTTGAAAGACGTTCGTCTTTTTGGAGATCCCACCAACAAAACTCGAAAAGACTTCACAGATTATATTGTAAGGGCCGAGAAGACTGGCAACGACCTGAAAGCATTGATTCAGGCAACACCAGAGCACGTATTTAAAGAACCGGAAATTTCAGAAGTACAAGCATCCTTCCAACCGGATTTCACATCCATTCCCATCGCAGAAACGCGGGCAGGCCGATTCCTCGAATGTATTCCACCGGCGTTTACCTGGGAACTGGAAAACAGCCTCCTTAGAGGCACATTGGGTGCGTTCGTATCAAATGGCGGAACCGGGAAGTCTCAATTTGCATTGCAATTGGGAGTAGCAAAAGCATCAGGCATTCCGTTCCTGGATAATCAATGGATAATCCCTAATGTTGGCAAGTGTATCCTCCTTTTTGCAGAAGATATAAACCTTGTGATCCATCATAGACTACACGAAATTATCCGGGCTCTTGTTCCGAAAGACCAACTGAAAGAAGTGGCGGAACGATTAGACAAGAATCTTTTCATTCAATCACTGACGGGTTGCGATTCGAGGTTGATTGACCAGAAACGGGAACCGACCGAAATCTATCATAAGCTCCTGGAAAGGCTAAAATCCATCGACGATCTCCACATGGTCATTCTCGACAACCTATCAAGGTTCTATAGCGGAGATGAAAACGATTCAAATTTGGCGACCTACTTTTGTTCCCTATTGGAGAGAATAGCACAGGAAACCGGCGCTACCGTTCTTTGCGCTCACCACACAAATAAGGCCGCTGGATACGGGAAAAAGGCCCTTGTCCAAGAGTCGATCCGGGGCGCATCCGGTCTGACCAACGCGGCAAGATGGCAGTTGAATCTCGCGCGTCTCGACAAGTCAGAAGTGGTGAAGGATTCCATCGATCCTTCCGAATCTCACAGATATATAGTTGCCCAGGTGACCAAGAAAAATGTTGGCCCACCGGAACAATATTTTTACCTCCGGCGCGATTCGGAAGGGGTCTTGCGAAAGGTCGATGTTACCGAGCGAGCAAAAGATAAAGATCTGATAGTACAAGATCAGGTCATTAGAAAAATAGACAGCCTGGAGTCCGATGGCATCCGGTACACCAAAGCGAAGTTCTCTGACGTATTCAAGGGGCAGTTTTTTGGTTACGGGAGAGACCGCCTAAAAAACTCGATAGACGATGCTATTTTAAAGGGACTTATTCAGGCGATCCCAGTGAAAAACCGGAATGGAAATACTGTTGATGTTTTATCTGTTCCATCGGCCAAAACAGGGGTTGACGGTGACTGAAACCGGCTTGACTGGCCAGTCATCGTTAACCCGTGGTCATCGTCAAGCTATTGAAATCACACGGTTTGTAACGGTGACTGGAAATTAACGGTAACTGGCTCTTTAGTCATCGTCAAGTTATTGAAATAAGGGCGAAAACGGGTAACTGGTTTTTGTCTCCTAAAGGAGAGAGGGGAACGCAGTTACCGTTCCCTCTCTCATAGGATTAGGAGAATGCGGCGCAGCCGTTAGCATGGAGGAAAAATGGATCTCGAAAAGGTTTTAAAAACGTTTGGGCAGGATCAAGAAACACCAGAGATTAAAGACCCTGAACCGATAGACTATGACACAGAGGTTGATAAATGTGTGACCAACTTCAACCAACGGGGAATCAGCTTAATGGACTATCCAGAAGCAACCAGACACCGAGCTTTCATCCTGGAAGGTGAGATCACGAAGGCGGCGAATGAGGACCGGCGAGAAGATTTTGACACGTTGTTGCGTGCGTGGCGGCAATGCTTCCACTAACAAGGAGACAGGGTACCCAAACATCATAAATGGTAAAAGTAATACAACCGGGCGATTAGGCACAAACGTGTACCCGATAAATTGAGGAAATCGCACCCGAAAAATTAAAAAGTGGCAGGGGTTAAATTATGACAGAGAAAAAAACAGAACCGACTTTCCCAGATCCGCCAGGCCATTTGAGCGAAAAGGCGATTGAACTTTACCGCTTTTATGTGGGTTTGAATGTCCGGGCACCGGGGCAAATTGCGCTCTTGATAAAAGGACTTGAATCTCTGGACCAGGCAGACGAAGCGGCCAAAATTGTGCGGGACGAGGGCCTTTCACAAGTTTCTGAAAGATCCGGATTAAAACGGCAACATCCATTGTTGAATACTCAAAAAGAGGCAACTGCTTTTTTTCTGAAGGTATGGAAGACTTTGGGATTGAACCGCAATACACGAAATATAGATGGATTTTTGGAGAACATTATTTAATGAAATCAAAATCGAAACAATTTAAAAATTGAATTTGAAGAAGAATAACTCCGCCATAAAAGGCGGTTCAAATAGTCCAAGGCGTACGCTCTGCGGGATGCTGAGCGCGGCGCAAGTCGATAAAACAAAGTTTTTCTATAGGTGCTTTGTGCGGGATGCCCAAAGGATCTTTTATCAGCGCGCGGGATGCCCGTTGAGGAAAACTGGACGATATCGGCAATTAGCTTTGACCCAGCGGGATGCTGGCGAGGGTGGACATGGCAAAGGCGAAGTTAACACGACACAAAACGCAACGATATAAGTTGCTCTAATAGAGGATTAAGAAAATGTACGAAAACGAACATAAAAAAATTGAATTGCTTAAAGAAGGCATTGCCAGAATTGAGGCAAAATGTCAAGAAGAGGAACGTCAACCTCTTGAAATTGAAAGAAACCTTATAAACGATATGCGAGCCGAAGCGGACCATATTGAAAAATCTTTACCGGAACGGGCAATGACTGTTCCGCAGAATGGACTAATAGGCGCGGGTGGATATGGCGGCGGTGGATACTCGGGCGGGATAGACGTAAATAATGAACCACGGGCAGTCAAAGACAAGTCTTTCCGGTCGATGTTTTATGGTAGTCGGTCGGCAAAATTGGATACCGGCGGGTTCGAGGATGATACGGAATTTTTTAACGTGATTCTCTCAAATCGGTTTGACCCGCGGCTCCCGCCATTGCAAAAACAGATCTTTGATGCTCAAACCGAAGGCACTCACTCCACGGGTGGATTTTCGGTGCCAGAAGAACTGTCATCTCGGTGGTTGGATGCAAGTCTTGAAAATGAAATAACCAGGCGTCATTGTCAGGTTTTCCCTATGAAATCGGAAAGTTTACTGGTTCCTGCCTGGGATGCAAAAGACTTTTCAAGTGGGGCTTATGCTGGGCTAACCATGACGTTTTCAGGAGAGGGCAGCGAAGCCTCAAAACAAACAGCAAAAATGAGGCAGATCCAGTTGACCGCTAAGGTCGGTCAGATTTATGTTGACGCTTCGCTTGAACTGGTTGGCGATGGAAAAGGGTTTGCCGATCAACTTAGACAAGCCATGATTAAAGCGATCGGCTTCGGCATTGATAGGCATTGTATCGGCAGCGCAGGGACCGGCGCTGGGGTGCCTCAGTCCATCCAAAATGCACCTTGCAAAATAGAAATTTCGGGTGAAACTGGTCAAAATTCGGGTACTATCGTGTACGGCAATTTAAAGAAGGCTTATGCAAGACAACTAAATCCAGATAAAGCTATGTGGCTTTTTAACCATCAAGCGATCCCTGACTTACTTGAACTCAGTATAGCAATAGGAGTCGGCGGCGACCATGTTCCGGTGTTAAACCAGTCAGGCGATGGACGATTCACGATCCTGGGCAGGCCGGCGATACCGACCAGCCACCTTCCGGCGATTGGCTCGGCCAATTGCATAATGTTCATCAATTGGGATTACTATACACTGGCAATGAGGCAGGAGGTTGTCTTTGATACAACGGACAGCCATAGATGGTTGACCCGGGAACGGAGCTACAGGGTGCTAATTCGATTTGACGGGCAGGCTACTTTAGATGCCGAAATCACACCTGAAAATGGCGCTACCTTGTCCCCGATTGTGGGCTTGGCAGCGATATAAACTTAACCTGGGGGGCCTCCGGGCCTCCCAAATTCAGAGGTACATATTATGGCAGGATCTTCAATGACATTTACAGAGATCGTTTTCGGATCTGTAAAGAAAATAAAAGCCGAGTGGGTGTCAGATGATGGAACCGGGGCCGTATCAGGAACAACGGCGCAAGTGTATTCAGGGCGTTTCCTCGGGTTGATTACAGACCCGGGGGGAACGGCACCGGATGACAACTACACTGTGACAATCACAGACGGTGACGGGGTTGATTTGCTCCTGGGGGCCGCAACGACAAACAGAGACACAGCCGACACGGAGTTCATAAAAGAGGCGGATATGGCCGGGGTTGCAATGTCGAAACTGACATTCAATGTTTCAAGTGCTGGTAATTCAAAAACCGGCACCATTTATTTGTTGATTCGTTAAAAGAGTTTGCCCTGGGTGCATCTCCCCGGGGCAAAAATGGGGTGTGCCCTACCAGTAATGGCGGGCGAGTAACGGACGGCTTTTGTATTGCGCCGCACCGGACTTTCATTCCACCTCACCTCCAGGGGAGCGGGAAACCGTAAGGACCGCAAGCGTCAACGTGGCGTTATTTCATCCCCACAAAGGCGGGGAGTGCCTCTCTGAATGGGCGGGCACTCCCTTTCCTTTGATTCTGTTTGATTAGTTTCAGTTGTGTTAGATATTTCAGGCGATGGCGGGGTTTTCGGAATCTTTTTTGAGGGCCTGGCGTATTTTCACGCCTCTTTTTTCTCGGGTAATACCAGTTTTCCCGACACCGAGAAAATACTTGACAACCTTAAAGGATCTTGATATGAGTAATTTATCTATAAATTCTAACACCGCGAGGCCAGGCGAACATGGCTATTTTATTTCATAGCATATTAACAGACTATATCCCGAAAGAGGCGGGTAGCCGCGAGGCCCCGGACGGTTGTGTTAGACCGTATAGACCTCTTTCGGGACTTTTGTTTATAGGGGGGTGTCATGAAAGAAAAAATTTCGTCGCTGAAAAATTCTGAATTGGAAAATTCCAATTCAGAACAAATCATTATTAGCAAAGACGGGAAAAAGCGCCCTGCCACGTACGCAAAGCGCAAGCCAAAACCCGCGGTGATGGTGAAGTCCGACAAGGAACAGGAACGGGCGATTGCTGCGATTGGAAAAGTTGAAGTCCTACCAGATAAAACATTAGATCTGAAGCGAGTCGAACGAATAGCAAGGGAAGAAGCTGCCACCAAAAGAGCTGAAAAAGTTGACGGTGATATAATAAAAGGTGATGTAACCCTGTTGTTAGGCGATATGCGTGAAAGAGGATCTGAGATCCCTAACGAATCGATTGATCTAATATTTACGGACCCACCATATCCTAAAGAATTTCTATCTCTCTGGACTGATTTATCTCTATTGGCTTCCAGGGTTCTAAAACCAAGGAAATGCAATACTCAGTATCTTACATAATGTAATAGATGAACTCGAAATGATCAAGGCTGGTCTCTATCCGTCATAAACAACAAACGGCCACGGGGCTTACTGAGAGCAACCAGGATCGACGTTAAGGGGTTAAGGCAAGGGGTAACAAGGGCTAAACCATCAAACGGGGGATATTATCATGGGCGTATCAATCAGAGAGAAACCAAAAGGATCAGGCGTATGGTGGGTGTTCGTGAACCACCGGACGGCCCGTAAGGCCAAAAAGATCGGCAAGGACAAGAGACTTGCCAAAGAAGTGGCAGCAAAGATTGAGGCAAAACTGATATTGGGGGATCTTGACCTTGAGAAACCACAACTCAAAATCCCCACTTTCGGAGAGTATTCACATAAATGGCTCGCATTTATCAAGATGAACCGAAGGGAATCCACCTATGAACGCTACGGCCAAGTTCTGAAGAGTCATATCCTACCAGTGTTCAAAAACAAGCCGCTGGACACTATTACACGGGGGGACATTCGGGATTTTCTGATAAAGAAGGCCGAGACATTGAGCGTCTTTGTATTCAGAGATATCCTTTCAGGGATCTTAGGATTTGCCCTTGATGATGAAATGATAAGCGCAAACCCGGTAACAGGGATCACAAAAAGGCTTGAACTCAAAAGAGACAAGAGTAAGCATGTTGAACCTTTGACAGAGATCGACCTGTCTACATTCCTTGATACCTCTAAAAACCTCGTGCCGGAATACCATCCTTTTTTTCTCATGGCAGCAAGGACAGGGATGCGATTAGGCGAACTGTTAGCCGTCAGGTGGGGAGATCTTGATTTTGGCCATAAGATCATACTGGAAGGGGGGAAGGTTGAAGAGAGGCCCTTTATATGGGTCAAGAGGTCATATAGACGGGGAAGGTTTACACCACCTAAGAACGGGAAAAGCCGGCGGGTTGATATGTCCCCACAGTTAAAAGCAGCATTACAGGAACACTTGACCAGGGAAAAGAAAAAGGCCCTTAAAGAGGGTTTGGGAGGTGTCCCTGATTTAGTGTTTCACAGACATGGCAAGGTCATTGAACAGAATTATATCCGGCGGTTTTTCAAGAGGATCTTGACAAAGGCAGAATTGGCAGAGATTAAACTGCATACCTTGAGACATACCTTCGCCAGTCTGCTACTGAGCAAGGGAGAAAGCCCGGTTTACGTCAAAGAACAGTTAGGGCACCATTCAATTCAAATCACTGTGGATATATACGGGAAGTGGATTCAGACAGAAAGAAAGGCCGGAGTAAACAGGCTTGACGATGCAACCAACCGCAACCCATCCGCAACCGGCCTAAGAAAAGTCAACCTAAATGGTTGAAATCATTATACGTGGTGCCGAAGGCGGGACTTGAACCCTTAAAATGGGCGATGATATCCCGTGATAATCAATGACAAATTATTATTTATCATTATGAAATAATTAGCTTTTCTTTCATCTCATCTTCCGAACCGGATATCACCGAAGTTCATTTAGTATCACCGTTTAAAATCCAAAATAGGCACAATTTTAGGCACAATCCAAAAATCTGAATGAAAACAGTCCTGGTAAAGCATCTGCTGCGTTGACGAGGTCCTCCCTATCCTCAATGCAGGATGCCAGGCTGGTGTATCTGCCTTAAATGCCTTTCAAGTCTATAACAAAAAACGAGGCCGGTAAAGGGCAGGGTCAATCCATTTTTAACAGAGTTCTTTACGAAATTTTTTTGATTTTTTCGGAACCTAAGAGGCTCAAACACATTCCGATCATTAGGACTCGCTGCTCGCGAATTGAAATCAAAGCCTCGGTCTTCTGAACGTATAAAAGCTTGAAGAAATCCAGAAGCCCCCCCCCGGTTTGCAATCACACGCCTTTAATCCTTTCCTGAAACACCCCATCCCGTTCTGCCGCTTACCA
>Ga0208648_1003301_pt1 | contig 10223 bp, 10 predicted proteins | sample AntAceMetag02UKL_FD_184772 | JGI IMG/M metagenome (GOLD analysis project Ga0208648, IMG submission 184772) | Saline lake microbial communities from Ace Lake, Antarctica - Antarctic Ace Lake Metagenome 02UKL (SPAdes) (version 2) | ecosystem: Environmental > Aquatic > Non-marine Saline and...
GGCAGCTAAGGTACATCTTGCCAAAATCAAAAGCAGTCAAGTTCAAGCTCCTCAAACCAACACCTCTTCAATCTCAACTATTAAATATGAAAATTTAAATGTGGGTCATGCGTTGCACAAAACAGGAAAACGGCGAAAAATATTACATCACTAAAAATTCTTGGGGAGAGGAAAGTAATGATTTCGGTGGATATTTAAATATGTCGGAGCCTTATATAAAACTTCGAACAACAGCAATCATGGTAAATAAAAATGCTATTCCAAAAAAGATTGCTAAAAAGTTGGGGATAAAATAATTTACATCACACACTATATTTTTTTGGTTCACTGCAATTTTAGTAGTAACATAATTTTATGGTTCTACTAATAAATTTAATTATAATGATAAAATGCTACAATGCTTAAATGCTTAAATATTTCTTGCCAATTAGATATTTGATAATAAATGAACTGAACAATACAATATTAGATTTATTCATTTTGAGTATAATTTTTATTTTCGCATTTACTTATTTCTCCACTAAATTCGCAGTAATACCATTTTTTTCTCTGTTGATCTGAGAATTCATCTCTTTCAATCAATTCAAGAAAATTACATGTTTCAGTAAGAAAATAGGCTCAAATCCTGATAACAAGCTCTTTTTTATTATAAATCTTGATTCAGTTTGTCGGTTATTTAAACATTATTGGCCGTCTAATGAGAAGGAATATACACAGATAGAAAAAGACATTTATTTCCCATGTCTGAAACTAAGAATTCACTCCTTTCATCATAAACATCACTTCGTTGGCGGTTTGCTGGTTAAAAGTGAAAGCAAGTTCTTTGTAATTTATCAAATCAACGATAGTACCAATCAGGCATAGTCCGCCGGTAAATAAATACAAAATCCCCATTCCAATTTGTCCGATGAGAAATCGTTGAACACCCGCAACCACTACTAAACCAAGCAAAGTAGTTAATAAAATGATTTGAGGGTCTTTTCTTCTTGCGCGATAAACGTTTGCAAATTGTTGGAGCTGCGAATCATCCAATTCTTTTGTTATGTTTTGGATGTAAGCCATTTCTTCGCCCTGAAGTTCGGGCATAATTTGAAATAATCTATTCATTGTGTAATGGTTTTTGGGTTAATCCCGTTACAAAACTGGATGATTTTTTATATGAATTTCTGAATATTTGAATTATTCTTGTTATTAAAATAATCACGGCAATAATACCTAAAGGGTGGGCATAAAAAGAATTTTGTAAATCACCCCTAAAAAAACATGAAATTGAATGGCCTAAACCACATCCCGGGCAATATTTAAATCCTAAATTATGAAAAACACAAAAACTATAATGTTGTTCGTTTTCAGGATTAAGAAATGCCAAGGAAATTAATGCAGCAATCCAGATAAACGCTTCCAGATTTTTGCGAAAAAATTTAAATCCTATTAATAATTTTGTTTTCAATTTATTATCGAACTAATATAGCTTTTAATTATACTGTTATTAAAATAAACTTAGACGAAATTAAGTACATCATCTAATGTTTGAGTTATATCATCAAACGACATAAGAGACTGTTCTCCAAATCTCTTACCATGAGCCAGCCTATTGCGAAATTTAATAATTTCAGCAAATCTTTTTTCAAGTTCTTTTGGCAACTTTGGAGAAATAATGGCTTTTACAATTGACAATTTATCAATATCCTTTAAAGTCTTAATAAAGTCTGTGGAGAACTCCTTAAATGGTTGTTTATTATATCTTTGTTTGGTAATCTTTATAATTTCACCGCTTGCATTATCAACTCTATCAAAAACAATTTTTTCAAAATCTGAAACAAGGCAAATAACGATTAAATCATCAACTGATTGAAGCATCAAATCCATTTTTGACCCGATAAATTGTTTCCTGTCCTTTGATAATTTTCCAATATATGGAAATCCAATTGTTTTTAAAAAGCCATCGTCGGTTCTTTTAGATGTCTCTTTTTGAACGTAAGAAATAGCGTTTTTAATCGCAACTAAATTTAAGTATGACTTGTAAAGCTTCTCTGACTCTAACTTAACCATTTTTCAAAAATTTGTTCCAATATTTCTTTTGTTAATGGCTTATTACTCCTCCTTATGTTTTCAGGATCAGCTATATTCCAAGTAAAATTTCCTTCTTCATCTTTATATCGTAAAATATAATATTTACCGGAGTTATAGCCTCTTGCATAAACATCAAAACGACCCCATGCTCCTATAATTAGGGTGCCCATTGGTTCTACAATAATTTCTCTGCCATTTGCAAAACATAAATGCAAAACATTGACTTCGTAAGCACCAATATATTCTTCCTTATTGGTTTTTATAGTTGTCTTAAATTCAACAAGCCCATCTTCTATATAATCAAAAAACCAGTTTTTAATTAATTCATTCAATTCATTAACAGATGAAATCCAATCTTCCCTTCTTTTATCCCAATCAACTTGAACTTGCTTTTGGGATTGAATATCTTGCTTTAATTTTTCTTTTAAATTCATGTTTGTTTTAATTTATACTACAAAGATAATAAAATAATGTACCCAAAATTAGAAAAAATATTACGAAGTGAATTTATTAGCAATTGCGCAAAAGGAACTAAGGAGAAAAAGTCTAAAGGCTAAAGTAGCAAAGGCTAAAGTGGAAAAAGCTAATTTAAATTTCCTTTATTCTTTATTTCTCCAAACTCATATTCATTGATATTAGTAATATTCCCGTTTTCATCCCACCAAGTTTCTTTACCATGCTTCAAATTATCAACATAATTTACTTCAACTTTTATTTTGCTATTTGGATGATAGGCTTTTTGCTTACCTCGTCCGTTTTTGAAATCACCAATTCCTACAATATTTCCTTCAGGATTATAATATAACCATCTTCCATCGAACATCCCGTTTTTATAACTTCCCTCAACTTTCAAGCGGCCGTCTTCAAACCATGCAAAATATGAACCCTCAAGTGTATCATTACGGAAAAACTTTTCAGAAGCTTTATTGCCTCTTTTATCCCAATAAATTGAAGTTCCGTTTTGTAGATTATTTTCATAATTTTCTTCACTTTCTTTATAACCTACTTCATTCCATCTCGTTGTAATACCATACAACTTATTGTCTTTATAATTTGCCAGCATTTTGATTTTCCCGTTTTCGTACCACCATTTTGCTTCTCCATCAAAAATTCCATTTTTATATGAAAATTCCGATTTTTTATTGCCATTTTCGTAATACAATGTTTTTTTATTTGTGCATGCCGACAACAAAGCAAAAACTATTATTAAACAAAATAAATAGGAATTTGATTTTGATAAAGTTTTTAATTTCATAACATATTAAATATTTGCTTTTTAGAAAACAAGATGAAATGTAAAAGTAGATATTATTCCTTCTTAATATAAATTTTCAAATATTGGTTCAGAAATTATTTTATTCACATCAAATAAATTAAAATTCTGATATTTATATATATTCCAATATTTATTTTCAAATCCTCCTTGCCTTGTTTTTTCAAAAATAAATTTTGTGTGCAAAAGATCAATATCAAAATAAGGCAAACAATCTTGAAAATTCCTACCGTAACTATTAAGTGCATTTAAAAAATACCATGCAATGTCAAATCCTTCGAAAGAATAAGACTGGGGTTCGGTTTTGAATTGCGACCGGAAATCAAGAACAAATCTTTTCACATTATTATCTTCATAATCTATAAAATACTGTGAAAAAATATGTGATTTTAATTTAATTAGGTATTTTGAATCCAGTTCGCTAAATTTATCCCATCGTGGCAAGCAAATTATTTTAATGTTTATAGAATCCGTAATTTGATAAAGCTGTGTAATTAAATTAATTGCAAAAACATTGTTTCTTGTTGAAATTAAAATTGTATTATCACGACACACGGAAGCATTTTTTGCAACGCCTGCAATGCTGTCTCTGCTGTAAATAATTTCTTTAACAGAATTTAGAAAAAGAGTGCTGTCATTAGGCAAGTTTTCAAGACTGTCACGATAAATCCATGTATTTTCAACCGTGAAATCATTAGTATAAGGAATATCAAACGTAGATGTACCCTGGTCAACAACATCAATTGTGTCAACATATGAAATACTATCCATTATATTTATCTCCTCAAGAATATTCAATAATTCATAATTCTGGAAATAAACGGAATCATGAATTAAATCCGAAATACCGAAAAAAAGCTGTGATGATGGCAAAGCCTCAGTATATGATGCTTGTCGAATCACCATAATATTATCGTCGGGGAAATTATTCATAACAAAATCAATGGCATTATTATATTGATCGTATTCAGACGATTGTATTTTATAAACTGATGAATTTTGAACTAAAATTTCTTCTCTCGACGAAAATGGATTTATAATTTTTATATTGTGATTTTGGGCAAATTCGGATACTACAGTAAAACTTTTGCTAAAAACCGGCCCGATAATAAGGTCCATGAACATGAATTCACGATTTCGTAAAATTTCTGTAGCTTGATAGGCATCATTAGCAATATCGTAAACAAAAAGATTGATTTGCATTCCTGATTTATTCAGTGAGTCAACAGCAATCATAAAGCCTTCATAAAATTGAATGAAACGAAAAGACTTTTCATATTCGTAAGGCAATGATTCAAAATCAATTTCATCCATGATACTGTCAGGATAATTTAATTGATCTAAATCATCTAAATAAAAAGGAAGCATTAATGCAACATTATAAATTATTCCACGGTCAATGAAGTAATTTGCACAATTTAGGCTGTCAATATTTATTGACTCAAAGGTTTTTTCTGTTTCCTTTGGTTTTATTTCTATAATTTCTTCTTTTTCAGCAATATCAGGTTCGACCGGAATTTTAATTGTTTGTCCTTTAAAAACCGTTTTACCAAGTTTGGGATTAATTTCTAATATATTAAAGATATTAATATCGTAATTTTGAGCAATCCGTCTTAATTTTTCTTTCCTAAGGGCTCTGTGCAAAATAAAATCATTCAGTTTTTTTTTTTTTTGAATTCTGATAATTTGTCCGATTTTTAATGCGGTTTTAAGCCCCGGATTCCATGCCTTCAGGCTATCAATGCTAACTTTATATTTAATCGCTATCCCATAAAGAGTTTCTTTCTTTTTAACTACATGGTCAATATATTCAGCCTCCTTTTTCTCATCCTGAATAATCAGTTTTTTTACAATAGGTTTTTCAATGTTATATTTTTGTGGAATACGAATTATTTGACCGATTTTCAATGTATCAATCGGATTGGGATTAGCGTTTTGGATTCTATCAGCGGGGATTGAGTAATATTGAGAAATACTATATAAAGTTTCGCCTTTTTTTACCGAATGAAACAAATACTTATTTGTAGGCCTTTGGGGAATGTCTTTTGAAAAAATACTTTCTTCGGGCTTATTTTTATTTGATGTGGCCGATACAAGCTGAGGGCTTTTTGTTTTGTTTGAATTATTGTTTGCAGAAGTTCTATTTTGCGAAGTTTTTGGTTTAGCCGAAGATGTATTTCCTATTTTAGGTTTTATTAAATTTGCTTTTCTTTGGGTTGATTTTTTAGAAATTACAGGAATTTTTACGTATTCATTTTTGCCAAAAGAATTTGAGCTTAATTTAGGATTAGCAAATTTAATATCTGCAGGGGTTACGAGATAAATATTTGCAATTTCTTCAATTGTCTCATTTTCTCTTGAAACATGATAAATAAAATCAAAATTATTCGGATCAAATCTCGGAGTTTGTGTAATTATTGGAGCCTCTGTGTTTTTTGATAGACCTGAAATAGGTATTTTCAAAACTTGTTTAATTTTGAGTCCGTCTAAAGCACCAGGGTTTTCACGTGCAATATTGTCAATGCTTTGCGAATAAGCTTTTGATATCGAAAACAATGTCTGGCCTTTTTCAACCGTATGAAGATAATAATCCTTGTTATTGTATTGTTTTGTAATATTTGATTTTATTACAGGTATAGGGCTTTGATTTTGAGCAAAACCAATAATACTAAAAGCAAGGATTAATAAAATTATTTCAAGTTTTTTCATTTTTACAAATATATGAAAAAAACAATTAACGTCTATTCCCATTCAATTGTTGCGGGAGGTTTTGAACTAATATCGTAAACAACCCTATTCACTCCTTTAACTTTATTAATGATTTCGTTTGAGATATCCGACAAAAACTTATAGGGTAAATGCGACCAATCGGCTGTCATCCCATCGGTTGATTCAACAGCTCTAAGAACTATTGTATATTCATAAGTTCGTTCATCGCCCATCACTCCTACCGATTTTATCGGAAGCAGAATTGTTGCGGCTTGCCAAACTTCGTCGTATAAACCCGACTTCCTCAATCCGTTAATGTAAATATCATCGGCATCCTGAAGAATTTTTATTTTTTCATAACTGATATCGCCGAGAATTCTAATCCCGAGTCCGGGGCCGGGAAAAGGATGACGTTTCAACAAATCTTCATTAATATTGAGTGCCATTCCAATTCGCCTGACCTCATCTTTAAATAAAGAATTTAAAGGTTCAATAAGTTTAAGATTCATAAAATCGGGTAAACCACCAACATTGTGATGTGATTTTATGGTAGCCGATGGGCCTTTTACTGATTTCGATTCAATAACATCGGGATAGATTGTACCTTGAGCAAGCCATTTTACATTTTTAATTCTATAGGCTTCGTCGTCGAAAACCTTGATAAAAGTATTTCCGATAATTTTCCTTTTTTTCTCAGGATCGCTTTCGTTTTTTAAAGCATCGATAAAATACTCACCGGCCCTTACACCCTTAACATTTAATCCGAGATTTTCATAGGATTCTAAAACAGTTTCAAATTCATTTTTCCGAAGCAAACCGTTATCCACAAAAATACAATAAAGGTTTTTGCCGATAGCTTTATTTAAAAGAAAAGCCGTAACCGACGAATCGACTCCACCTGATATTCCAAGTACAACTTTTTCGTTACCAAGTTTTTTCTTAAGCCAATCGACAGTAGTTTGTATAAAGGAATCGGGTGTCCACGATTGAGAACATTTGCAAATATCGACAAGGAAGTTCTTTAATAAAATCATTCCGTCGGTAGAATGATAAACTTCAGGATGAAACTGAAGTCCGAAAGTATTTTCGCCCGAGATTTGAAAACCTGCCACTCTGACATCAGAAGTACTTGCAAGGATTTCATAACTTTCGGGAGGATCCATAATTGTATCGCCGTGAGACATCCAAACCTGGCTTCCAATATCAATACTTTTTATAAGGTCATTTGAGCTTTTAATATATGAAAGCTTTGCTCTTCCGTATTCCCTGATCTTTGAGGGAAGAATGCTGGCTCCATCATTTAAGGCAATTAATTGTGCACCATAACAAACTCCAAGCAAGGGTGCTTTATTTCTTAGTTTTTGCAAGTCGATGCGAGGTGAATTATTATCGCTAACCGAAAAAGGACTGCCCGATAAAATTATGCCTTTAATGTTTTTGTTTATTTCGGGAATAGAATTAAAAGGGTGAATCTCACAGTAAACATTCAACTCCCTGACTTTTCGGGCTATAAGCTGCGTGTATTGCGACCCGAAATCGAGTATTAAAATAGTTTCTTCCATCTTGCAAAGATTGTGATTTTTTTATTATGGGGGAAGAAAATAAATATAAAAACGTAATTGAAACCAAATTAGAAATCAAAATTTGTAAATCTTCATCTACAAATTAAGATCAATCAAACCTTCGGGAGCATTAATATAAACTTTTCTATTGTTACTATCAACACTTGTTACAATTTCGTCAACAATTGGAATCAGTATCTCTTTTTCTTTAAATAATATTTGCATAAGAGATTGTTCGGGTAGTTCAAGAATATCATTAATAATTCCAATATTTCCTTGATTTTCATCTTCAACAGAAAACCCGATAATTTCATGAAAATAAAATTTCTCATCAGGTAATTCAGGTAAAAGATCAATTGGAAGAAAAAGATTAAGCTTTAGAAATTTTTGGGCTTTTTCAGGGCTTGAAACATCTTCAAGCTTTACGGTAGCATAATTTCCTTTTATTCTAATTGATTCAATAAAAAAAGGAATAAGTTTTTGATTGATCTCAATAAAAACCATCTCAAGAGTATTGTAATCCTCGGGAGAATCAACATCCAAAAAGAATATCACCTCTCCATTTTTCCCAAAAGTTTTGGTAATGATGCCTAAATTAAAATAATCTTCTTTTTTCATAAATTATGTTTCAGGTTCAAATACAAAAAAAAGGCTAAAGTAAAAGGAATTTCCTTTGCCTTAGCCTTTTGTTTTTTTGTTAATGAGAATGTTTATTCAGCAGTTTTTTCTTCTTTTTTATCTGCTTCTTTATTCTCTCCTTTAGGGGTTTCTACTTTTGCAGGAACTTCTTCTTTTGCAGGAGCTTCTACTTTTGCAGGAACTTCTTCTTTTGCAGGAGCTTCTACTTTTGCAGGAGCTTCTACTTTTGCAGGAGTTTCTGCTTTTGCAGGAGTTTCTGCTTTTGCAGGAGTATCTGCTTTTGCAGGAGTTTCTGCTTTTGCAGGAGTTTCTGCTTTTGCAGGAGCTTCTACTTTTGCAGGAGCTTCTACTTTTGCAGGAGCTTCTACTTTTGCAGGAGCTTCTACTTTTGCAGGAACTTCTACTTTTGCAGGAACTTCTACTTTTGCAGGAGTTTTTGCTTTTTCAGGAGCTTCTACTTTTGCAGGAGGTTCCTCTTGTTTTGGAACTTCTACTTTTGCAGGAGTTTCTTCTTTTGCAATAGATTCCTCAGCAGCAACATCCCCTTCTTTAGCTCTTATATCTTCTAATTCTTTTGCTTTTTTCTTAGCAATTTTCGCTGCTATATCTTCTTTAATTTTTATTTCAGTCTCAAGACGTTTTTTATCTTCATCTTTTACTTTCAAGTCCTGGTCTTTCCTCTTTTGGAGTATTTTATTCTCCTTTTCAGCTAACCATGTTTGGAATTTAGCTTCAGCTTGTTCTTCGGTCAAAGCTCCTTTTTTCACACCTTTCAAAAGATGATCTTTGAGCATCACGCCTTTTACAGATAATATAGAACGTGCTGTGTCTGTTGGTTGTGCTCCATTTTGAAGCCATTGAATTGCTTTATTCATATCCAATTCAATTTTTGCAGGATTGCTAACGGGATCATAAGTGCCAATTTTTTCTATAAATTTTCCATCTCGTGGTGCCCGACCATCTGCAATAATAATGTGATAAAAAGGATTCCCTTTTTTCCCTCTTCTTTGTAACCTGATTTTTACCGGCATTTTTTGTTTTTTATGTAATTAATAATTTTTCAACGGTTTTTATAAAAATAAATTCCCATCCTATCCTACATGTTTTCAACTATTTACTTCTCTTGCTAAAAACCGGCTGCAAATATCGGAATTTTTATTTGATTAATAAAGAAAAAAATCTTTAATTTTTTTCATCATATATTTAAAATTGATGCGGATTTTAATATCCCTCAATCGAAATCTAAATAATTTTGTAATATTGTAATGTAATCAATTTTTTATAAAATAATTACGATGTCTGCAAAGAAAAGAATAGTTTTAGCAATAATACTTTTAGTATTAGTCATAATAATTGGAATAGTGGGTTATATGTCAATAGAAAACTACTCGTTTATGGAGAGTTTTTATATGTCGATAATAACTATTACTACAGTTGGTTTCGGAGAAGTAAAACCCTTATCTCCGGCCGGAAGAGGATTTACAACATTCCTTATTTTAATTGGTTTTGTGAGCCTTGCATTTATGGGAAGGGCTGTTGTGGAATTGTTTTTTGAACGTATTTGGAATATTAGTTTTAAACTTAAAAATATGAGATCGAAAATATCAAAATTAAAAGAACATTACATTGTTTGTGGCTTCGGAAGAGTTGGAAAAGGAGCAGTTGAATACTTATCAAATGCCGATGTTGATTTCGTAATTATTGAACATTCGCATGAACAATGCCTTGAACTTCAAAAAGAAAATTATCTATTTATTGAAGGTGATGCTTCGAGGGAAAATATTTTAATTGATGCGAAAATTAAAAATGCCAAAGGTTTATTGGCACTTTTGAATAATGATCCGGATAATTTGTTTCTTGTTTTGACTGCCCGTGAACTAAACCCGACCTTAAATATAATTTCGAGAGCTGAAGACCCGATGTCGGAAAAGAAAATCATTCGTGCAGGTGCCGATAAAGTTATAACT